>Ga0068868_100001542_pt1 | contig 15734 bp, 14 predicted proteins | sample KBSMisM42_FD_64660 | JGI IMG/M metagenome (GOLD analysis project Ga0068868, IMG submission 64660) | Miscanthus rhizosphere microbial communities from Kellogg Biological Station, Michigan, USA - KBS Miscanthus M4-2 | ecosystem: Host-associated > Plants > Roots > Rhizosphere > Soil ...
GAGCTCGTGGACGCCGCCCGCGGTGACGGCGGTGTCGAAGCCCATTTCTTCGACGGTGGCGCCGATGACGAGGCGGCCGTCGCTACGCGGAACCAGGTAGACGCGCTCGGAGGCGAGGATGTGGCGGGAGGGCGGCTGATCGCTGCGGCTGCGCAGCTCGACCACCTGTCCCTTCACCGGCCGCACCGGCGGCCGCGCCTCCTCGGGCAGCCACGGCATCGTGCCGGACCAGGCGCCGGCAGCGAGGAGGACCGCGTCTGCGATGACCTCCTCGCCGGCCGCGGTCTTCACCCCCCGCAGCCGCTCGCCCTCGAAGATCCCCTCGACGACCTCGGTCTCCTCCCGGACCTCGACGCCCTCTGCCCGCGCCGCCGCGGTGAGCACGCGCGTCAGCTGCCGCGGGTCGACGGCGGCCTCGCCGGCCGCAAGCACGCCGCCGTGGAACGACGGCGTCAGCCCCGGCTCCAGCTCGCGGCATCGCCGCGGCGGCAGCCACTCCGCCTCGAGGTCGAGTGAACGCTGCAGGTCGTGGACGCGCCGCAGCTGCGCCGCCTCGTCGCGGTCGAGGGCGACGTGCAGCGCGCCCAGCCGCTCGTAGCCGGTGCTCTGCCCCGTCGCCGCCTCGAGCTCGGCGACGAACTCCGGGTACATCCGCGCCGCCTCCAGGGTCAGCTCCAGCAGCTCCGGCTCGCCGAAGGTCAGCTCGCCGACCGGCGCCAGCATCCCGGCGGCGACGTGCGTCGCGGCACCGCCCGGCAGACCTCGCTCCAGCACCACCACCCGCGCCCCGCGCTGGGCCGCGCGCCAGGCGCAGGAGAGTCCGATGACACCGCCACCTACGACAACAAGATCGAAACCGCGCTTCTCGCTCACGCCTTTGCCTCCGCCGGCATTACCCGGATCAGGTCGAAACGGTCGGTGGCCTCGATGCCACCCTCTCAGCCCTCGCGGGCTCCCGTGCTCCCCCGATGCTACCCCGCAGCCGCCCCCGGCAGTGCGGCCCAGCCATAATCGGGCGATGAGCTTGTCCCTGCCCGAGGGCGACGGCCCGCTGCGCCGCGAGCGCCTGCGCACCGCGCGCCTCTACTTCGTCTGCGACGCCCGTCCCCAGACCGACCTGGAAGCGCTGCTGCGGGCGGCGCTGACCGGCGGCGCCGACATCGTCCAGCTGCGCGAGAAGGAGCTCGGCCGGGCGGAGATCGAGCGGGCCGCTGGCACCTTCCGTCGCGTCGCCGACACCTTCAGCGCCCTCTTCGTCCTCAACGACGACCCGGACCTGGCGCGCTTCTGCGACGCCGACGGCGTCCACGTCGGCCAGGACGACGTCAGCGCCGAGCGGGCGCGGGAGCTGCTCGGGCCCGACGCGATCGTCGGCCTCTCGACCCACTCCGAGGAGCAGATCGCCGCCAGCGCCGTGCGCCCCGTCGACTACATAAGTGTCGGCCCGATCTGGGAGACGCCGACGAAAGCGGGCCGGCCCGGAGTCGGCCTGGAGCTGATCGAGCATGCCGCCGCGCAGGCGCCCCATCCCTTCTTCGCGATCGGCGGCATCGACACGGCGAACGCCGGGCAGGTGGTGCAGGCCGGGGCCGAGCGGCTCTGCGCGGTGCGGACGATCCGCGACGCCGCCGATCCCGCCGCCGCCGCGACCGAGCTGCGCCAGGCCTTCGCCGACGCCGAGCGGGGAGTCGCGCCCGGTGGCTGAGCCGCGGCCGAAGCGCAAGCAGCGCGGTGCGGGCGGGGCGGCGAAGCCGAACCCGATGACCCGCGGCTACGCCAAGGCCGAGCAGCGCAACCAGGAAGCGCGGGAAGCGCTCGAGCCGCTGGCCGAGGGGGAGCGGCCGACCGTGGTCACGGTCGGCGCCGTCGTCGCCGCGCTGATCGCGATCTCCGTGGTGGTCGGCTACGCCGCCGGCGCCGAGGTCAACGGCGAGCAGCCGAAACTGGCGCAGGTCGTCGCCCCCGCGGTGATCATGGGGATGATGGCCTGGGGGATGTGGCACGCCCGCTACTGGGCGGTCCTCGGCTTCCAGCTGATCCTCGTGATCGTCCTCTTCAGCGCCTTCTTCGGCCTCGTCGTCGGCGCCTCCAGCGTCGCCCAGATCCTCGGCACCCTCGCCCTCCTCGCCGTCGCCGGGACCTTCTTCTACTTCATGGTCAAGGCGATGGCCCGGATCCAGATGCCGACCCGCGCGCCGCGACCCTAGGCAGGCGCCGTGCCGAGCGCACTCCTTCTATAGGCTCAGAACGCATGGCCGATTCCTTCGACCAGATCGTCATCGGCGGGGGCCCCGGCGGCTACGTCGCCGCGATCCGCGCCGCCCAGCTGGGCCAGAAGACCGTCGTCGTCGAGCGCGACAAAGCCGGCGGCCGCTGCCTCAACTACGCCTGCATCCCGGCGAAGACGGTGCTGCGCACGGCCGAGATCTTCCACGAGGCGACCGGGAGCGCCGAGCTCGGCGTCGTCGGCAACGACGTCCAGCTCGACTGGGAGGCGCTCGGCAAACGGCGCGCCGACGTCTCGGCGACCCTTTCCGGCGGCGTCGAAGGGCTGTGGAAGAAGAACAAGATCGAGTTCATCGCCGGCGACGCCTCGCTGACCGCGGAGGGCAACGTCAAGGTCGGCGATGAGGTCTACGAGGCGAAGGCGGTGACGCTGGCGACGGGCTCGGTGGCGCTGCCGATCCCCGGCGTCGAGTTCGCCGGCCGCGTCCTCGAAACCTGGGGCGCTTGGTCGCTGCCCGAGCGGCCGAACCGGATCGCCGTCGTCGGCGCCGGCGCATCCGGGGCCGAGCTCGCCTCCGCCTACGCCCGCTTCGGGACCGAGGTGCTGCTGATCGAGATGCTCGACCAGATCCTCCCGGCCGAGGACAAGGACATCGCCAAAGTCGTCAAACGCGTCTTCGAGAAACAGGGCATCGAGATCTCGACCGGAGCGCCGGTCGAGAACGTCGAGGCCGGCGAGGGTTCGGTCAAGTTCACCTACGGCGACAACAGCGCCGAGGTCGACTACCTCTGCGTCGCCGGCGGCCGCGCTCCCGACGTCGAGGGGCTCGGGCTCGAGGAGGCCGGGATCGAGCTGGCGGAGGGCGGCCGCAAAATCAAGGTCGACGAGTTCCAGCGGACCACCAACCAGAAGGTCTTCGCGATCGGCGACCTCGTCAACCAGAAGGCGCTCGCCCACAAGGCCTCCGAGGAGGGCGTAGTCGCCGTCGAGACCGCGGCCGGGGTCGAGACCCATCCGGTCGACCAGAGCCAGATTGTCGGCGCCACCTTCTGCCAGCCGCAGGTCGCCAGCGTCGGCCTCACCGAGGCCCAGGCCAAGGAGGCCGGCCACGAGGTCAAGATCGGCAAGCAGAAAATCGCCGGCGAGGGCGCGGGTGTCGTCTATGACGACAAAGACGGCCTCGTCAAGCTCGTCGTCGACGCCAAGTACGGCGAGGTCCTCGGCGCCCACATCGTCGGCAACCGCGCCTGCGACATGATCGCCGAGCTGGTCGCGGTCCAGGCGCTGGAGGGCGGCTACCAGGAGCTATCGCGGATCGTCCACCCGCACCCGACCGCCTCCGAGGCGATCCTCGACGCGGCCCGCGCGGTCGACGGCTGGCCAATCCACGCCTGAGCCCATTCGCCTGTTCCTTTTCCTTGAATAGGAACGAGAAGGAACAGCTGACTTTCGGCACCTAAGTTCGCCTGTTCCTTATCGGGCGATAGCAACGAAAAGGAACAGGCGATAATCGCGGCGTGGCTCTCGCGACCTTCTACTACGACCTCGGATCGCCGTACGCGTACCTCTCCGCCGAGCGGATCAGCGGGCTCTTCGCCGAGGCCGGGCTGGAGCAACCGGAGTGGCAGCCGATTCTGCTCGGGGGGTTGTTCGGGCGCTTCGACCGCGGCTCGTGGTCGGAAACCCCGGCGCGGGCGGAGGGGATCGCCGAGATCGAGCGGCGCGCCGAGGCGTATGGGCTGCCGCCGATCGCCTGGCCGCAGCCGTGGCCGGGCAACACGCTGGTGGCGATGCGGGCGGCGACCTTCGCCAAGCAGACCGGCCGCACCGTTGCCTTCTCCCTCGCCGGCTTCCGCCAGGCCTTCGCCGCCGGGCGGGACCTCACCGATGCCGACAACGTGATGATCGCCGGAGCCGCCTGCGAGATGCACCCGCGGGCGCTGCTGAAAGCGGTGGAAACCAGGGTCGTCAAAGACGCGCTGCGGGAGGCGACCGACCGCGCCGGCGACCTCGGCGTCGAAGGCGTCCCCAGCGTCGTCGTCGGCGACGAGGTCTTCTGGGGCGACGACCGCCTCGAGGAAGCGGTGGAGGCGGCAGCACGCAGCTAAGGTGAATGGCGATGGCTGATCTGCCCGACGCCGCCACCTGTTACGAGCTGCTTGCGCGGATGGCGCTGATCCGCCGCTTCGAGGAGGAGGCGGGGCGGCAGTACCAGCGGGCGCGGGCCGGTGGCTTCCTGCACCTGGCGATCGGCGAGGAGGCGACGATCGTCGGCACCACCTCGGTGATGCGCGAGGAAGACTTCCTGATCGGCACCTACCGCACGCACGGCCACGCGATCGCCCGCGGCACCGAGCCCAAACGGGTGATGGCGGAGCTGTTCGGCCGGGTCGACGGGACCAGCGGCGGCCGCGGCGGCAGTATGCACATCTTCGACGCCGAGAAGCGGTTCATGGGCGGCTACGGGATCGTCGGCGGCAACCTCCCGATCGCCGCCGGCATCGGCCTCGCCTCCCAGTACAAGGGAGAAGACGCGGTCACCGTCTGCATGTTCGGCGACGGCGCCTCCAACACCGGCAACTTCGGCGAGACGATGAACCTGGCGGCGCTGTGGAAATTGCCGGTCCTCTTCCTGGTCGAGAACAACCACTACGGGATGGGGACCTCGGTCGAGCGCCATTCGGCCCAGACCGACCTCTCGAAGAAGGCCGAGGGCTACGGGATCCCCGGCGCGCAGGTGGACGGGATGGACGTCGCCGCTGTCCGCGAGAGGGTCGCCGAGGGGATTCGGCAGGCCCGCGAGGAGCAGCGGCCGACCCTGCTCGAAGCGTCCACCTACCGCTACCGCGGCCACTCCGCCGCCGACCCCGAGGTCTACCGCGAGCGCGAGGAGGTCGAGGAGTGGCAGGAGAAAGACCCGATCGAGCAGTTCGCGAAGCGCTGCCTGGAGGCCGACGTGCTGGGCGAGCGCGAGGTGCAGCAGGCGCGGGAGAAGGCCGACGAGGAGGTCAAGGCCGCGGTCGAGTTCGCCGAAGCCTCGCCGGAGCCGCCGCTCGACACGATGTACGAAAACCTCTACGCCCAGACCGAGCCGGGCGGCTGGTACGCGGTCGACGAGCGCAGCCCCGAGCCACACCGCGGCGAGGACGAGGGGCACATGCCCGACGCGGCGCGGGAGCTGGCCGAGGCCGGCGCCGCCTACGCCGGGCAGCCGGAGGGGCCGCGGCCGAACCCCGCCGAGGAGGGCGACGCCCAGGAGGGGGAGGCGAGCGACGACTGATGGCGACGCTGCGGATGAGAGAAGCGCTGCGCGACGCGATGGCCGAGGAGATGCGGCGCGACGAGGCGGTCTTCGTGATGGGCGAGGACGTCGGCGTCTTCCAGGGCGCCTTCAAGGTCACCGACGGGCTGCTGGACGAGTTCGGCGAGCGCCGGGTCCGCGACACGCCGATCTCCGAGAACACGATCGTCGGCACCGGCGTCGGCGCGGCGATGAACGGGCTGCGGCCGATCGTCGAGCTGATGACCGTCAACTTCAGCCTCCTCGCCCTCGACCAGATCGTCAACCACGCCGCCGCGATCCCCTACATGTTCAACGGTCAGGCGAAGGTGCCGATGGTGATCCGCATGCCGGGCGGCGGCGGCCACCAGCTCGGCCCCACCCACTCCCACAGCTTCGAGGCGCTCTACCTGCAGGTGCCGGGGCTGCTCGTCGCCTGCCCCTCGACCCCGGCCGACGGTAAGGCGCTGCTGAAGGCGGCGATCCGCGACGACAACCCGGTCGTCTTCATCGAGCACGAGAGCCTCTACGGGTTGCGCGGCGAGGTAGCCGAGAGCGAGAACGGGACCGAGCCGCTGCGCTTCGGCGAAGCGGCGGTGCGGCGCGAGGGCAGCGACGTGACGATCGTCGGGGTGCTGAAAATGGCCCACGTCGCCGAGAGCGCGGCGAGCCAGCTCGCCCACGAGCACGGGGTCGAGGCCGAGGTGATCGACCCGCGGACGCTGCGCCCGCTCGACCTCGACACGATCCTCGCCTCCGTCCGCAAGACCAACCGCGCGGTGATCGTCGAGGAGGGCTGGCCGCACGGCGGCGTCGGCGCCAACCTCGCGACCCTGATCACCGAGCAGGCCTTCGACTACCTCGACGCCCCGGTCCAGCGGGTGACCGGCGCCGACGTCCACATGCCCTATTCCAAACGCCTCGAGCAGGCGGCGATCCCCCACGAGGAGCACGTCGTCAAGGCGGCGCTGGCGACGCTCGAGGGCGCAATTTCCGGCCAATCCAGGGCCAAGCCCTAAGAACTACTTTGTAGTCAGCGAATCTTTGGGAGGGTGGGCGCATGTTCGCCCACATCGCCGGGATCCCGCTGGAGGAGACGGCCCTCGGCCTGCTCCCGATCGCGCTGGCGACGATCGGCTACTGGAGGGCGCGGTGAGCCCGGCTCTCACCCCCGCCCCCGCGAGCGCCCCGCGCCGGCTCCGCCACCGGCGCAGCGTGCGGCGGCTGACGACGGGCCAGCTGGCGGCCTTCCGCCAGGCGATCGAGGCGGCGCAGGCGGTCGGCGACGACCGCGGCTACCAGGCGATTGCCGGCATCCACGGGCTGCCGCTGCCGGTCTCCTGCGTCCATCACCGCGAGCTCTTCCTGCCCTGGCACCGCGCCTACCTCTACGTGCTCGAGAAGGCGCTCCAGGAACGGGTGCCGGGAGTGACCCTGCCGTGGTGGGACTGGACCGCGAACCATGCCGAGGGGATTCCCGAGGCCTATGCCCGTCGCCGCGCCGACGGGCGGAAAAATCCGCTCTACGACTCGCCGATCCAGCCGGGCGGGCGCGAACGGCCGAGCCAGACGCGGACCAGCCGCGCCCCCGGCGCGCCCGGGCAGCTGCCGAGCACGAGTGAACTCGAGGCGGTCCTGGCGAACCCCGACTTCTTCACCTTCCAGGCCCAGCTGGAGAGCATCCACGACGGCGTCCACGTCTGGACCGGGGGGACGATGGAAAGCATCAACACCGCTGCTTACGACCCGATCTTCTGGGCCCATCACGCGATGATCGACCGGGCCTGGTACCTCTGGCAGCTGCGCCACCCGGGCGCCACCCTCCCCACCTCGCTCCTCAACCGCGCCCTCGCCCCGTTCCCGCTGACGGTCCGCGACACCCTCGACATCACCGAGCTCGGCTACGACTACGCGGCCTCCACCGCCGCGGCGGGAGGGCCGGCCCATGGCTGAGCGTTTCACCAGCGACGCGATCGAGCTGCCGCCGGCCAACCGGCCGTTCGAGCGGGCCGACCTGATCTTCTACGGGATCGACCACGCGGGCCCCTCCTACGAAGCGCGCGTCTTCATGGACCAGCGCGGGGTCAGCCACGGCGCCGACTCGACCCACCGCTCCTACGTCGGCTGCTTCTTCATCTTCGGCCACAACGGCTGTTTCGGCGACGTCGGCCACTGCGACGTCCCGGCCGAGCGGGACCCGTTCGACCTGCGCCCGGCCCACCAGCTGGAACCGGCGCTGCGGGTGCTGACCGTCACCGACGCGATCCGCGGCCTGCTCGAGCGCGAGCTCGACGCGGCCAAGGTCACCGTCACCGCCCACACCGCGGGCAAAGCCTCCGACGACGTCCTCGCCTTCGACACGGTGCGGCTGGCGACCTACGCGTAGGCGGGCGGGGCGGGCGCGCCGCTCAGCAGGTCTTCTTCGCGCCGGTGACGGCGTTCCAGGCGCGGCCGACCGAGAAGTCGGCGGCGACGCGGAAGATGCCGGGGCGGGAGGCGCGGGCGACGGTCCAGTCGCCGCGGTGGAGGATGCAGCCGTAGCCGCGGGCGATCGACCAGTAGGGGGTGAAGCTGACGCGGACGAGGAACTCGCCCGGGCGGGTGACGTCGAGGGCGAAGCCCTGGCGGCCGAACCAGAGGACGTCCGCGGCGGCGCCGCCGATCGGCGCGACCAGCGGCTTCGGGTTGCGGACCTCGTAGACGCGCCAGTGCTCGGAGCGGAAGCGCAGGTCGAGGTAGTCGGGTTCGGCGAGGACCAGCCGGCGCTCGGCGACCGAGGAGTAGTCGAGCGGGGCGTCGGGCAGCGCCACGTAGGAGATCGCGTTGGCGCGCAGCCAGGCGCCGTAGCTGTCGGTGGTCAGCTTCTTCTCGTCGTAGAAGAGGTCGTCGCGGGTGGTGTCGAGCTGGCGCAGCCAGCCGCGGGCGAGCTCGAACTTCGTCGCCAGGTAGGCCGACTCCCAGTGGTTGGCGGTCGGCGGCACCTCGATCCGGGCGCCGTCGCCGCCGTGGGCGCGCAGCCAACGGGCGACCGGGTGGAAGTAGGCCGCCTTGGTCGAGGGGTCGCCGACCGCGCGGGCGACCTGGGTGACGCTCGCGGTCAGCTGCCAGTAGAGACTGCCGGCGATCGCCAGCGCCAGCAGCGGCGCGTAGAACCAGGGCGGGACGGTCGGCCGGGGCCGCCGCGAGAGCAGGACGGCGGCGAGGACGGGGCCGCCGAAGAGCGCCCCGAGGCGGACCGCGTTGCCGCCCATCGCGTTCGGCATCAGCCAGATCAGGGTCGCGGCGAGGACGTAGGCGATGAGCACCCGGCGTAGCTGCCGCTCCTCGGCGCGGGCGCCCTGGGTGAGGATCAGCGCCCCCGCGCACCAGAGCGGGATCGCGATGTAGGAGGAGAAGACGAAGGGGAAGTGGCCGGCCTCGGGGAAGGCGAGGTTCGGCGCCAGGACGAGGGTGAGCGAGAGGGCGCCGGCGACGATCGCGAGGCGGTTCGGGCGGCGACCCGGTTCCAGTGCCCCGACCAGCAGCACGCCGGCGAGGAAGGCGCCGGCGACGGGGCTGGCGAGCGGGCAGGCGGCCGCGGCGGCGATCGCCAGCGGCCCGCGGCCGAGCTGCAGGCAGCGCAGCGCCGCCAAGCCGAAGGCGACGCCGAGGGCGAAGGTCAGCTGCCCGTCGGCGAGCAGGGTGACGACCCCGGCCGCGAACCAGAGCGTCGCCCAGCGCGCCTCCGCCCCCCAGCGGTCGCGGACGAGGCGGTCGAAGAGGTAGGAGGAGGAGACGACGGCGAGCAGCCCGACCACCTGGGGGCCGAGCAACGCCGCCAGCGGCGGGAAGAGGACGCTGTAGGTGAGGGTGTAGTGGCCGCCGTACCAGCTGCCGTTCCAGATCGCGAGCCCGGCGTCCTGGAACAGCTCGGTGCGGAAGACCTGCGCGGCGAGGTCTCCTACGGGTGGGCTCCAGATCAGCATCGCCAGCGCCAGCAGGAAGCTGAGCGCCACGGCCGGGAGCCAATCGGGTCGAAGCGGCTTGGACTGGACCATGGGCGGCCCCCACAGGATAGGGGCGCCGCCTGCAACGATTTGTGAAATGCCTGGCGAGATCAAGGTTGTGCGCTGCGGAACCGTTCCCTACGGGGAGGCCTGGGAGCTGCAGCGGCGGCTGCAGGAGCAGCGCCAGCGCGAGGAGATCGGCGACCTGCTGCTGCTGCTCGAGCACCCGCCCGTCTACACGCGCGGGCGCCGCTCGAAGCCCGAGGAGCTGCCGATGGGGGCCTCCTGGTACGAAGCCCAGGGGATCGAAGTCCTCGACACCGACCGCGGCGGCCTCGTCACCTACCACGGGCCCGGACAGCTGGTCGCCTACCCGATCGTGCAGCTGCGCGGCTACGGCGACGACGTCCACGAGTACGTGCGCGGGCTGGAGCGGACGATGACCACGGCGCTTGGCGAGGCCGGAGTGCGGGCCGGGGCGATCGAGGGCCTGACCGGCGTCTGGGTGGGGACGCGGAAGATCGGCTCGATCGGGCTGCACGTCAGCCGCGGGGTGACGACCCACGGCCTGGCGATCAACGTCAACAACGACCTGCAGCCCTTCGAGTGGGTGGTGCCCTGCGGGATCGAGGGGGTCGCGATGACCTCGCTCTCGCGCGAGCTCGGGGCCGAGCAGGACCTGGGCGCCTTCGCCGAGACGCTGGTCGCCGCCTACGCCGGTGTCTTCGACCGCGAGCCGGTTGCCGCCGCAGACCTCGCCGCGTAGGCTCCGCGGCTCATGCGCCTCGTCCGCCCACTCCTCCTCCTCGCTTCCGTCGCCGCACTCGTCGTGCTGCCGGCGAGCTCGGCGCCGGCGCTCTCCTATCCGGTGACGAGCACCGCCGACACCGACACCGAAGGCACCTTGCGGGCGTCGATAAAAGAAGCCAACGCCCACACCGGGGCGGACTCGATCCCGATCGAAGTGACGGGGACGATCAACCTGGGGAGCCCCCTGCAGATCATCTTCGACCCCGTCTCGATCGTCGGGCCAGGCGCCGATCTACTGGAGGTCCACCGCGCCGACTCCACCGCCTTCCCGATCTTCGCCGTTTCCGCCACCGGCTCCTCGACCTTGAGCGGGCTCACCGTCAGCAACGGAAAAACGTTCTTCGGCAGGGGCGGCGGGATCAGAAACTCGGAAGGCGACCTCACCCTGACCGGACTCGTCGTGAAGGACAGTGAAGCGGTGGCGGAAGGAGGCACCAACGTCTTCGTCGAAGGCGGCGGCATCTTCAGCGAAGGGCCGCTGACCCTCCGCGAAACGATCGTCGCCGGCAACGCCGCCCGGGCAAACGACGGGTCGGCCTTGACCGCGGCCTTCGGAGGCGGTGTCGCGGCGCTGAGCAACTTGACCGTCGAGGCCAGCACGATCAGCGGCAACATCACCGAAGCCAGCGGCGGCGGATCGGCGACGACGGCGCAGGGCGGCGGGGTGATGGCGGGAAGCGCGGCGGCCGTCAGCCGCAGCACGATCAGCGGCAACGCGGTCGTCGCGAAGGGTGCGGCTACTCAGGTCCGCGCCCAGGGCGGCGGGATCCAGACCTACGAAGCAACGCTTAGAGCCTCCACGCTCACCGGCAACTCGGCTACTTCCGCCGGTCTGGCCCTGGGTGCCAACCTCCACTCCGTCGTCAGTACTTCGGTCCAGAACACGCTCGTCAGCGATCCGCTCGGCGGGGCCGATAGCTGCAGCGGCGGTGGCCCGCCCGAAAGTGAAGAGATCTCCTCGGGCGGCTTCAACCTCGACGAAGACGACAGCTGCGGGTTCGGAAAATCCAGCGACCTCGTCGGCGTCGTCGCCGGGCTCGACCCGGTGCTCCGGGACAACGGCGGTCCGACCCCCACCCACGCGCTCATTCCGGGCAGCATCGCGATCGATCGCGGCAACTCCTTCGGCAGCAGCGTCGACCAGCGCGGCCTCCCCCGTCCCAGCGACTTCCCGGAGATCAGCAACAAAGAAGGCGGCGACGGGTCCGACATCGGGGCGTTCGAGGTGCAGCTTCCGCCCGCGGCGGCGGGTGGCTCTGCCGTGCTCGTGACGCAGACTCGGACCGATCGCACCCCGCCCCAGACCCGCATTGTCAGCGGGCCACCGCGGGTCACCTTCAAGACCAAGGCCAAGTTCCGCTTCGCCTCGAGCGAGGGGGAGTCGCACTTCCAGTGCAGGCTCGACAAGAAGAAGTGGCACCGCTGCGCGAATCCGTTCCAGCCCTCGGTGAAGCCAGGCAAGCACCTGTTCAAAGTGCGGGCGATCGACCGCTTCGGCAACGTCGATCCGACCCCGGCGCGCTTCGGCTGGCGCGTCAAGCCGATCACCGGCTGAGCCGGCGCCGGGCCGCTCGCCGCACCGGCTAACGTAGGCGTCGGTGTCCAGCACCGAGCGCATCCACGTCACCCGCTCCCGGGCCAATCCCGGCGGCACCGCCGCCGGGGCCGAGGGCACCGTCCCCTTCCGGCGCGCCCGCAAGCCGCCGTGGCTGAAGGTGCCGGCACCGGGCGGGCCGAACTACCGGCGGCTGAAGGAGAAGATCGGCTCCGACAACCTCCACACCGTCTGCGAGGAGGCCAACTGCCCGAACGTCGGCGAGTGCTGGGAGCGCGGCACCGCGACCTTCATGATCCTCGGCGACGTATGCACCAGGCGGTGCGGGTTCTGCAACGTGCAGACCGGCAAGCCGACCTGGAACGACCCACTGGAGCCGCTGCGGGTCGCCAACCAGGTGAAGGCGATGGGGCTGCGCCACGCCGTCGTCACCTCGGTCGACCGCGACGACCTGCCCGACTACGGGGCGAGCGCCTTCGTCGGCGTCATCCGCTCGATCCGGATGCTGGCGCCCGAGTGCAAGGTCGAGATCCTGACGCCGGACTTCCGCGGCCAGGAGATGCCGCTGGCGAAGGTCGTCCACGAGCGGCCCGACGTCTTCAACCACAACGTCGAGACGGTGCCGCGGCTCTACCCGCTGGCGCGGCGCGGCTCCGAGTTCCTGCGCTCAGCCCGGGTGCTGCGGATGGCGAAGGAGATGGGCGGAGACGACGTCGTCACCAAGTCCGGCCTGATGGTCGGGCTCGGCGAGTCCTTCGAGGAGATGGTCGAGACCTTCGGCCTGCTGCGCGAGCACGACGTCCAGGTCCTCACCGTCGGCCAGTACCTGCGCCCGACCGAGAACCACCTGCCGGTCGTCCGCTACTGGCACCCCGACGAGTTCGCCGCCCTCGAGCAGGCCGCATACGACCTCGGCTTCGAGTCCGTCGCCGCGGGGCCGTTGGTGCGGTCGAGCTACCACGCCGACCAGAACCTGCCCGAGGGCAAGCGGGCCGAGAGCCTGCTCGCCTCCTAGCCTCTCCGAGATTTGGTGGGCTCTGGCCCCCCGAACCTCGGAGTCGGCTATTCGCGCTGGCCCGTTTCGACGTCGCGTCCCGGGCCGCCGTAGAGCTGGTTCGGCCCCGGACCGCCGTCGAGGCGGTCGTTGCCCGGCCCGCCGTAGAGGAGGTCCGAGTTGTACGTCGGGTTGGGGCCGCCCTTGAGGATGTCGTTCCCCGGGCCGCCGTAGAGGCCGTCGCCGCCTTTGCTGCCGAGGAGGAGGTCGTTGCCGCCTTCGCCGCGGGCGCGGCCGAGCTCGGGTCCCAGGGTGACGCGGTCGGCTCCCGGCCCGGCGAGGACGAGGTCGGAGCCGCCGCCTTCGCCGTTGTCGCCGGCGTTGATCTCGTCGCGTCCCGGCCCGCCACAGATGACGTCGGCGCGGGAGAAGCTGCGGACCTCGTCGTCGCCGCCCATGGCGACGATCACGTCCTTGCGCCTGGTCCCCGGCAGGACGTCGCGGCCCGGAGTGCCGAGGACGGTCGCGATGCGGCCGGCGCAGCGCGGCAGCGCGGGCTCCCTCGCGTAGACGGGGCGGCGGAGGAAGACGTCGGCGAAGCGGTCGCCGTCGGCGGCGCTGAGGTTGGTGGCGCGGGAGTCGAAGGCGACGAGGCTGCCGTCGGCGGAGAGCGAGCCGTTGGACGACGGCCCGTCGGAGGGGACGCCGAGGGTGCCGGAGGCGCGGGAGACGGTGACGGTGAGCCCCTTGGTCATGTCGCGGACGAAGACGTCGACGCGGCCGTCGGCGTCGACCGGGCTGACCTCGTCGCCGCGGGTCTGGAAGGAGACGAAGCGGCCGTCGGCGGAGATCGAGGGACGGCGCTTGGCGTCGCCGGCCTTGCCCTCGTCGCCGACCGAGACCAGTTGCACCCCTTCCGTGGTCAGGTCGCGGACGAAGACGCGCGCGTCGAAGTACTTCTCGCCGGTCAGCTTGGCGCTGGAGGCGAAGGCGACGTGGAGGCCGTCGGCGGAGATCGCCGGTTCGTCGGACTCGACCTCGCTCGGTGCGCCGGCGACGCCGCTTTTCCGCGAGACGAGGAGCGTCGTCGCGCTCGCCCGGTCGCGGACGAAGACGTCCTGCGGGAAGCTCTGTTCGTCGACGTCGTCGGCGACGAGCGGGGCGCGCGAGGAGAAGGCGACGCGGCTGCCATCGGCGGAGATCGAGGGCTCGAAGGAGTAGTCGGTGCCGGCGGCGCCGGTCACACCGGAGGCGCGAGAGACCAGCTCGGTGACGCCAGTGTCGAGGTCGCGGACGAAGACGTCGGTCTGGACCGTCTTCGCGTCGTCGGCGACGAGGTTGTTGGCGCCGGAGACGAAGGCGACGTGGCGGCCGTCGGCGGAGATCGAGGGGTCGGTCGACTCGCCGTCCCCGGCGGCTCCGGTCGTGCCGGAAGCGCGGGAGACCAGCGTCGTAGTGCCTGCGACCAGGTCGCGGACGAAAACGTCGTTGGAGGCGGTGTCCTCGGAGCTGAGGTTTTCCGACCCGGAGGCGAAGGCGACGTAGCGGCCGTCGGCGGAGATCGAGGGCTCGTAGGAGCTGCCGTCGGCAGCAGCACCGGCCGCGCCATCGGCTCGCGAGGCAAGCGTCACCGCTCCCGTCTGCATGTCCTTGACGAAGATCTCGGGATCGCCGCTCTGCGCCGCCGGGCTGAGGTTCTTGGCGCGCGAGGAGAAGACGACGTAGCGACCGTCGGCGGAGAGCGACGGTTCCAGCGAGTTGCCATCACCGCCTTTGCCGCCTTTGGTGGCGGAGACCAGGACGGTCGTCGGCTCCGCCCCACCTTTCGCCCCGGCCACGGCGCCGGCGATCAGGGCCGCAAGCACCAGCGCCGCCAGCACCAACGATCCCGCCTTCCGTGGCCTCCCCATCACGCGCCCATCATAGGTCCGCCAGAAGCGGCTCCACACGTACAATCCCGGTGGAGGGGCCATAGCTCAGCTGGCAGAGCGCCTGCTTTGCAAGCAGGAGGTCGCCGGTTCGAACCCGGCTGGCTCCACTGGTTAGTCGTCGAAGTCGAAGTCTTTCGGGGGACGCTGCTCGAACCAGAGCTCGTCGTCCTCCGGGGCGTCCTCGAGGAAGTCGGGGGTGTCCTCGAGCACGTCCTCGTGACCGGTGTCGGGGTCGTAGTTGGTTTGCGACTCCTCGGCCTGGGGCTCGGCGGCGCGGGGCTGCTCGGCGGGCGGCTCTTCCGTGCGCGGCTCCTCGACGAGCCGCGGCTCCTGCTGGGCCGTGGGCTCGGGCTCGGGCTCCTCGGGCTCGCTCTCGTCCTCGAAGGGCGCCTCGAGCGCCTGGTCGAGCTCGTCGGAGAGGCGCTGCTCGCTCCAGAAGTCCTCGTCCTCTTCCTCCTCCTCGGCGAGGTCGTCGGCCGGCGCCTCGGTGCGGGCGGCGTAGATCTCGGTCGCGGGCTCGACCGGGGCGAGCCGCGGCTCCCCGGCCTCCGCATCGACGATCTCCTCGTCGGAGGGGCTGGGCGCCTCGGCCGGGGGAGCGTCCCCGGTCCCCATCTCGGCCTCGACGTCGAACATTTCCGTCGGCTGTTCGGCGATCGCGTGCCGCTCCTCGGTCGAGTGGCTCGCGTCCGCGGCCTCGACGATCGCCTCGTGCTCCATCGCCGGTTCCTCCTCGACGGCCTCCGGCGGCTGCTCCTCGGCCGGGGGGGAGGCCTGCGCCTCGTCCTCTGCGGGAACGATCGTCGCCGGCGGCTCCTGCAGATCGGCGATGTTGATCCGGCGACCGCCCTCGTCCACCGCCTCGGCCGTCTCGCCCCCCTCGGGCGCGGCCAGGAACTCGGTCGGCGCCTCGGCGAGCGGGTCCGGCTCCTCAGGACGCCCAGGCGGCCC
>Ga0068868_100001548_pt1 | contig 15713 bp, 13 predicted proteins | sample KBSMisM42_FD_64660 | JGI IMG/M metagenome (GOLD analysis project Ga0068868, IMG submission 64660) | Miscanthus rhizosphere microbial communities from Kellogg Biological Station, Michigan, USA - KBS Miscanthus M4-2 | ecosystem: Host-associated > Plants > Roots > Rhizosphere > Soil ...
CAAGTCCTTGAGTACGGCGCTTGAGTTTGCCTTCGATGCGGTGCAGCGCGGCGAGCAGCGCGCGCCCGACCTGCCGACCTCGCTTCTCGCCCAGGCGCGAATGGCCGCCCGCAACGGCGTCGGCCTCGACACCGTCTTGCGTCGCTACATCGCGGGCCACGCGCTGCTGATCGAATACGCGCATGGCGTCGCGCGGGAGCTCGGCGCGGATCTCGCGGAGCTGAGCGAGGCGCTCGCCGGGCAGGCGTCCGTCCTTGACCGTCTGATCGAGGCGGTCAGCGAGGAGCACCGCCGCGAGGGGGCCACGCTTTTGCGCTCCACCTCCGAGCGCCGCGGCGAGCGTGTCAGGCGATTGCTGGCAGGCGAGCCGATCGACGCCGATGAACTCGGCTATGAGCTGGCGGGCTTCCATCTCGGCCTAGCCGGAGCCGGACCCGACGTTGAGCCCACGATCGGCGAGCTGGCAAACGATCTCGGCGCCTTGACGCTGACGGTCCCCATGCCGGAAGCGCGCACCTGGGCATGGCTTGGCTCGCGCCGGCCCTTCTCCGAAGAGCGCTTGGCGGCTCTCGTGGAGCGCGCCGTGACCGCCCTGGCGCCCGGGGCGACGCTGGCCTTCGGAGAGTCGGGCGAGGGACCGGAGGGGTGGCGCCTCACTCATCGGCAGGCCCTCGCCGCGCTGCCGATGGCCGAGCGTTTGAAGATCCGGGTCGTCCGCTACGCGGAAGTTGGCCTGCTGGCCTCGGTCAGTGCGGATGACCTGCTGCTCGAATCGCTCCAGCGGATATATCTGGCGCCGCTCTCAGGTGGGCGCGATGGCGGCGAGGCGCTGCGTGAGACCCTCCGTGCCTACCTGGGTGCGGGGAGGAACATCAGCTCGGCAGCGGCCGCGCTCGGTGTGAACCGCGAAACAGTCAGAAAACGAGTGCGGATCGCGGAGGAGAGAATCGGTCGTACGCTCGACGAGTGTGCCGCCGAGTTGGAGATCGCGTTACGGTTGAAAGAGAGCCGAGCCTCTCAGTCGCGGCTGCGCGACACGCCTCTATCTCGCCTTCAAATTGGCCAAATGTCTGCCGGTCCACCGCCATTTTGACGAGGCGTGCGCATCGCCGCTGTGGTTAGTTAGAAGCTCGTCAGCAATTAATTACACGGTCCAGCGGCAGACAGCCGTCAATAGAGCCGACTGTGGGAGAACGGGAGGAACCGATGCAGGCCATTGTGGGAGCGAAGCGGCAGCGATCACGCGTTGCAATTGTCCTTTCCGCGGCGCGACGCGTGGGTCCGCTACTGGTCGTGCTCATCCTCCTCGGCTGCCTAGCCCCCAGCGCCGTGGCGCGGCCGCTTCTCAACCGGTCGCAAGGCCATGGCATCCAGCCTTACTCGACGCATCCGCGCGGCGAGGAGCCGATGCACGCCTGTCCGCCCGCCACGGCTCACCGCGTCACGTGCGCCGCGGTCGTGCAACCGCTGGGCGAATCCGAACAGCCGATTGGGCGCACACGTAATCAGGCTTCCCCCGGGACACTTAGCTCCGCCTGCTTCACGGGTGTCTTTCCGTTCTGCGGCAGCGGCGCGAACCACGGTCTCTCCCCGCAGGATCTGCAGTCCGCCTACCGGCTCAAAACAGCCAATGGATCGGGACAGACGGTCGCTGTCGTCGACGCCTTCGACGACCCGAATGCCGAAGAGGACCTCGCCGTCTATCGCGCAACCTACGGCCTGCCTGCGTGTACGACGGCAAACGGCTGCTTCAAAAAGGTCGACCAGCGCGGCGGCAGCGAATTTCCGGAAGCGGAACCCGGCTGGGCGATGGAGATATCGCTGGACCTCGACATGGTCTCCGCCGCCTGTCCGAATTGCCACATCATCCTCGTCGAGGGCGACAACGCGGGCGTGGCGGCACTGGGCGAAGCCGAGAACACAGCCGCGAAACTCGGCGCCACGGAGATCTCCAACAGCTATGGCCTTGCGGAAGGGTTCCTTTCGGAAGGCTCGCTTTTCAACAGCATCTCCGGTTACTACAACCATCCTGGAACGGCAATGTTCGCGGCCAGCGGCGATTGGTACTACGACAACGAAGAACTATTCACCGAATACGGGTGCTTCACGATCGAAGATTGTGCGGCCGCCTGGCCGGCGAGCCTGCAAACCATCCTGTCGGTCGGCGGCACCAATCTCACCCCCGAAGGGACCTCCGGCCGCGGTTGGAAGGAGGAAGTCTGGAACGGCTCCGGCGGGGGCTGCGCGAAATTCGTCGCAAAGCCCAGTTGGCAGACCGACAGCGGCTGTTCGCGGCGCACCGACAGCGACATCGGAGGAATCGCCGACCCGGCCACTCCCGTCTCCGTCTACAACACCTACGTGGTCAACTACCGCGTTCCGGGATGGCATCTGATCGGCGGCACGAGCGCGTCCGCCCCCCTCGCCGCCGGAGCTTTCGCTCTTGAGTCCGAAGCCCGGCGCTCCGAAGGCGCTGCCGGCATCTACGGCCATCCGAGCGAGTGGAACGACGTCGTTGGGGGCACGGACTGGCTCTATAAAGCGTGCTCTTCTTCTTATCTTTGCACCGGCGTGAGCGGCTACGACGGGCCGACGGGCCTCGGCAGCCCCAACGGCGGCGCTTCGACGACTGCCCCCGCCGCGATCACGGAATCCGCCTCAGCCGTTACCACGACGACGGCGACTCTGAACGCCACCGTGAACCCCGAGGCGACCAGCGCGACCTACTACTTCGAATACGGCACCAGTACCTCCTACGGTAGTAAAGCGCCCACGACCCCGGCGAGCATTGCTGGCTACACCCAGCCGCAGCCGGTCAGCCAGGCGCTCAGCGGGCTGTCCACGAGCACGCGCTACCACTATCGCATCGTCGCCGAAAGCGCGGGCGGGAAAACCATCGGCGCCGACCGGACCTTCTCGACCTTGCCCCGCGTCCACCGCGCCAACATCGGCTCGGTCGGCTCGACCGAAGGCCATTTCAACTCCCCGTCGGACAGCGCCATCGACCAGAACGGGAACATCTGGGTGACCGATACGAACAACAGCCGGGTCGAGCTCTTCACTCCGCAAGGTAAATTCATCAAGTCGTGTGGGCAGTTCGGAACCGAATTCAAAGAAGGGAGCTTGGCCCAGCTCAACCACCCGACCGGGATCGCGATCGATCGCGTCCTTCACTACCTCTATGTGGCGGACACGGGCAACAACCGCATCCTGATCATCCACCCTGAAGACTGCAAGACCTTCCGCAAGCTCGGGCAGCCGTACACCAAAGAAGAAGAATACCCCGAAGAAGCGGAACTGCTCGAACCCCAGGGACTGTCGTTCGCATCGGACAATGGCGGCGAAGAGCTGCTTGTCGCCGACACCGGGCACGACCGCATCGTCGCCTTCGACTACCTATTCAGCGAAGGACTCTTTCTCGGCGCGTATGGCGCCTCGGGCAGCGGCAACGGCCAGTTCAACGACCCGACGGACATCGCCCCCGCCGGCGATCCGGGTTTCTACACCCACGAATTCCTGGTCGTCGACTCCGGCAACAACAGGGTGCAGCGGATCGAGGAGGAACAGGTCCACGAAGAAGAAGGAGCGATCACCGAAGATCAATTCTCCTTCGTGAGCAAATTCGGCGAAGCCGGAACGGGCAATGGGCAGTTCAGCAAACCCGTCGGCATCGCCTTCGACTCGACGACCAACGAGTTCTCCATCTCCGACAGCAAAAACGGGCGTGTTGAGCAATTCCTGCCCAACGGCACCTATGCGGGCCAGTTCGGCAGCGCGGGATTCGGCGGCGAAAGCCTCCTCGCCTCGCCAAAGGGACTCTCCATCTCCGAAAATGGAACCGTCTACGTCGCCGATTCCGAAAACAACCGCCTATCTCCGTGGGCGCCGGCCGGGACGACCGTCCCACCCTCGGCCACGACCTTGACGGCCACCTCGATCACGGCCACGGGCGCCACCCTGCGAGGCGGGGTCAATCCGCAGGGATCGGCCACCACCTACAGATTCCAGTACGGCACCACCGAAAACTACGGGACGACGGTGCCCTTCCCCGGCGAATCGGCGGGTTCCGGAAGCTCCGAAGTCACGGAGACGAAAGCCATCACCGGCCTTCACGGTGGCGCCACCTACCACTATAGGATCGTCGCCACCAATGAAGGCGGAACGACTTACGGAGCGGACACGACCTTCGCCACGTCGTCCGTCGCTCCGTCCGCAAAGACGCTTTACCCACGCATCGAAACGAAAAAACGCTACGCCGTGAATCTCGAAGCTCTCGTCAATCCGCGTGGGGCCACCACGCAGGCCTACTTCGAATACGGCGCAAGCAAAACCGAACCGGAAAGCTACGGCCACAAAACTGCCGTGAAGGAAATCGCGAGCGGAACATCCAACGTTGAAGTGGTGGAACTTGAAGTGCCGCTCGAACCGGTGACCGAATACCACTACCGGGTGGTCGCGACGAACAGCCATGGCACGACCTACGGCCAGGATGTGTCGTTCAAGAACTCGAGCCGTGGGACCACCGAAGCGACGACGGAAATCGGCCCGTCCTACGCGACCTTCAACGCGACGGTCGACCCCGAAGGGCAGAAGACCTATTACCAATTCGAATACAGCCCCGATACGAGCTACAGCCTGAAGGCCCCCGAACCCCATGCGGTGGCTGGCTCGGGCGAATCCTACGTCCACGTCAGCCAGAAAGTGACCGGTCTCAGGCCGAACACGACCTACCACGTCCGGATCGGAACCGAAGAACAGGCGCGCCTCTTTCCCAAGTTCGGTCTTCCGGTCGAATTCACGACGCCGCCCAGCGTCGCCTTCTGCAAAAACAACGAAAATCCCTGCCCGAAAGCGAACCGCTACGGAACCGGCACGAAAGTGAGCGCCGCGCTGAAAACGGGGACCGCGTTTACGCTCAAAGGCGCAGGTGGCGAAACGATCAACTCCTGCAGCGGCTCCTCGCTGGAAGGGAGCGTGACTGGCGCCGGCGGATCCGGAGAAGCGGCGAGCATAGACGTCAGCACGGCCAGCTTCAAAGAATGCAGCAGCGCGATCACGCCAGAAAGCCTCAGCTGGCACTCCGAAATCACCCGTCCCGAAGGCAGTTCTTCGGGCACCGAGACCTTCTCCAACCTGAGGATGCAGATGACGATCTTCGGTGTCAGCTGCGTCTACGGCGGCAAAGTGGCCTTCGCGCTCAAAGGCGGCACCCAGGCCGAACTCATCGCCGAAGGCGCGTCGATCGGCAAGATCAGCGGCGGCTTCCTCTGCCCGAGCACGCTCTCGCTGACAGCGACCTATGTGCTCAGCGCTCCGGCGCCGCTGTATCTCACCGCCTTCCCGCTCGGTAACACGGTGCTCTGCGGCACCGCGAGCGAAGTTTGTGCGGAAGCCAACCGCTATGCGGCCGGTACGAAATTGAGCGCCTCGTTGAAGTCGGGGACGAGCCTCACCCTGAAGACGACCAGCGGTGAACTCATGGACTCCTGCAGCGGCTCCTCGCTGGAAGGGAGCGTGACCGGCGCCGGCGGGTCCGGGGAAGCGGCGAGTGCCGATGTCTCGAGCGCGAGCTTCTCGAGCTGCACCAGTACGCTGACCGCCGAAGGCCTCAGCTGGCACTCGCAGTTCCTCGTGGCCGAAGGCAGCACCCCTGGCAGCGAGACCTTCTCCAACGTCTCGCTGAAAGTCGCCATCTTCGGCGTCAACTGCACCTACGCGGGCAGCCTCGGGTTTACACTCACCGGCGGCGCCGAAGCCGAACTGGCAGCAAAAGAAGCCTCGCTTGCCAAGACCGTTGGCGGCTTCCTCTGCCCGAGCACCCTCTTGCTGACGGCGAGCTACGGGGTCAAATCCCCGGTGCCGTTGTATTTGAGTCGGGCAAGCTGATGCGTTTTCGGGATCTGGTTGTCGCCATCGGTCCAAATGATCACCCACGCGGGCGGTTAAGAACCTCACTCAGCTGAGGGATAGGTCCGGCGAGTCTCCTCGCCGAAGGCTCGACGAGCCGGTAGGGGCTACCTTGGTACGCGACTATCTACCGCCGTCACGCCCCAGGTGTACAATCGCGTTTACGCGAAACACCGTTGTCTACCTGGGATTATTCGCATGCCACGCTCTTCCCCTGCCCCCGCGGACCCCCTCGGCGTCCTGATCGAGGACGAGCACCTGCCCGCTGGCCGCGAGGATCTGCTCGAGCCGCTCGACCCGCACTCCCAACGCGAAAGGCTCCTAGTCGCGATCGCCGAGACCACGGCCGAGAAGGGCTACACGGCGACCACGATCGCCGACATTTGCGCTGCCGCCGGCGTCTCCCGCGCCACCTTCTATGAGCTCTTCAGGGACAAGGACGACTGCTTCCACGCCGCGATGGAGCTCTCGCTCGCCGACGCGATGGGCGGCGTCGTCGCGGTCTACTCGCCCGACAAGCCGTGGGCGACGATGGTCCGAGACGCGGCCCGCGCCTTCCTCGGCCTGCTCGCCAGCCGCCCGACCTTCGCCCGCATGGCGATGATCGAGGCGCCCTCTGCCGGCGGTCGCTCCTACGAGCTCTACGCCGCGGGCAAGCGCGTCCTGCAATCGCTGCTCGAACGCGGCCGCGACGACCCGATGGAGGAAGAGGCGATCCCCTCCAGCGCCGCCCGCGCCGCGCTGGCCGCCGCCGAGTCGCTGATCGTCAGCCAGATCCTCGCCGGCAACACCGAGCGCCTGCCCGAGCTTCTCCCCGACGTCGTCTACATCACCACGGTCCCATATCTTGGCCAGGAGGAGGCGCTGCGCCAGGCCCGCGAGGCAGAACGTGAGCGAGCGGCGGCGGGCGGCTGAGTTGGCGCGGCCGCCGGGGGGGAAGAGGCGAGAGCACTGGCGGCCGCCGCGGGGCAGGCACCGCCTGCCGCCGGAGATGATCGCCCGCTCCCAGCGCGAACGGCTGCTCGACGCCGCGGTCGACGTCGTCGCCGAGAAGGGCTACGCCGCGACCACGGTCGCCGACCTGACCGGGGAGGCGGGCATCTCACGCACCACCTTCTACGAGATGTTCGAGGACAAGGAGGCCTGCTTCCTCGCCGCCTACGACGCCGCCGTCGATGTCCTCACCCGCCGGGTCGCGACTGCCTTCGAGGCCGAGGACGGCTGGCCCGCCCGGGTCCGCGCCGGCCTGGAAGCCCTGCTCTCCTCGCTCGCCGCCGAGCCCCAGCTCGCCCGCCTCGCCCTCGTCGACGCCGGCTCGGCCGGGCCGGGCGCCCAGCGCCGCTACCGGGCGGCCCTGCAACGGATGACCCCGTTCTTCGACGAGGGGCGCGACTACGCCCCAAACGGCCGGGCGCTGCCCGCCAACACCTCGCGGATGGCGATCGGCGCTGTCGTCGGCCTGATCGCCGACGAGCTGAAGGAAGGGCACGCCAAGCGGCTCCCCGATCTGCTGCCCGAGGTCCTCTTCGCCACCTTCATCCCCTACCTGGGCCCGGCAGCGGCTGCCAGGGAGGTGGGGAAGGGTGCCGCTCCTGCGACGAAATAAACTATGTCGTACACCGAGCGCTATCATGGGAAGACACTCACGTTTCCAGTCTTCCCCGATGGCAGTGGAACTAGCAAGCAAGCGCGAGCAGATCCTCACCGCGATGGTGCGGGTCGTCGGCCGCCAGGGCTATGAGGCGACCTCGGTCGCCGACGTGATCGCCGAGGCGGGCACGACCCGGACGACCTTCTACCGCAACTTCGAGGACAAGCACGACTGCTTCCTCGCCGCCTACGACGCCCTCGTCGACCGCGTCTTCGTCAGGATCGTCTCCGAATGCGATGGCGAGGAGGGCTGGCTCGAGCGGATGCGCAAGGGCCTTGGGACCCTGCTCGACTTCTTCGCCGACGAGCCGGAGATGGCGCGGGCCGCCGTGGTCGAGGTCGCCGGCGCCGGGGCCGACGCCCGCCGCAAGCACAGCGAGGCGCTGACCCGCTTCACCGCCTACCTCGACGGCGGCCGTAAGCTCCATCCCGAGGTCGAGCTGCCCGAGCACATCTCGGCGATGGCGGCCGGCGCGGTCTCCGCCCTGATCTTCGACGAGCTCGTCGCCGAACGGAGCGACCGACTGCCCGCCCTGCTGCCCGACCTGCTCTTCGCCATGCTCGTCCCCTACATCGGCCCGGCGGCCGCCGCCGAGGAGATGCGCCGCGCCGCCTGACCGCGGGGCTGGACTCGATCCGGCCGATCGAGGACGATGTCGGCGATGGTCGTCGTCAACCAGACATCACGCGTTCCTCCGGTGGACACAGAGCGGCGTGAGCGGCTAGCCGCGGCTTTCGACCGCGACGGCGTGGTTGGCGCGATGCTGATCGGCTCCCAGGCGCGCGGTGAGCCACAGCCGCTATCTGACGTCGATATCGCGGTCTGGCATGCGCCGGGACTGGATTCGACTGGCCGTTTTCGCCTTCGCCTCGACCTGATCGCCGCCGCGGACGCGGCGCTTGGAACCGAGGAGATCGACCTGATCATGCTCAACGATGCTCCGCCGTTGCTCCGCCAGCGCGCCATGGAGGAGGGGATTCGCCTGCTCGAGCGCGACCGCGACGAGCGCGTGCGGCTGGAGACGAAGGCGATCATCGATTTCCGCGACACCGCCCCGCTACGCGAACAGCTTGGCGAGGCCCTCCGCAGGCGAGGTCGCGATTCAGATCTGCATCGACCTGGGCGCTCAGATCGTCGCCGAACTTTCGGCTCCTGCTCCTACCGACTACGCGGGGATCTTCAAGATCCTCGCCGACAAAGGCCTTCTGCCAGCGGATCTTGCCGGGCGCATGGGAGATGCTGCTCGCCAGCGAAACCTCCTCGTACATCTCTACATGGAGGTCGATGACGGGGCCGTGTTCGCAAAACAGACATTCATGTTTATAGTCTCCGGACCGGTGTCGCGGGGGGCAACGGTCAGCGTGTCCCGCCCGCTGCGCCGGCCAGGCAGGTTCAGGTGCTCTCAAGCCCGCAACCGGACGACTTCTCGCACGCCTTCGAGGCCGCGTTCGCGCGGCTGCAGGTGGTCGTCGAGGAGGGGTACGCCGTCCGCGGCGACTGGCCCGTCCGGATCTCCGCGGCGATCCGCGCCGGCTTCGAGTTCGCCGCCGACAATCCAGAGACGGCCAATACCCTCACCAACGAAGCGATCGCCCGCGGCCGCGACGGCTTCGCCCGCTACAACCGCCTGGTCGACTACTGCGCCGGCCTGTTGGCCCCCGGCCGCGAGCTGCGACCCGAGAACGAGCAGCTCCCTGAGATCCTCGAGCGCTCGCTCGCCGGCGGCCTGATCATGCTGATCGCTCAGCGCGTCGACCAGGGTCGCGCCGCCGAGCTGCGGGCGCTCGTTCCCGAGGCCGTGCAGTTCGTCCTCACCCCGTATCTCGGCCTCGAAGAGGCGCGCCGCGCGGCCGCCGCCGACGCCGACTGAGCAGGCGTCGCCGCGGTCCGAGGAGCGCTATTCTTCGCCTCAGCCTCGCGCCTCGGCCCGAGGTTTTCTCTTGTAAGGCGCCTACGCAATCGAGGGATCTAGATGGCACGCGGAGATGTCCGCATCGCGGTGACGCTGGCTTGCGAAGACTGCAAGCGGCGCAACTACCAGACGAACAAGTCCCGCCGGAACACCCCGGACCGGATCGAGATGCGCAAATACTGCCGTTGGTGCGGTAAGCACACCGCGCACAAGGAGACGCGCTAGCCGCGATGGCCAAGAGCCGCGCACAGCGCAAGGCCGAGCGCCGCGCCCGCGAGGAAAGGGACCTGAAGCGCACCGAAGCGGAGCGTGACGTCGAGTCGCGCGCCCAGCACAGCACCCAGGTCCCCGTCTCCGGCGAGATCGCCGAGATCGAGGCGGTCGAGGCCGGGATCGCGGTCGGCGCCTCCGAGGCGCGGCTGGAGACCCCGGACGCGCCGAAGCCCTCGCGCTCGGCGCGCCGCGCCGAGGCGAAGGCGCTGAAAGAGAAGGAGAAGCGCAAGCGCGACGAGCAGAAGCGCCGCGAGCGCGAGCAGCTCGACCGCAAGCAGAAGCAGGCCGCCGCCGAGCGCACGCGGGGCGGCGCGATCGGCTTCATCGCCTCCTGCTGGGCGGAGCTGAAGAAGGTGCAGTGGCCCGACCGCGACACCCTCGTGCAGGCCACAGCGGTGACGATCGTCTTCGTCGCCGTCGCCGCCACCTACCTCGGCCTGCTCGACTTCGTCTTCAACGAACTGATCAAGCAGATCCTCTAACCGGATCCCGAAGAAAAGGCCTCCCGACTGATGTATCGCTGGTACGTGATCAACACCTACTCCAAGCACGAGAAAAAGACCAAGGCGAACCTCGAGCACCGCGTCCAGACGATGGACATGGGCAAGTACATCCGCCAGATCGTGATCCCCACCGAAGACGTGATGGAGGTCAACAAGGAAGGCCAGAAGGAACCGAAGGCGCGCGAGACGATGCCCGGCTACGTCCTGGTCAACATGGAGATGACCGACGACGCCTGGGGCGTGGTCAAGAACACCCCCGGCGTGACCAGCTTCGTCGGCCCGGCCAGCAAGCCGGTGCCGCTCTCCAAAGCCGAGGTCGACCGCCTGCTGCACCGCGAGACCGCCGAGCGGCCGCGCACGCAGGCCCAGTTCTCGGTCGGCGAATCGGTCAAGGTCGTCTCCGGCCCGCTCTCCGACTTCTCCGGCGAGATCGCCGAGATTAACGAGGACGCCGCCAAACTCAAGGTGCTGGTCTCGATCTTCGGCCGCGAGACCCCGGTCGAAGTCAGCTACGACCAAGTCAAGAAGATCTAGCCAGGCGCGCTACTCTCCCCGATCCCGATGGCGAAAAAGGTCCTCACCCAGATCAAGCTGCAGATATCGGCCGGCTCGGCCAACCCGGCGCCGCCGGTCGGCCCCGCGCTGGGCCAGCACGGCGTCAACATCATGGAGTTCTGCAAGGCGTTCAACGCCCAGACCCAGTCCGAAGGCGGCACGATCATCCCGGTCGAGATCACGGTCTACGAGGACCGCTCCTTCGACTTCATCACCAAGACGCCCCCCGCCGCCGTCCTGATCAAGGAGGCGATCGGGATCAAGAAGGGCTCGGGCGAGCCCCACGTCAACAAGGTGGGGACGATCTCGAGGGACCAGGTGCGCCAGATCGCCGAGCGCAAGATGCCCGACCTCAACGCCAACGACCTCGACGCCGCCTCGAAGATCATCGCCGGCACCGCCCGCTCGATGGGCGTCGACGTCGAGTAGGGGAGAGACGAATGGCCCACGGCAAGCGCTATCGCAAACAGCTCGACAAGGTGCGGCGCGAGCGCGCCTACCCGCCCGCCGAGGCGATCGCGCTGATCAAGGAGACCGCCAGCGCCAACTTCGACGAGACGGTCGAGCTGCACGTCCTGCTCGGCGTCAACGTCCGCCACGCCGAGGAGCAGCTGCGCGGCACGCTCGCGCTGCCGCATGGCCTCGGCAAGGACGTCACCGTCGCCGTCTTCGCCCAGGGCCAGCAGGCCCGCGACGCCGAAGCGGCGGGCGCCGACTTCGTCGGCGCCGACGACCTGGCGAAGAAAGTCGAGGAGGAGGGCTGGACCGACTTCGACGTCGCGATCGCCACCCCGCAGATGATGGGCACCGTCGGCAAGCTCGGTCGCGTCCTCGGCCCGCAGGGCAAGATGCCGAACCCGAAGGTGGGCACGGTCACCGACGACGTCGAGAAGGCCGTCACCGAGTCGAAGGCCGGCAAGGTCGAATACCGCACCGACCGCCAGGCGATCGTCCACATGTCGATCGGCAAGGCCAGCCTCAAGGCCGAGAAGCTGCTCGAGAACTTCAGCGCCGTGATGGACGAGATCGTCCGCGCCAAGCCCGCGGCGGCCAAAGGCCGCTACGTCGTCTCCTGCACGCTGACGACGACGATGGGCCCCGGCATCCGCGTCGACGCCAGCGTCAAAGCGCCGGAACTGGCGACCGCCTAAACTGCCCCGTCCGCCCCAGACCACCGGCAGCAGGTAAGCCCGGTGCAGGTGACCTATGAACCGAGAAGAGAAGGCACAAGCCATAGAGGAGATCGCGGCCGAGATCGAGGCGGCCGAGGCGATCTTCGCCGTGGACTACCGCGGGATCAGCGTCCCGCAGGCGGCCGAACTGCGCGCCAAACTGCGTGAGGCCGACGCCAGCTTCCGCATCGTCAAGAACCGGCTGAGCAAGATCGCCGCTGAGAAAGCCGGCCAGGAGGGCCTCTCCGAGCTCCTGCACGGCCCGACCGCGCTCACCTTCGTGCGCGGCGACACGGCGATGGCCGCGAAGGCGATCACCAGCTTCAACAAAGAGCACGAAGTGCTCACCTACCGCGGCGGCTTCATGGGCGAAACCAGCCTCGACGAGGAACGCTTCAAGTCGATCGCCAAGCTTCCCTCGCGCGAAGTCCTCAACGGCCAGTTCGCCGGCGTCGTCGCCAGCCCGCTGACCGGCCTCGTGCGCGGCCTCGGCTCGATGATCCAGGGCTTGGCCCTCCAGCTCGGTCAGATCGCCGAGCAGGGGCTCGTCACTGGGGAAGCTTCAAAGGAAGAAACCCCGATTGCCGAGGACACCGCTTCGGACGAGAACGCTTCTGATGAGGACGCATCTGCCGCGGGTGGCGCTGTAGGGGGAACCGCCCCCGAGGAAGCTTCAGCTACCGCAGGGGGCGGTGGGTCCCCTGCGGCGACAGGACCCGCGGCCGACGACGCCCCCGATCAAGAGACTTCTAAAGAGGAAGAGGAGGAGTAAGTGGCAACCAAGGTTTCGACAGAGGATTGGATCGAGGAGCTCAAGGGCATCTCCGTGCTGGAGCTCTCCGAGCGGATCAAAGCGCTGGAGGAGGAGTTCGGCGTCTCGGCGACTGCTGTCGCGGCGGCTGCCCCGGCCGCGGCCGGCGGCGGTGGAGCCGAGGGCGACGGCGGGGGCGAAGAGTCCTCGACGGTCGACGTCGTGCTCACCGAGGTCGGCGGCCAGAAGGTGCCCGTGATCAAGGTCGTGCGCGGCGCGACCGGGCTCGGCCTGAAAGAGGCCAAGGCCCTGGTCGACGAGGCGCCGAAGGCGATCAAGGAGGGCGTCGAGCGCGAGGAGGCCGACAAGCTGAAGGCCGAGCTCGAGGAGGCCGGCGCCACCGTCGAGCTCAAGTAAAGCCGCATCGACCGGGCTTGGAACCCAGGCAGGGAGCCAAGCCCGCGGTCGAGCGCGCCCGTGTGTTATTTTTCGCGGTCGCGCGCCAGTTGTGTCCCCTGCCCAATATCTGCGCTTTTTTTAACGTCCCTCTGACCGTCTGAGGAGTCGCCGACTTTGGCACGTTCGAACGCTGCCCCCGTAACCCGTAGGAGCTTTTCCCGCCTAGAAAACCCGCTCGAAGTCCCGCACCTGATCGATATCCAGCGTCGCTCGTTCGAAGAGCTGACGGACCCGAAGAAGGGCGGTCTCCGGGAGACGATCAACGACATATCCCCGATCGAGGACTACACGGGGAACCTCGCCATCGTCTTCGGCGAGTTCAAATTCGAGGAGCCGCCGCACACGATCGAGGAGTGCCGCGAGAAGGACATGACCTACTCGCGCCCGCTCTCGGCGACCGTCGCCTTCCAGAACAAGGAGACCGGCGAGATCCGCGAGCAGGCCGTCTTCATGGGCGACTTCCCGTGGATGACCGAGCGCGGCACGTTCATCATCAACGGCACCGAGCGCGTCGTCGTCACCCAGCTCGTCCGCTCGCCGGGCGCCTACGTGATGGCGCCCAAGGACGCCGAAAAGCAGGTCTTCATCGCCAACCTGATGCCGGCCCGCGGTTCCTGGCTCGAGCTCGAGATCGACAAAAAAGGCAAGGTCTTCGTCCGCATCGACCGCAAGCGCAAGCTGCCGGTGACGGTGCTGCTGCGGGCGATGGGCTACGTCGAGGACGAGAAGCTGCTCTCGATGTTCGACGACTCGGTCTACATGCGGCACACGATCGAGGCCGACACCGAGGCGACCAGGACCGAGGAGGGCGCCCTGATCGAGCTGTTCAAGAAGCAGCGCCCGGGCGAGCCGCCCTCGGTGGACGCCGCCCGCAACCTGCTCGAGCAGCTCTTCTTCGACCCCAAGCGCTACGACCTCACCCGCGTCGGCCGCTACAAGCTGAACGCGCGGCTCGACCTCGACATCGATCTCGACACCCGCGTCCTCACCCACGACGACATCATCGCCCTGGTCAAGGAGCTGGTCAGCCTGCCGAAGCTGCTCGGCATTCCCGAGGAGATCGACGAGGAGAACCCGATCAAAGACTACGCGGCGGAGGCGATCACCTACCCGCGCGAGGCCGTCAACGAGCACCTCGACGAGTACGAGCACTTCGGCAACCGGCGCCTGCGCACGGTCGGCGAGCTGATCCAGGAGGCCTTCCGCATCGGCCTCTACCGGATGGAGCGCGTCGTCCGCGAGCGTCTGACGACGGAAGACTCCGACGCGATCACGCCGCAGACGATCATCAACATCCGCCCGGTCGTGGCGGCGATGAAGGAGTTCTTCGGCTCCTCGCAGCTCTCGCAGTTCATGGACCAGACCAACTCGCTCGCCGGGCTGACGCACCGGCGCCGCCTCTCGGCGCTCGGCGCCGGCGGCCTGACCCGCGAGCGGGCGCCGATCGAGGTCCGCGACGTGCACCCGACCCACTACGGGCGCATGTGCCCGATCGAGACCCCGGAGGGGCCGAACATCGGCCTGATCGGCTCGCTCTCCTCCTACGCGGAGGTCTCCGAGCACGGCTTCGTCACGACCCCGTACCGGCTGGTCGAGAACGGGGCCCTCACCGGCAAGATCGTCCACCTCGACGCCACCCAGGAGGAAGACAAGGTGATCGCCCAGGCGAACGCCGAGGTCGACTCCTCGGGCAAGCTCAAGGGCCCGCAGGTCCTGGTCCGCTCCGGCGAGCAGGAGTACGCGACCGCGACGCCCAAGGAGGTCGACCTGATGGACGTCTCGCCGACCCAGATCTGGTCGGTGGCGACGGCGCTGATCCCCTTCCTCGAGCACGACGACGCCAACCGCGCGCTGATGGGCTCCAACATGCAGCGCCAGGCCGTGCCGCTGCTCAAGCCCGACCCGCCGCTGATCGGGACAGGCATGGAGCGGCGGGCCGCGGTCGACACCGGGGACGTCGTCCTCGCCGACGAAGACGGCGAGGTGACCCACGTCGACTCCGAGCAGATCGTGGTCGCGAGCGGCAGCAAGAAGATCGAGTACCCGCTGCACAAGTTCATGCGCTCCAACCAGGGGACCGTGATCCACCAGCGGCCGATCGTCGACTCGGGCCAGAAGGTGAAGAAGGGCGACGTGCTCGCCGACGGCTCCTCGACCGGCGGCGGCGAGATCGCCCTTGGCAAGAACTGCCTGGTCGCCTTCATGTCCTGGGAGGGCTACAACTTCGAGGACGCGATCATCCTCTCCGAGCGCCTGGTCAAGGACGACGAGCTGACCTCGATCCACATCGAGGAGTACGAGATCGACGCCCGCACGACCAAGCTCGGCGACGAGGAGATCACCCGCGACATTCCCAACCGCTCCGAGGAGAGCCTGCGCAACCTCGACGAGCGCGGCATCGTCCGCGTCGGCGCCGAGGTCCAGTCGGGCGACCTGCTGGTCGGCAAGGTGACGCCGAAGGGCGAGACCGAGCTGACCGCCGAGGAGAAGCTGATCCGCGCGATCTTCAAGGAGAAGGCGCGCGAGGTGA
>Ga0068868_100001550_pt1 | contig 15700 bp, 35 predicted proteins | sample KBSMisM42_FD_64660 | JGI IMG/M metagenome (GOLD analysis project Ga0068868, IMG submission 64660) | Miscanthus rhizosphere microbial communities from Kellogg Biological Station, Michigan, USA - KBS Miscanthus M4-2 | ecosystem: Host-associated > Plants > Roots > Rhizosphere > Soil ...
CCCCCCCCCTCAGCGGAGAGAGTGGGCACTGACTAACGGACAGCGATGCGGGGGTTGGCACGGATCGTGCGACGCGTGCGCGTGCGCGCCTGCCATAGGCTAGCGAGTCGTGGTGTACGTTGGTGGGCGACTGTTACATTGTAAAGGGCTGGAACATAGGGTTTGCCCTAGTTCCCAGGCGGCGAGGATGGAGAGAAGATACATTCATCGACCAACCAACCGCACGGAGATACACCATGGTACTCGCTAATGCCCTACACGAAGCCCGCCGAGATCACCACGAAGACGAAAGGGTTTATTTCTTTTCGGACGTGATCCCGGACTATAATCGCCGCATGGAGGTGATTGGGTTGCGAGCCCGAGAGTGGGCAGAGTGGATCGAGGCGATTCCTTGGGAACTGCAACCCAAGTAACGACCACATCCGATAGGGGCACGGGTTGCCCCTGCGGGATGGTGTCTTACCATCGCAACGGGCTGAGGAGCCTATCATGACCAAGCAAAAGTCGAATTCCGTCATCACGACCGCAGTCAGCGAGGATCAAACCCGCATCACGTTCAACGTGAAGGGCGCGGGCGAACTCGTGCTCGACCTGACGAAGATGAACGCGGCGATCCTGATGCGGGCGCGGACGCACGGGTTCATTCAGAAGGTCTCCGACCGCGCCGCCATCCCGTTCAACAAGGAGACGAACAGCTACGCCACGCCGCAACAGAAGTTCGAGGCGATGCGGGAACTGGTCGACCATTTCCACTCGGGCACGGCCGACTGGGCACCGAAGCGCGAGGGCGGGGCCGGGTGGAAGCCGGGCGGGCTCGACCCGATCCTGCTCGCGGCAGTCGCGGAGGTCACCGGCAAGACCATCTCCGACGTCCGTGGGATCGTGGAGGCGGGCGCGAAGGCGAAGGCCATCACCCAATCCCAATTCCTCGCGGCCCTCTCCAATGCGGGCAAGGTCAAGCCCGTCGTCGAGCGGATGCGCGCGGAACAGGCGAGCGACCTGGACGGCGATGAACTGCTGGAAGGGCTGGGGGAATAACCATAACGACACCACCACCACGTCACCGCGTCGGCTGGTATACCCCCCTTTCCCGATAATTCCCGAGCGAAATACTCGGGATTCGAATTCTTTTCTTTTTTCATTTTTTTTGTTTTTAGAACTGAACACAGCGAACCCCCGAGAGGGGGGGTATACCGGTCGGCAGGGTGGAGTGGTGGTTGGTTAGGGTAAACGATACCATGGGGGTGGTGGGGGAATTGACCACCAATGGGGGACGACGTGCGATAATGGCCCATCGCGCCCGCACGGCGCCCGCTCACAGGAGAATTGAATGACAGTTAGGGATAGAATGAGGCCGAAACTGAGGAAATTGACTAATGGGCAGGCTATTGAGATTCGCAAGCGCTTGGCGAAAGGGGTTGCGAAAGCAGAGCTGGCCCGGGTGTTTGGGGTTAGCTTGGGGGTGATTGACGGGATCGCGAAATGGGAGACCTATCGCGATGCTTATGAGACTTGGGAGGGCTGAGAGATGGCTACGCTGAGGGGGTACAGGGCCTTTTCGGATGAAGAGGCGAGGATGGTGAAGGAGAATCTGGTGAGGGGAGTTACGGTAGCAGCGATTGCCCAATATTACGGGGTGAGTGTGGAGACGATTAGCAAAATCAAACGGGGGCTGACGTACACCCACGTGAGGGTGGAGGGGGAGGAACAGCTGAGGCCGGCAAATGCACTGGGGGAAAGGGTAATTCCTCGGGGGCCGCTTGCGCAACCGGTGAGGAAAAAGACAGAGGCGGAAATTGATGCCGCAGCAGAAGAGAGCCAAAAACGGCTTTTTGAGATGCTGGGGCTGGGGCCGGACGGGTTGCCGAAAGAGGGTTGATCGAAGAGGGATGGGCAGCGGGTCTGCCTATCCTCCTGCGATCCCGCAGGTTTGTGGCTGAGGAGCTGAGATGGTCAAAGCACGGATGCCGGGGAGATTCCCTCGGACGATGAAAGAAGCTTTCGGGCCGTATACGGATGATCGACTCTGGCCAATGCCGGAGAAGCGGGAACCGAGATGGTTCGAGAAGGTACTTCGCTGGTTCTGCGGGTTCTGAGATGACGACCCCGAGCAGGGCGAGGTGCAACCATTCGGCCTTCCACTTGGCCTTTCGGGAATGCATGCGGGATGGGAGGGCGTATTGGTCGCTAGCGAAACAGCGGCCGAACAAGTGGCATCTGAGACGGAAAGAGGAGAAGGATCATGGACAAAGCAGACTCTTTTGAGGCCGATGACCTGCTGGAAAGCCTGGGGGTAGAAATTCCTTGGCCGGACGCGGGGACAAAGAAGAGGGCAGTGGTTGAGTGCGGGCAAAAAGCACCAGCCCTTCGCCGGCATACGGAGTGGAACAACTTCGAGAGCTTCGAGTTCAAGGGGTGGGTGGCGATGGTTGCGCAGATCACGTGCAACTGCTGCGGGTCAGTGAGGGAGAGGCTCGACGGCATCTTCACCTGCGAGGTGAAGGTGGGGACGGGGGCTAGGCGGCTGCAAGCGATCGCGTCGAATGGAGATTGGCCAGTCAACCAGCAGCACACTGTCGAGGTGAAGCAGGAGTTCACGCGGTTCTGCCCGGACTGTGTGAGGGGACTGGGGTTTAGCCGGGAGGTTGAACAACAGGGGGCGACGAACGACATTACAATTCGGTGAGACTGCAGCGGCATGGGTTCGGCTCATGCCAGTGCAATTTCGCACTAACTGGCATTGAGGAGAGAGTTATGGCAAAGGAAAAGAAGGGGCAAAAGTTCGGTCGGCATTCCCGTGCTCCGAGCAACGCGATGCAGCAGCAACGGACGGCACGAAACAAGCGGAAGAACGAAGAGCGCGCCCACACGATGCGGATGCAGCAGCCAGAACCGACCAAGCAGGACTACGAGAAGGGCCGCGCTCGACCGATGACGAAGGCGGAAAAGCTGGTCGCATGCGCAATGCAAGTGGGAGACATGGCTCAGAAACGTCGCGAGGTCGGCCGTGAAAGCAACTAGCGCCTTCGATATCTTCCTCGAAGGCCTATTCCTCGGAATCGCCTTTTTGATCCTCCACCTCTACTTCGCGGATCGGAAGAGCAGAAGTCCCTGGTCGACGAGGGAGGGACTGCTGTTTGGCACGGCAGTGGGGATGGCGATTGGCGGGTTTTGGGCGCTGGTGTCGGTTTGACCCAGCGGGAAGGGAGAGACCCTTCCCAGTGGGGCAATAGTGCAACACTGAATGAGGAGTAAGGAAATGGCATATCCGAATGGAAGAGGGTTTGCGGCACTGACGGTGGAGCAACAGCGGGAAGTTGCGGGGAAGGGCGGGAGGGCCGCGCATGAGAAGGGGACGGCGAGGAAGTTCGATTCCGAGTCGGCGAGGGAAGCAGCGGCGAAGCGCTGGGAAAAGAAGGGAAAGACGGTCGCTGACGAAAAGTGATCTCAGCGGAGAGGCCACGAGCCTTTCCAGTGCGATCATGCACGACAGAGGAGCAAGTAATGGGAATGTACACTGAATTGGTGCTCAAGTGCCGAATCAAGAAAAACGTGCCAGAAGATGTGATGAACATCCTGGCTTACCTGTTCGACCGCAAAAGCGAAGTCGAGAAGCCCCGGGGCCTTCCCAAACACGCTTTGTTCGAAACCCCTCGTTGGTGGGGAATTGGTGGATGTTCTAGCTACTACCACCACCCGGAAGCGATGTCGAGTCTGTACCGAGGACTCGGAACCTACCTGTTCTCGCGTTCGGACTTGAAGAACTACGACAACGAAATCGCGCTTTTCCTGGGCTGGCTACGCCCCTATCTCGATCATGAGAAGGGAGAGTGTATTGGCTGGGAGTGGTACGAAGAAGACGAAAAACCCACGTTGATATTTGCTTAGGAGCAAATCATGGACTTCAAGCCGTTCAAAAAGGATCGGAAGCCGGGGCCGGATGGGCACTATGACTGGGAGAGCCCCGGTCTGCGGGCACGGATCGACGAGGCGAAGAGGCTCGCGAAGCCTGCTCCGACGAGGGTGCCGTTCGAGGCGAAGAACTGGGCCGATCAGGCAATGATTAATCGGGATGAGAAACAGTGGAGCGTGTGCCACCTCCCTCCTCTCCCTCCCCAAGAACCCAACCACGGCCCCTGGGTTCGGTGGGAGTTCGACATGGAAAACATTCCGCAGGGGGTAGGGAAGATCCTACTGGGAAGCGGTAGCACCTTCCGAACCCAAAACTTGCTTGGGTGGGGGTGGAACGATCACAACCCCGATGACAACATCGTCGCTTATTGCCTCAAGGAGCTTCCGTGTTGACCCTCCGCGAAAAAATCACCGAAGCCGCCTTTTGGCACGAAGCAATCTGCCTCAAGTGCGGCTGTTCCGACGAGTTCCCCGCGTTTGTGGAAGCGACCTGCGACTGCGAAGAAGGGAAAGAGCTGATCGTGGACGCGGCCGAGTTTCGAGTGGTGCTCGAAAAACTCGATGCGGAAGCGTTGGATGATTAACGTTTTGCTGGGTTGACGTACCCCGCGCACGAACGATAATCGAGTCTCACGGGGAAAACGGTGGGCGCCTCTTGTAAAGACCTGCCAAAACGGAGAAAAGAGAATGAGCGAAACGACCAACGAAGTGCCGACGACCGAATCGGCGAAGAAAACTCCGACGCCGGGCGTCAGGGTGGCGATGACGGACGGCCGGACGGTGGAGTTCGTCGGCAAGCGTCGCATGATTAAGACGACGGGCGAGGAAGGAACGTCCGCGAGCGTCCGATTCGACTTCGTCGACGGCAGCACGCGCAGCATCAAGGTGGACCTGACCGATCCGCTGGCCCTGAAGCTGCTCGCGCACGGCATCGCACAGAAGGTGGGCGACGAAACCGCGGGCGAGAAGGAAGTCGGCGATATGGTCCTGGCGGTGGATTCGATCCTCGCGCGGCTGGCGAAGGGTGAGTGGGGAGTCGAGCGAGGTGCGAGCGATGGATTCGCCGGAGCCAGCGTCGTGATCCGCGCCCTGTGCGAAGCGACCGGCAAGGACGTCGCCTTCGTCAAGGCATTCCTGGAGACGAAGCTCGAGGCCGGCAAGGCCGCCGGGCTGACGCGCCAGAAGCTCTACGCCGCCTTCCGGGCGCCGGGCACGAAGACCGCCCCGATCATCGCGCGGATGGAAGCGGAAAAGGCGAGCAAGGACGCGGGGGTGGATGGAGACGCCGCGCTGAACGAGCTGATGGCCTAACGGCCTGGGAGAAGCTAGGCGCCCTAAGACTCCTGCCGACTTACCCCCGTAAGGGGTATCTTCCCCTATTAGCCGAGCTGCCCCGTAAAGGAGTGCCATGCGTAAAGCGGCTCCCGAAACAGTAACGGCTAATAGGGGAGGGAAACCTCCAAAAGGCTCTGCCGAGCAGGGCTTGCTCTGGCGACAGAGTCCTCCGCCTGGGTCATGCGGTGAAACTGACCCACCGAATTGCGGGATTGGCCTAATGGTTGGGCTAGAGCCTTCCAAGCTCTCGACAGGAGTTCGATTCTCCTATCCCGCTCCAAGACCGACAGATACCAGAAAGCGATCGGGTCTGTCGAGGGCGCCGAGGGTTCGACCCTGCCTGCCGTGCGCCCCCGGGGAACCTCCCTCCTCGCCCACTCCCCGGGGGCGAACTGGCGAAATCACGCAAGGAGACGAACCGTGACCAAGTACCTCATCCTCGCAGCCGCACTAGCCGGCTGCTCTACCTTCAAAGACCCCGCAGCAACCCCATTCGAGGTGGCGAGCTGCCAAAAGGTCGCGCACGACGATGCGCACGACAACACTTCGTGGGGCGATGTCCTCTTGATGGGGGCACCGATCGCCCACAGGCTGAAAGCTCGGGAGAGCTTCGAAAAGTGCATGGCTGACAAGGGCTATCGCACGAGCGCGCAGGGCAATTCCAAGGTTTGATTGCTGGGTTGACGCGGGAATGATATTCCCGTACATTACCCTAACGTAATCAACGGGAATGACCATGCCCCCAAGGCGCTTAATCACCCCCACCCTCCCTCTGACCATCTCTCTGCCTCAACCGACGTTGGAGAAGTTGGAGAAGTTCCTCACGAGCGATCGGCTGGGGAAGGTGCCGAAGGGGGCATACCAACGGTTCTTTGTCGAAAGGATTGAAGAGTTCTTTCGACGCATCGAAGCTAGCGGGAATGACCTGCTGAAGGAGATTCAAAGTGGTATCACCAGAGACGGCGAGCAAACTCAACCTGATGCGGCAGAAGATGGCGCAGGGGCAGGAGGTGACGGAGGATGAGATGATACTGGCGGTGAGGCTGCTGCGGGCGGATCGGATGAGCGCGGCAACGGCGAGTGCGACGAAGGCGACGAGTCGCGCGACAAAGGCCGCAGCGATCAATGTTAACGGGGATGATCTGCTCGGGGAGATGATGTGACCGTGGAACTGCTGAAGACGAATCCCACGTGCAAGACGTGTCGGTTCTTCGAGAGGATTGAGACGCGGCCGGAAGAGGGCCTATGTAAGGAGAACTCCCCGCAGGTCACGATCCTGCTGATCCCCCAAGCGAACCACATCACCGGCCAAATGGGGGCGATGCCACAGCCGATCGCTTCGTGGCCCACGGTCACAGACGACCTTTGGTGTGGGCGCTACACCGCCAAGTGGGCGAAGCTCGACAGCTGAGAGCAGAGGGGAGCGAGTCTCCCTTCTCCCCTGCGCTGTTGCAGGATGAGGAAATGGGTGAAGGAAATGAGGAAGAACTGTCAGGTTTACGTGTCGAATCCAGGTGACGTGTTGCGGTACGAAAGTGAAGCGTACTACTCCGTCGAGCTGAAGGATGAGGTCAGCAAGTACCTCACGAACGAGGCGGGATATCTCCACCTGGGACAGGTGACGATCGATCTCCCGGACCTTCCGCATAGGGAGGCGCTGACGGTGTTGACCGTCGCCGCGATGCGAGAGGCACTGGCGAAACACCGCGCCAAGGCCGAGAGCGAAGCGAAGATGATGGAACAGCAGATCAACGATCTGTTGATGATTGGGCACTCGGTGAGGGAGGACTGAGCTATGACACGCAATATGCTGGACAAGGCAAAGTCCTTCGTCCTGATGACGGTGGTGCAAACGGCCTACGTTGAAAGTGGGATGAACGATGTAGAGTTCGCGCAAGCGTTCTCTCAAGGGCAGTTTGCCGCCGTCAATCCCCAATGCTTTCCCGTTACCGACGGGAACATTTCGGGAGCGCGGAAAGCCCTTGGCATCGAGTCGAACGCGCGGAGGGGAAACGATGCCGCAAAAATGGCCGTGGAAGAAGTCATTACCCGGCTGGCTAGCGTTGAAGACAAACTCGACCGCCTCCTGCGATACTTCAGCGAGCAGGCACGGAGGGATCTGTGACCGTCGAGCGCCCTCCATTCCCCGAGGTCCTAGACAACTCCGCTCTCTCCGCCTTCCGCTCTTGTCCCCGGAAATTCCAGCTCGAATACCTCGAACACTGGAAGCCAAAGACCCCGAACGTCCACCTCCACGCGGGAGGGGCGTTCGCCCGTGGGCTTGAGGTGGCGCGGGAAGCCTTCTACGTCGAGGGCCTCTCTCCTGAGAGGGCGGTAGCCCGCGGCCTCGGTGCCCTCCTCGAATTCTACGGGATGTTCGAAGTCCCCGAGGATTCCGTCAAAGGCCCAGAGCGGATGTGCGGCGCTCTCGTCTATTACTTCGACACCTGGAAATTGGAAGAGGACAATGCAATCCCCAGCACTTTTCCTAGCGGCAAACGAGGAATTGAGTTTTCCTTCCTTGAGCCTCTATCAGTTTCTCACCCAACTACAGGCAATCCGCTCCTTTACTCAGGACGGTTTGACATGGTCGTTGATTACGCGGGAGGACGGTTCGGTGAAGATGACAAGACCGCTTCCCAACTGGGGGCAACCTGGCCCCGGCAGTGGGAAATGCGAGCCCAGTTCTCCGGGTACTGCTGGGGGGCAAGGCAGAGCGGATACCCCATCGATGGGATGCTCGTTAGAGGAGTTTCAATCCTTAAAAGAGGATACGACCACGCCCAGACAGTGACGTATCGCGCCCCCTGGATGATTGAAAGGTGGGAAGAGCAGACCTACCGGGACATCAAGAGGATGATTGGGATGTGGGAAGAGGGGTTCTTTGACTACAACCTAGATGAAGCGTGCAATGCGTTTGGGGGGTGCGTGTTCAAGCAGGTCTGCTTGAGCCCTGATCCGACTCCGTGGCTGGAGACGGGGTTTGAGAGAAGGAAATGGGATCCGGTCAGCCGGAAGGAAACTCTTTTGTGAAGCCGACTTCCGTCTACCTCGGAACCTCCCTCCTCGCCACTGGCTTCTGCGGAGACCAGTGGTGGAGTGCTGCCATGCTCTGCCCAGAGTGCGGCGAGGTGTGGGGGAGGATCGTTCGAGGAGGGGCGTGGCACGGGTGTCACGTGCCCTGCCCAAAGCACGGAGGGGGGAGCTTTCTCCTCGACCTGCTTTGGCCAGGGTCATCTGGGTGTGTCGAGACGGACTGGAAGCAGGGGGAAAAGTTCCTCCGGGCGAATCCAGGGTTGTTGCGGCACGAATTTCAAGTGGCGATGAGAAGGAGTCAACTGTGAAAGAGAGTAACTTCCGAGAGTCGGAACTGTGTTCTGCGATGCAGGAGTGGGAGTCGGCCGAAATGGGGGAAGAATCGGAAAAGGCATTTAAGAGGGTAGAGGAGTGCTACTATGAACTGATTCACGCCCGCCAGGCTCCTGCCCCCGTCGAAGTTTCGAGGCTGGCGGAGGACTGCAAGCGCGAGGCGAGGCACCTGTTCGCCCTGGCGCCCGACGCCGAGGACATGGCGCACCTGAGCATGGCGATCGACCGACTCGCTGCGGCGGCATCCACCCCGGTGGGTGAAGTGCCGGCCGGGTCGAAGGACAAGGCGTGGTCTTGCCAATCCGGTGCTGACTACTTGGCCGGAAAGAATGACGTAGGCCGTTGCGAAACTTGGTGCGGCGACGAAACGAAGTGCACGACCAGCGCATTTGAACCGCCGCCCGCCTCGTCGATGTTTCGATGCCCGAGCCTTGCGCACGAGAGCAATGGTGGATCGGACTATTGCTACCACTGCGGCATCGACATGTGCGATCAAGGTGGAGTCAACGGGCAATGCCCAAGCCTAAAACGCCAGTACGACACGTTGGTCAAGGAAGGCAAGATCGCGCCATTTCCTGACATCGCCGCCTCTCCTGCGCCTGTGCGTTGCTTCGAGTTCTGGCGCGGCGACGTGATGGCCTACGTGCATCGGCTGGGAGAAGGCCGTGGCTGAGCAACTTCCAATCGTGAGTCATCAGTGGAGCGCGGATTTGGGGGCGACGTGGATTGACTGCGACGAGTGGAGTGCAAAACACCAGGCCAAATTCGCGGGTGTGACCACCCGCGCCCTCACCCCTCTCGCACCAGCTCACTCAGCGCTGGACGAGCTGCGCAGGGAAGTCGAAGCCTTGCGGGCGGATCGGGACAGGCTGGCGTGCGAGCTTGGCTTGGCGCATCGCGCGATCACCAACGCCCTGACGCTCAAGCGACTCGATGATCCCACCATCGACACCGCCCGGGCTTCGACAGACGAAGGGTGGGGCCCCGTTCTACACCCTAAAGGAAACTCCGATGACAACTGAATCTGCATTGCCAGGTGTAAACGTCCTTCTCATGGGCCCCACTGGCACCGGGAAGACCTATTCCATCGGCACCCTCGTCGACACGGGGATCGAGGTCGTCTTCTTCGCCTTCGAAGCGGGCACTGAATCTCTCCGAGGGTACTGGACCGATCGCGGCAAGCCTGTCCCCGCGAACCTCAAGTTCTGCACCATCAAGCAAGCGACCGCGAGCTGGGGAGAAATGGCCGCGAGTGTGAAGCAGGTGAACCAGCTCTCCTACGAAGCTCTCAAAAAGACTACTGATACCTCCAGGAGCAAATATGACCAGTACGAGCAGTTCCTTCGAAACTTCGTGGACGTTACCACTGACGACGGCGAGAAACTGGGAGCGGTTGACTCCTGGGGAACAAACCGTGCTATCGTCATTGACGGCCTCACAGGCATGGGAGTTGCAGCAATGTCAGCTGTCGTCGGGGGGAAGTTTGACAAAGATCAAAAAGATTGGGGACTTGCTCAAAACATTCTCGAAGGAACTCTCCGAAGACTCTGCGATGCTTGTCGGTGCCATTTTGTGCTCCTCTCCCACGTGGAAAGAGAACCTGACCCGCTGGGGGGAACGAGCAAGATCACCGTCTCGACCCTTGGAGCAAAGCTAGCTCCGAAGATCCCGCCGATGTTCAGCGATGTGGCGCTGTCGACGCGGCTGGGGAAGGAGTTCTACTGGGATACGGAAAACGCCCTCGCAGACCTCAAGACCCGCAACCTCCCGATCGCGGCGAAGAACCTCCCGAATTTCGGAACGATCATCGAGAAGTGGAAGAGCCGCGGAGGCACTATTTGATTTCACAAATTTCCTGCCGCCGGGACAGGGAATATTTCCAAGCAACTCCCGGCAATTCAACCGTAACCAAGGACGACTAACCATGTCTCAATTCGACGCAAGCACCTTTCTCGACTTCACGACCACCGAAGAATCCGTCAAGCGCCCGCCCATTCCCGTCGGCGACTATCTCGGTGTCATCGGAGAACTTTCAGCCGACGACTGGGTTTCCCAAAAGGACCCCACGAAGTCGGGTAAGAAGTTCATCGTCCCCATTACCCTCGACCTTCCTGAAGACATCTGGACGGCCGCAGGGCTGAACAATGGTCAGCTGATCGTGACCGACACGATGATGCTCGACATCACCCCGCAGGGTTCTCTCGACTACGCGCCAGGGAAGAACGGGAAGCTCCGCAAGTACCGCGAGGCTACCAACAATAACAAGGCGGGTCAACCTTTCAACCCTCGTATGCTGCAAGGGCAAGCGGTCACGGTGAAGATCGGTCACCGCGAGTACCCGGAGGGGAGTGGGGATCTGTTCGAGCAGGTCGCGGGTATCGCGGCTCACCAGTGAGGAGTGGTCATGGCACGCCACAAGATCACGGTGAAGGCCTCGTTCCAGTACTTCCTGGAACCGCAGGACTACGTTGACCAGTTCGCAGAAGAAAACGAGCTGGATGACGAGGCCGAAATCGACCAGGACGCCCTACTCGAATTCGCCTTGGCGAAGTTCACGGAGGAACTGGAGGAGGGAACCATCTCCTGCGACGAAATGGACATGAACATCGACGAAGTCAAGGTCTGACGTCCTTCCAGGGGAGGGCCTTTCGGGGTCCTCCCTTTTTCAACTTCAAAGAGGAGTTTTAATGCACGAATTTCTTCTGGGGCTTATTGCGACGCTCTGTGGGATCGCCGGGACCTGCTTTTACTTTAGTCGCCAATACGGCAAGATGTCCGAGGAGTGGGGAAGGATCAGCCAAGCATGGAATGAGATTGGGCAAGAATGGGAAACTATTTACAAGTTCAAAAAGGAGAAACTGTGAACTTTCTTGAATACCAAGCGGCCGCCTTCCGCACCGCCCCTCAAAACCAATCCCAGCTCGAAGGGCTCGTCCATGCCTGCGAGGGGTTCTTCACCGAGGGAGGGGAATGCATGAGCGAGGTGAAGCGGATGCACCAGTACGGGAAGGCCCTCACCCCGGAGATCCATGCTCACCTTGTCGAAGAGGTAGGGGACCTAATGTGGTATGTGGCGCTGGCCGCGGAACACCTAGGAGTTTCGATGCACTCGATCGCGAAGCAGAACATTGAGAAGTTGGCAAAGCGCTTCCCTGATAAGTTCTCGGGAGAGGCGGCCGAGGCACGGGCGGACAAGGGTGGTGTGAGCCACCGGGAGAGCTGAAGTGAAGCTCGTCCCCGAACACCTCATCACCGTAGCGGACAACCGCCAGCGCAAAGAGTTCGACGAGGGGAAGATGCAGGAACTTAAGTCCTCGATTGAGGAACGAGGGCTGCTCTCCCCCATCGTCGTCCGGAAGCACATTTCCGGAGGCTACGAACTTGTGGCAGGCGAGCGGCGTCTCCGCTCCCTCCGCGAAATCTACGACTTCGGCGGCAGCGTCAAGTTCGAGGGGATGCGCATCGAAGATCGCACTGTCCCCATTGTCAACCTCGGAGACCTCCCTGCCCTCGAGGCGAAGGAATTGGAACTCGAAGAGAACATCCGGCGGAGCGACCTCACCTGGCAAGAGCGTGTCGCTGCGGAGGCCGAGTTGATGCAGCTCCGCTCCGAGAAGGCCGCTCGTGACGGCCAACCCGCCCCGAAGCCGATCGACCTTGCGGAGGAACTCCGAGGGAAGTCGACGATCGGTGCAGCGAACTCCGTCCGCGAATCCCTCATCCTCGCCAACAACCTCCACCGCCCCGAAGTCAAGAACGCGAAGACCCAGACCGAAGCTTTCAAGGCGATGAAGAGGGTCGAGGAGGCGGAACGGAATGCCGCGGTCGCCGCGAAGATGGGAAAGGAGCACCTCAGTGGCCAACACCGCCTTGTTCAAGCTAACTGTGTTGACTGGATGGCATCGCAGCCCGCATGCTCTTTCGATGTTATCTGTTCCGATCCGCCGTATGGGATGGGTGCAGATGAATTCGGCGACGGGGGAGGTAGAACTGGCGGGTCGACGGGCGATCACTTCTATGATGACAGTACCGAAAGCTGGTTGGAACTCATGGCTGCCGCCATCCCGGAGATTAGCCGTCTGGCCAAGCAGGATGCCCATCTGTACCTATTCTGCGACTTCGACAAGTTTCACGGCCTCAAGAAGTTTGTCGAGACGAACGGCTGGAAAGTCTTTCGCACCCCGCTGATCTGGTTCAAGCCCTCCGCCTTCCGTGCCCCATGGCCGGAGAAGGGGCCGCAGCGGAAGTACGAGTGCATTCTCTACGCCGTGCGCGGAGAACTCAAATCCACCATCCTCGCTGGAGACGTAATCCAGTGCCCTCCCGATGAAAACCTCGGACACCCGGCTCAAAAACCAGTTCCGCTTATTGCAGAGCTGCTTCGTCGATCCGTTCGTCCCGGAATGGCTGTGCTCGATCCGTTCTGCGGTAGTGGCCCCATCTTCGAAGCTGGCCATTCCCTCTCTGCAATTGTCACCGGTGTCGAGCAAGACCCCACCGCCTGCGGAATCGCCGCCGGTCGCCTCGCAAAGCTTTCCGGAGTGACTACCCACCTGGAAATTAAGTCATGAACCCCGACCTCCTCCGCCTCACCCCCGGCATCGCCGCAGTCTTCACCGACGCCGGTTTCACCGTCAACGTGACCGAAGTTGACAACACCCTCGCAGTGACCGTCTCCCGTGGGGATTACACCGAGACCCGCAATTTCGTCTACCCCGCGGTCAACCGTGACCTCTCGATCCCCCTCCAAGCCTGGAAGGTTTCCCTCATTTCCTCGAACGCAGGAGCTTGACATGCAAGCCATCATCCTCGATACCGAAACCACGGACAAGGAACCTTCCACCTGTGAAGTCGTCGAATCCGCCTTTCGGGAGTTCCGTTTTGACCCCTCCGACCCCATCAACCCAGCCGTCCGCCGCCTATACGGCTATACCGGAGAGTTGAAGTGGGGCGCAATGGCCGCCCATCACATCCTCCCCGAAGAGGTTGCGGGGCTGCCGACGTTCACCAAGGACTCCTTTTGCCACGACGTCGGTGCCATCCCCTTCTGGATTGGCCACAACATCGACTTCGACTGGGTCGCTGTCGGAAGCCCCCGGGCGCCTCGTCGCATCTGTACCCTCGCGATGGCCAGGGACCTCTGGCCCAACCTTGACTCGCACACCCTGACCGCTCTCGTCTACTTCACCCAAGGGGCATCGAAGGAAACCCGAGAGCGCCTCCGCTCCGCCCACTCCGCCACCGCCGATGTGATCTTCTGCGAGGAGATCCTCCGCGTCATGATTGCGGAGAAGGGGATCACCTCCTTCGAAGACCTTTATGCCTATTCCGAAGAGGCCCGCATCCCCAAGATCATGACGTTTGGGAAGTTCCGCGGGGAGCCCGTTACGAATGTCGATCGGGGGTATGCCAACTGGTACCGCCGGCAAGAGAACCCCGATTCGTACCTGTTGGAGGCGTTCCGTAGGTGCGGGCTGATTTGAACGTACACAATGCGAGGGTTATGTACGTACAGAACATCGGCGGCGAAAATTTGGGGTACACCCTCACGCCCCGTGCCCAATACGGGAATCGCCTCAGAATGACCCCATTCCGGCCCGGCGCGGGGCATTGTCGATTGATATTTTGCGCCCCCGAAACCGGGGGAAGGACATACGTAAATGGCCTACTCCAGATTCAATTGTGCCGGCTGCGGCAAGCTGAAAGAGGTGTGCGGTTCCAAGGTCGTGATGACCCCGATGGGGAAGTCCCGCATATGCGAGCCGTGCAAACTGTTGCGGGAGCGTCAACAAAAGAGGGAGGCTCAACATGGCCCGAATGGGTGAAGGGAGGCCTGACGCTGATATCATGCTAGTGGGGGAAGCCTGGGGAGAAACGGAAGAACGTTCCGGCATTCCCTTCTCCGGCGACTCTGGCCAAGAACTCAATAGGATGCTACAGGAAGCAGGTATCCTGAGGAATGAATGCTATGTCACTAATGTCATCAATGCTAGGCCGCCACGCAACGACATTACAGCGTGGATACCCGAGGACAAGAAGTCCATCACCGGGAGGATGGTGCTCCGACAAGGGAAGTGGGTTGACCCAATCGTCGCCGACGGACTCGAAATGCTGGCCAAGGAAATATCCCTGGTCAAGCCGAAAGTTATTGTTGCTCTCGGTGGAACAGCTCTCTGGGCTCTCACTGGCAACGAGTCAATTGTCAAGTGGAGGGGTTCCCTATTACAAGGCCCTGCAAATTGCACTGTCATCCCTACCTACCACCCCGCCGCCGTCCTTAGGATGCGGGAGTGGAGAGCCGTCGCCGTCCTCGACCTCAAGCGGGCTTGCAAGGAACTCCGAAGAGGCCCAACACCAAAACCAGATTGGAAGTTCGTTATTCGGCCAGGATTTAGTCAGGTCCTATCTACGCTTTCGTTTCTTCAATCCAAAGTTGTAGAGGCCCCGACATGGATCGATTTGGACTTGGAGACGAAAGCCTCCCATATCTCATGCTGTGGACTCTCGTGGTCGAAGACAGAGGCAATCTGCATTCCCTTTATGATCCCGGAAGACCGCGAGGGATACTGGCTGTTGGAGGAAGAAGCCGCTATCTTGAGGGCCTTGTACCGACTGCTAACCCACCCCAACAGTTGGGTCCGGGGTCAAAACCTGTTGTACGACTGCCAATATACGCACCGCCGATGGGGCTTTATTCCGAACGTGAAGCAGGACACTATGATTTCACAGCACGTCCTGTGGGCTGGTTTACCGAAGTCTTTAGCATTCCAAGCTTCAATGTATGCGGAGTGGTATCAGAATTGGAAGCCGGATAAAGAGACGTGGAAAGAGGGAGGTTAACATGCAAGCCAACAAACATGAAACCCAAGAGGACCTTTGGGCCTACAATTGCCGCGATTGCACCTACACCCGAGAAGTAGGAGAAGCCGAAGCCAAGGCTCTAACCGAGCGCCAACTCGCCTCCGTCGACTCCTTCCAGCAAGCTCTCTTCTTCCCCGTCCTCGACTGCATGATTCGCGGAGTCCGGATCGACCTCAAGGAGAAGGCGAGGTTGTCGACCTACCTCCAGGGGGAGATTGACCGG
>Ga0068868_100001566_pt1 | contig 15608 bp, 13 predicted proteins | sample KBSMisM42_FD_64660 | JGI IMG/M metagenome (GOLD analysis project Ga0068868, IMG submission 64660) | Miscanthus rhizosphere microbial communities from Kellogg Biological Station, Michigan, USA - KBS Miscanthus M4-2 | ecosystem: Host-associated > Plants > Roots > Rhizosphere > Soil ...
TCAAGTTCCTCGGCGGCGAAGCGAAGGTCGACGACTGGGTCTCCCTCGGCGGCCCGAACCACGGAACCGAAACCGCGAACTTCTGCTTCAGCACCTCGTGCGTGGAGATGCGGGTCGGCTCCAAATTCCTCGGCGAACTGAACGCCGGCGACGAGACCCCGGGCACCGTCAACTACGGCACCTGGTGGTCGCCCTGCGACGAAATCATCAACCCGGATTCGAGCGTCTCGCTCACCGGAGCGACGAACACGAAAACCGCGTGCATCTCGCATACCGCGTTGACGACGGACAAAACCGTCTACGAACAGGTCCGCGAATTCGTCAAATAGGAGAATGAACGGCGGCGGGGCCCTGGCCACGACCCGGGGTCCCGCCGCAAATCCTGGCCAGCCAGCCAGGATCGCGGTAGTCTCCGGATGCCGAAACCGCGACACCAAAAGGAGACAGGATGAGCGTCGCTTCCCAGCGCCTGATGGACAACATCACCTATGAGGACCTCTACCAACGCTGGGAGCAGGGCAACTGGAGCGCCTACGACCTCGACTTCTCCAAGGACCGCGCGGGCTGGGAGGCGCTGAGCGATATCCAGCGGCGCTCGGCGATGTGGATCTACTCGATGTTCTATTACGGCGAGGACCGGGTCGCCGACACCCTCGCCCCCTACGTCACCGCCGCCCCAACCGAGGAGATGTCCTACTTCCTCGCCACCCAGCAGGTCGACGAGGTCCGCCATTCGATCTTCTTCCACCGCTTCTTCAAGGAGGTGATCGGGGTCGGCGGCGACTCGATCCAGCAGACCCTCTCCTCCACCCTGCCGCAGCTGAACTGGGGCTACCGCGGGATCTTCGACCGTCTCGACGTGATGGCCGAGGAACTGCGCAAGGACCGCTCGGTGGCGAAGTTCTGCCAGGCGATCACCCTCTACCACCTGATCGTCGAGGGCAGCCTCGCCCAGCCGGGTCAGCACTTCATCGAGGACTTCTTCGCCTCCGAGGAGACGATGCCCGGCTTCACCGCCGGGATGGAGAACGTCTCCCGCGACGAGCAGCGCCACATCGGCTTCGGCGTCAAGGTCCTCTCCGAGCTGCTCAACGATCCGACCCCGGGTTGGCAGGAAAACCGCGACGCGGTGGTCGAGCTGCTGCGCGAAGTCCTGCCCTACGGCCCGGCCGTCTTCTCGCCGCCGAACATGGACCGCTCCTACACCGAGTGCTACGGCTTCTCGCTCGAGGACATCTACGCCTTCGGGATGAAACTGATCCGCCAGCGCTGGCGGACGATCGGCTTCCCGACCGAGGAGTTCCCCCCCGGCGTCTTCCCCTTCCCGCCCGACGACGACGAGAAGGGCCTCGCCGAGCGGCAGGTGAAGATGATGATGGCCGGCGTGATCGGCTCTCCGGAAGGACCGCCGCCGAGCAAGGACCCCGAGATCCAGCGCCTCTACTTCGACCTGATCAGCCGCGTCGCCGACCCGGCGGCCGCCAACGGCTCACCCTTCGTCCTGCAGTGGCGCTTCACCGACGCCGACCCCTGGCACCTGATCCTCGACAACGGCTCGACCCGAGCGGAACCGGGCGAAGCGCCGAACGCCAACGTCACCATCGAGACCAGCTGGGGCGACTGGATCGCCGCCGGTAAACCCGATGCCAATCAGCTGAAGATGATGCTCCAGCGCCGCCTCCGCCCCCGCGGCAAGGTCCGCGACCTGGCGCGCTTCCGCAAGGTCTTCAACTAGGCGGCGCGGCGCGGCGGCGCGTCTCTAGGAGATCGGCGGGCGAGCGTCCGCCCAGGGCCGCTCGGCCTCGATCTGGGCGGCGAGCGAGAGCAGCGTCGCCTCGGACCCGGGCCGGCCGATCACCTGGATCGAGAGGGGCATCCCCTCGGGTGAGAAGCCGGCGGGCACCGCCATCGCCGGGTTGCCGAGGTGGTTCCAGGGGACGCAGTAGGGATAGAAGCGGCTCATCCCCAGCACCGTCTGCAGGGCGCCCTTGCCCTCCCAGCGCCGGATCGGCAGCGCCGTGCCGCCCATCACCGGCATCAGCAGGACGTCGTGGTCGTCGAAGATCGCGTTGACGCGGGCCGAGTCGCCGGCCCGTCCCTCTCCCCGGGCCTTCTCGTAGAGACTGCGGGGCAGGATCCCGCCGAGCCGGCCGAAGCCGCGGGTGCGCGCTTCCAGCCGCTCCGGGTGGGGCACTTCCCTGACGGTCTCGGCGACGCCGCCGAGGAAGCGGGCGGTGATGTTGTTGCCGATGTTGCCCCAGTCCGGGTCGCGCTGGGAGAGCTCGTGCCCGAGGCCGCGCAGCAGATCGACGGCGTCGGCGACGGCGCCTTTGGCGTCGTCGTCCACCGTCGGCGGCGCCGCAGCCCGGGGAGGCTTGGTCGACCAGGCGATCCTCAGCTTCCCGGGCGCCGAAGCGACGGCCTCGAGGAAGGGGCGCTCGGGCGGCGGCGGGGCCTCCGGCTCGCGCGAGCCGCCGGAGACGACGTCAAGCCAGAGCGCGGTGTCGCGGACCGAGCGGCTGAGGCAACCTTCGACCGCCAGACCCCCCCAGCCTTCCAGGTTCGGATCGAGGGGGACGCGGCCGCGGGAGACCTTGAGGCCGAAGAGGCCGTTGCAGGCGGCGGGGATGCGAATCGAGCCGGCACCGTCGCCGGCGGAGGCGATCGGGACCATCCCGGAGGCGACAGCCGAGCCCGAGCCCCCGCTCGATCCCCCGGGCGTCCGCTGCGGGTTCCAGGGATTGCGAGTGACGCCGTAGGTGGCCGACTCGGTGAAGCCGCAGATCGCCATCTCCGGCAGCAAGGTCAGGCCGACGACGATCGCGCCCGCCTCGCGCAGGCGCCGCACCACCTCCGAGTCGGCCCTGGCCGGCTCGGTGAACCCGTCCGTCCCGTGGGTGTTGATCTCCCCCGCGACGTCGATTTCGTCCTTGATCGCGATCGGCACCCCAAGCAGCGGCCGCTCCTCCCCCGCCCTGATCCGCGCCTCAGCCTGCTCAGCCTCCAACATCGCCTTCTCGGCAAAGACCTTCCGAAAAGCGTTCAGCTCAGGATCAAGACGAGCAATCCGATCCAAGCTCAGCTGAACAAGCTCCTTAGGAGAAACCTCCCCAGCCCGAACCATCTCCGCCTGCCGGGCAGCCCCAACAAAAGCAATCTCATCCCCACTCATAGGCCCATGCTATTGGCCGCACAGCCAAACCCTGTCCTCCCTACCAACTACGCCTTCGCACCCTCCGGCTCAGGCTCACCCGAACCCCCCTCGAAGCTGAAATCAGGAATCAGCTTGTCCAGCCAGCTCGGGAACCACCAGTTCCAATCACCCATCAGCTTCATCGCCGCGGGAACGAGGACGAGGCGGACCAGGGTGGCGTCGAGGGCGATCGCGACGGCGCAGCCGACGCCGAGCTCCTTGATCGAGGGGACGCCGGTGAGGACGAAGACGGCGAAGACCGAGGTCATGATCAGCGCCGCCGAGGAGATCGTGCGGGCGCTGGTCGAGAGGCCCTCGGCGACGGCGCGTTCGTTTTCGCCGTGGACCATGTAGCGCTCGCGGATCCGCGACATCAGGAAGACCTCGTAGTCCATCGAGAGGCCGAAGACGATGGCGAAAATCAGCGGGATGTTGATCGTGTCCAGCGCCCCCTGGCTTTCGAAGCCGAGGAAGCCGTCGAGCCAACCCCACTGGAAGATCGCGACGAGGACGCCGAAGGCCGCGCCGATCGAGAGCAGGTTCATCAACACCGCCTTCAGCGGCAGGATCAGCGAGCGCAGCATCACCATCAGGACAAGGAAGCTGAGCGAGAGGACGAAGAGGATGATCTTCCACATCGAGCCGCTGACCTGGTGGCGGACGTCGTCGCCGCGGGCGGTCTCACCGCCGACGTTGACTTCGGCCTGCTGCGCCAGCGCCGAGGCCGGGACGACGGTGTCGCGCAGCCGGCCGACCAGAGCCACCGCCGCGTCGGACTCGCTCGGCGCGCTCGGGGTCGCCTGGATCAGGGCGGCATCGCCGGCGTAGGCGGGCCGGCCGACGGCGCTGACCCCGGTGGTCCCTGCGACTTCGCGGGCGAAGGCGGCGACCGCGGGCTTGTCGATATTGCCGTCGAAGCTGACGACGATCTGGACCGGATCGGTGCCGCCGTTCAACTGCTCGGAGGCGATTTCGCTGCCGACCCGGACGTCGCTGTCCTTGGGGAACTGGGCGATCGCTTCGGTCCCGGTCTCGAGCGAGAGCAGTGGGCTCGCGAGGAAGAGCAGCACCGCCGAGACGCCGATCACCGCGGTCCAGGGCCGCGCCATCACCCGTTCGGTCCAGGCACGCCAGAAGCGGTTTTTCTCGGTCGCGGCCTGCGCGGCGGTCCTGCGCCGGTAGAAGCGGCGCTGGAAGAAGCGCTCGACTTTGCCGACGACGCCGCCCGGCAGGACGCGGTCGCCGAGCATGGCGATCAGCGCCGGCAGCAGCGTCGTCGCAGTGAGGATCGAGACGGCGACGACGGTCATCGCCCCCAGCGCCATCGAGCGCAGCGCCTGGTTGTCGACCATCCACAGCCCGGCGAGGGAGATGATCACGGCGAGGCCGGAGAAAGTGACGGCGAGGCCCGAGGTGGAGAGCGAGAGCGCCCGCGCTTCGGCCGGGTCGTGCCCCGCTTCGCGCTCCTCGCGATAGCGGGCGAGGATGAAGAGCGAGTAGTCGACGGCGACGCCGATCCCGATCATCGAGGCCATGTTGGTGACGAAGACCGAGGTCTCCATCTGCAGCGAGATGAAGTAGATCAGCGCCCCGGTGACCAGCACGCTGACGAAGCCGAGCGCCAGCGGCAGCGCCGCCGCGGCGAGCGAGCCGAAGACGACGAGGAGGATGATCGCGACGATCGGGAAGCCGGTCCCCTCGGCCTTGGCCAGGTCTTCCTTGGAGATTTCCTGCATCCCGGCCCAGATCGTCGGCTGCCCGACCAGGTACGGGGTGACGCCCCCGTCCGCGGTGCCGGGCTCGAGGTCTTCGCGCAGGGTGGCGGCCGGGTCGATCAGCTCATCCGAGGAGAGATCGCTGCGCAGCGGCACCAGGACCACGTCGGTCCTCTGCAGCTGCCGCCGCGCCTGCCTGGCCGCGGCCGGCGGCAGGGTGACGTCGTCGAGGTTCGCGACTTCGTCCTGCAGGCGCCCGACCGCCGCGGTCCGCTCAGCCGCACTCGCGCCCGGCGCCGCCTTCAGCACCACCCCGATCCCGTCCGCCTGCGAGCCGAATTCGTCCTGCAGCGATTCGCTCACCTTCATCGACTGGCTGCCGGGAACGTCGAAGCCACCGCCGGTCAGGTGGTCGGTCTGTTTCGAGGCGAAGGGAAGAGCAAGGACGACGATCAGGACCCACGCACCAACGACAAGCCGGCGGCGCCTCCCCAGAAACTGCGCCAGTGACCTCATCGCATCTTTCATTGCCGGACCTCCTCGTCGCCAGTGTGAGCTCCGACCAGCCTCCCGCGCCCACCGGGGCGAGGTCTGTGAGCCGCGTCACTACGTGCGCGCCGTCACTCGCAGGCCGTACTCTGGGCCGATGATCGTCGACTGTGCGGCTTACGAGCGGGGGAGGCGGCGGGAAGGAGAGCTCTCGATCGAGCGTGCGGGTGAGGCTGCCGAAGAAAAGGGGGCTTTCGTCTGGCTCGGGGTCGCCGAGCCGAGCGAGGAGGAGTTTCAGGGGGTCGCGGCCGAGTTCGGGTTGCATGAGCTGGCGGTCGAGGATGCGGTGCGGGCGCATCAGCGGCCGAAGGTGGAGGAGTACGGCGAAACGATCCATGTGGTCGTCAAGACGGCCCGCTACGTCGACCCCGACGAGGTGATCGAAGTCGGTGAGATCTCGGTCTTCGTCGCCCCCGACTTCGTGATCACGGTGCGCCACGGCAACGCCGACCTGGCCAAGGTGCGGGCGCGTCTGGAGAGCCGCCCCGACCTGATGGAGAAGGGGCCGGGCGCCGTGCTTTACGCGATCGTCGACCACGTCGTCGACCGCTACCTGGAAGCCGCCCACGGCTTCGACGAAGACGTCCGCGAAGTTGAGCTGCAGGTCTTCGGTGAAGGCCACAACCCGACCGAGCGGATCTACAAGCTCGAGCGCGAGGTGCTCGAGTTCCAGGCCGCCGCGGCGCCGCTCGGCGAAGCCCTCGAACAGCTCTGCGCGAAGGACTACGCGGTCGTCCCGGAGGGGCTGCACGAGTACTTCCGCGACGTCGAAGACCACCTGCGGCGGGTGACGGCCCGGATCGAGAACTTCCGCCAGCTGCTCGACAGCGCCCTGGAAGCGAACCTGACCCAGGTCTCGATGCGCCAGAACGAAGACATGCGGAAGATCTCCGCCTGGGTCGCGATCGCCGTCGTGCCGACGGCGATCGCCGGGATCTACGGGATGAACTTCGAACACATGCCGGAGCTGGAATGGACGCTCGGCTACCCGGCCGTGCTCCTCCTGATCGTCGGGGTCTGCAGCTTCCTCTACTGGCGCTTCAAGCGCTCCGGCTGGCTCTGAGTCTCTGAGCCGCTACTCGGCGCCGAGCAGGTAACGCGCCGAGGCGACGCCGACCGCGAACGCCCCTTTGGTGTCCCGGGAGGGATCGGAGAGCGCCTGCAGGGCGAAGCCGTCGCCGAGGGCGAAGAGGTAGGAGACGACGTCCTCCGCCGGGAAGCGCAGGCTCAGCACTCCCTCGTCGTCCTTGCTGCGCAGCACCTCGGCGACGTGGGAGCGGGTCTTCTCGAAGAGCTGGCCGACCTCGCGCTGGATGTCGGGGTTGCGCCGGCCGGCGCTGAACAGCTCGTAGAGGAGGAGGAAGAACCCCGGTTCGATCTCGATCACCTCGGTGAGGCTGGTGACGAGAGCGTCGACGACGTCGTCGACGCTCTTCGCCGGGGCCAGCCGCTCGTCGAGGCGGGTGACCCGCAGCTCGGTGTCGCGGCGGACGACCTCGACCAGCAGCCGCTCCTTCGTCCCGAAGTAATAGTGGAGAAGGCCGCGGCTGACGCCCGCCTCGCGGGCGACGTGCTCGAAGGTGGAGCCGGCGGCGCCGCGCCGGGCTACGGAATCCCGCATCGCGTCGACGATCCGCTGCGCCTTGTCGCCGCTCAGCTCCCGCTCTTTGGTTGCAGCCTCCATCGTCAGGTCAGTCTAGTGCCGACTGACGCGGTTCCTGAGATCGTCAGGAACCGTTGATGCTCGTGGTCGAGGTGTACTCGAACTCCTCTTCGGCGCCGAAGAGAGCGTCCAGCACTGCCTTCCGCGCTCCCTCGCTGACCGCCAGGGCGATTACCGCACCGACGATGGCGATGAGCAGCAGTTTGCCGATGCCGCCCTTACGCTTCGGCTTGCTGCGCAGGCTCTCGGATGCCTCCTGCAGGCTCTCGGCAGCCTTGCGGAGGTCCTTCTGGACCTTCTTGTCGCTGGTCACGGCCTTGACCGTGCCCTTGCCGTTGCCGGTCGCCCGACCGTAGGCGCTCTTCGCCGAATCGAAAGCGTCTTTGAGACTCTCGCGCAGCTCTTCGTCCTCGACCAACCGCTGCACGTAGGGGTTTTCGCGGGCGGTCTCATAGATGTCACCAGCGCGAGCCGTCTTCGTCTTGCTCATACCTTCTCCTCAATGGATTCCGTAGCCGTCACCAGAATAACCCTCTCTCCCATACCCGCGGGTGGTCAGGGCCCAACCCCGTCCAAGAGGACGCCGTTGTTTCGAAAGTTCGTCCGTGCGCGGCGGAGGCCGCGCAGGCGCAGCGGCGCCAGCTCCGGGCCGGCCACGCGGTAGCGGCGGATGAACAGCTCGCCGACCTCTTCGTGCCCGGTTTCGCGGAAGCGCGGGCCGATCAGCCGGGACGGCGGCGGGGGTGCTTCGCCGAGCGAGACGAAGGTGATTTCGCGCACCAGCCAGTCGTAGCCTTCCGAGGCTTTCAGCTGGATCGCCCCGGTCGAGAGGTAGTAGCGCAGCGGCGCCTCCCCGATCACCCAGGTGACCGTCGCCCGCGGCCCGTCGGGCTCGCCGAGGTGCTCGGCGACCGCCTCCCAGTCGGGCCGCTGCAGGTCGGGGTCGGTGCTCGCCCAGACGCAGAAGCCGAGCGAGTAGCCGACCAGGACAACGGCGGCCGCGGTGCCGAGGCGCCGGGCGCGCTCGACCGCCAGGCCGACCGCGACCGCGAGCAGGAGGGGAACCAGCGCCGGCAGCAGGTTGCGGGAGAGGACGAAGTCCTTGCCGCCCGGGCCGAGCGCCAGCAGCAGCGGGATGCCGATCGCCGCCGCCCCGACCGCCAGCGGGATCGCGGCGGCGCGGCGCTCCCCGCGGGTGCCCCGCCAAGCGATCAGGACGAAGGCGAGAAGGATCAGCGCCAGCGGCACGAGCGCCGGCCAGACCCGCTCGGCGCGGCCGATGATGTCGCCGGTCTCCCCCACCGTGAAGGAGATCGCGGTTTCGCCGAGCCGGTGCCCGAGGGTGAATTTGCCGATCCATTCGGCGTGCCCGTAGGACATCTGGTGGTAGGCGAGCGGCGCCAGCAGGGCCGCGGCGATCCCGACGATCCAGAGGCCCGGCCAGGCGGCGCGACCGCGGCGACGCAGCAATAGAGCAATCTCAGCGAGGAGCGGGAAGACCGCGAAGTAGTGCGTCGCCAGCGCCAGCGCCGAGAAGACCCCCCAGAGGACGAAGTCGCGCTTCCCGTCGCGGTCCTCGGCCTGCAACGCCCGCACGCAGTAGAGCAGCGAGAGCGCGCAGAAGAGGCCGAGCAGGGCGTAGGCCCGGGCCTCCTGCGAGTACCAGAGGAGCATCGGGTTGACGGCGACGAGCGCCGCCGCGATGACGCCGGCCCGCGCTCCCCGCAGCTCGCGCCCGATGAGGTAGGCGACCGGGATCGTCGCCACCCCCGCCGCGGCCGAGAGCGAGCGCAGGCCCCACTCGCCGGTGCCGGCGAACTGGGTCCAGATCCAGGCGAGCGCGTAGTAGAGCGGCGGCGCCGACTCGGAGAACCCGACCGCGTCCATCGCGTGGCCGAAGCCGACCCGGAGGACCCGGCTGGCGGTGACGATCTCGTCGTGGTGGTAGGCCTGGACGCCGAGGTTGGCGAAGCGCAGGACGGCGCCGAGGGCGGTCAGCCCGACGACGATCCAGAAGGCGCGGGAGCGGTTGCGCACTAAGAGAGAGCGACTTCGAGGGCCTGGGAGACCTCGTCGACGTAGACGAACTCCAGGTTGCCCAGCTCGTGCTCGGGGATCTCGTCTACGTCCCCCTGGTTGCGGCCCGGGACGATCACCGTCTTGATGCCGGCCCGCTGCGCCGCCAGCGACTTCTCCTTCAACCCGCCGATCGGCAGCACCTGCCCGGTCAGCGTCACCTCGCCGGTCATCGCGACGTCGTTGCGGATCGCCCGGCCGCTGATCAGCGAGGAGAGGGCGACGGTCATCGCCACCCCCGCCGAAGGCCCGTCCTTGGGCACAGCGCCGGCGGGCACGTGGATGTGGATGTCGTGCTCGGCGAACCAGTCGTCCTCCAGCTTCGGGGCGGCGTCGCGATAGTGGCCGCGGACGTAGGAGAGCGCCGCCTGCGCCGACTCCTTCATCACGTCGCCGAGCTGGCCGGTGATCGTCAGCTTGCCGGAGCCGGGCATCGAGGTCGCCTCGATGAAGAGGACGTCACCGCCGGTCGGCGTCCAGGCGAGCCCGGTGGCGACGCCGGGGTCCTTGGTCCGCCGTCGCTGCTCGGCGAAGACGCGGCGGCGGCCGAGCAGCTCGCGCGCTTTCTTGCCCGAGACCCGGACCTTGCCCTTGGCCCGGCCCTCGGCGACGTCGCGGGCGACTTTGCGGCAGACGGTGCCGATCTGGCGCTCGAGGTTGCGGACGCCGGCCTCGCGGGTGTACTCCTCGACGATCGCCGTCAGCGCCGCGTCGGCGAACTCGATCTGGGAAGGCTTCAATCCGTTCGCCTCGATCTGGCGGCGGACCAGGTAGCGGCGGGCGATCTGGCGCTTCTCCTCCAGCGTGTAGCCGGCCAGCTCGATCGTCTCCATGCGGTCGAGCAGCGGCCCCGGGATCGTGTCGAGGACGTTGGCGGTGGCGATGAAGACGACGTCGGAGAGGTCGAACTCGAGGTCGAGGTAGTGGTCGCGGAAGCTGTCGTTCTGGGCCGGGTCGAGCACCTCGAGCATCGCCGAGGCGGGGTCGCCGCGGAAGTCGGCGCCCATCTTGTCGATCTCGTCGATCATGAAGACGGGGTTGCGGGAGCCGGCGTCGCGGAGCGCCCGGATGATCGTCCCGGGCATCGCCCCGATGTAGGTGCGGCGGTGGCCGCGGATCTCCGCCTCGTCGCGGACCCCGCCGACCGAGATCCGCTCGAATTCGCGGCCGAGCGCCTTCGCGATCGATTTGCCGAGGCTGGTCTTGCCGACACCGGGCGGGCCGACGAAGCAGAGGATCGGGCCCGGCGAGGAAGGATTGAGCTTGCGCACCGCCAGGTACTCGAGGATCCGGTCCTTGACCCGCTCGAGGTCGTAGTGGTCGGCGTCGAGGACCTCGCGGGCGTGGCCGATGTCGAGGTTGTCCTCGGTCTCCTTCGACCACGGCAGCTCGGTCAGCCACTCCAGGTAGGTGCGGATGACGCCGTGCTCGGCGGCGGCGGGCGGCAGTTTCTCCAGCCGCGAGAGCTCACGCTCGGCCGCTTTCAGCGCCCCCTCGGGCAGTCCGGCCGCCTCGATTTTCTCCCGCAGTTCGTTTGCTTCGGCCTGCTGCTCGTCGCCTTCGCCGAGCTCCTCCTGAATCGCTTTCAGCTGCTGGCGAAGGAAGAACTCACGCTGGCCCTTGTCGATCTCCGACTCCACCTGCGACTGGATCTGGCTGCCGAGCTGGACCACCTCGAGCTCGCGGGCGAGCAGTTTCGAGAGGTGCCGCAGCCGCTCGGCGACGTCGACCTCCTCCAGCAGCTTCTGCTTCTCGCCGACGTCGATCCGCAGCGCCCCGGCGATCAGGTGGGCGAGCGAGGCCGGGTCGTCGATGTTGGCGATCGCTATCTGCAGCTCCTCCGGCAGGTAGGGGATCTGCTCGACGATTTCCGAGAAGGTGCGCTGGACGTTGCGGCTCAGCGCCTCCAGCTCCGCGGTCGGCTCGATCACGTCCGGCAGCGCCGAGATGTGGGCGACCATGTAGGGCTGCTCGGTGACGTAGCTGCCGAGCTTCACCCGCTGCATCCCCTGGACGAGGATGCGGAGGCTGCCGTCCGGGACCTTGACCATGCGGGCGACCGCGCCGACGACGCCGACGCCGTAGAGGTCCTGCGGCCCCGGTTCCTCGTTCTCGGGATCGCGGGAGGCGACCATCACCAGCATCCGGTTGGTGCCGAGGACGTCGTCGATCAGCTGGATCGAGCGCTGCTGGACGACGGCCAGCGGCGCCAGCGTTTCCGGGAAGGGGACGGTGTCGCGCAGCGGCAGCACCGGCAGCGCCTCCGGCAGCGGTTCGCTCGCACGGATCGCGTCCTCCGCGTCGAGCGGAGAGTCGACCACTTCCAGGACCGGCGCGCCCTCCATCACTTGCGGCCTATCGGGACCCGTCGCGTGGTTTCGCCGGGATCGCGCAGCGGCAGCTCGATCCGCAGGATGCCGTCCTCATAGGTTGCGCTGGCGGCCTCGGCATCGACCTCGACCTGGAACTCGACCACCCGCCTGAACTGGCCCGAGGGAATCTCGACCTGCTGGTAGACCCGCCCCTCGGTCTCCTGCACGTGGCGCTCGCCGACGATCGCGAGGTGGCGGCCGCTGACCTCGATCCCGACCTCGGAGAGCTTGACGCCGGCGAGGTCGACTTTGACGATCGCCCGCTGCGGTTCGCCGCAGTAGTAGACGTCGACGTTGGGCGAGAAGCCGCTGGAGCGGCGGGCGACGTAGCGGGTGCGGCTCCAGTCGACGTAGAGGTCCCGGCGAGGCATCGGGTCAAAACATAGTGCGGGCGCTGCCCGCGGGGGCCTTCGGGCTACGCGGGACGGGAAGCCCAGCGCGGGGCGCGCATCAGGAGCACCGGCTGGCGGGGTGGGACGAGGCCCTCGGGGCGGTTGGGGCGGAAGGTGGTGCAGGCCTCGTTCAGCTCCAGGGCGCAGAGGAGGTTCTTGCGGAAATAGCAGTCCTCACAGGTCGGTGGCTTCGGCTTGCGCGGCACGGCGGGCATAGTTGCACCGGCGCCGGGTAAGCGCGAGGGCCGATTCCGCAAATCGCTACCTCTTTGAAACAGCTTCGTCACAGCTTCCCTGCGTCTTGCGGGAACGCGGGCCGCCGGCGCTAGTATCGAGGCCGATGGAGAGTCATTCCAGGTCCGAGAAGCTCTCGGCCTCCCCCCCACTTTTCAAGAGCGACTTCCTCAACTTCTTCTCCCGCGTCCACCCCGCGATCCCGGCGGCGATCTTCCTGCCGGTGGTGGTGGCGATGGAGTGGATCGGGGTCGATCGTGGCTACGCCGCCTGGCAGCTGGCGCTGCTGACCCTGGCCGGGGTCGCCGTCTGGACGCTGACCGAGTACTGGCTGCACCGGCTCGTCTTCCACTGGGAGCCCGACAACGCCTTCGGCCGCCGCATGCACTTCATCATCCACGGCATCCACCACGACCATCCCAACGACAAGATGCGCCTGGTGATGCCGCCGTCGGTCTCGATCCCACTGGCGGCGCTCTTCTTCTTCGCCTTCTGGGCGATTCTCGGCAACGCCGCCTTCCCGGTCTTCGCCGGCTTCCTCCTCGGCTACCTCTTCTACGACTACACGCACTACTACGTGCACCACTTCGTGCCCCGCTCCGACTTCGGCAAGCAGCTGCGCGAACACCACATGCGCCACCACTTCCAGGACCACCGCTTCGGCTACGGCGTCTCCTCCCCGCTCTGGGACCACGTCTTCCGCACGTATCCGCGGAAGCGCAGCAAGTACAGGAAGTAGCGACCACTCGATATATATCTTGTCGCTCGGCCCTGCCGTCACCTGGGTGAGTCGCGGCAGGACGTTTGTCCCAACCGCAAAAAATCGCTTGCTTTACCGCATCTAACTGTCACAGTGTGGGTGACTCTGGCAGACTGGCCCCAGGGTAACTCTTAACTTTGGATGGAAAGGAACTAGATGCCCCCCACCAGCAGTCATCTGGACGTCGCCCGCGAGGCCCTGGAGAGGACCATTCGCGAGCTGGAGGACCAGATCAAACAGGCCGAGCAGGCTCTGGCCGCGCTCGGCGGCAAAGCCACCCGCCGCGGTCCTGGCCGTCCTCGTGGCAGCGCTAAAAGCACGGCGAAAAGCAGTGCGAAAAAAGCCACCGCCGGAGCGCCGCGCCGCCGCCGCAAACGCCGTGGCGGCACCCGTGCCGACCAGGCGGTGAAACTGATCGAGGGGCAGCCCGGGATCAGTGCCTCCGACGTCGCGAAGCAGATGAAAATCAAGCCCAACTACCTCTACCGGGTCCTCGGCGACCTCGAGAAAGAGGGAAGGGTGAAAAAGGACGGGCGCCAGTACTACCCAGGTAGTTAGCGTACTCACCGTTACTTCAAAAAAAGAGGCCGGCGATTGCCGGCCTCTTTTTTTATGCTTTCCCCTGCAGCCTCAAGCTGAAGGTTCCTCCACCATCTAGATCAACCCGAGCTGGCTGATCGCGTCGCGCTCCTCCTGCAGCTCCATGACGCTGCGGTCGATGCGCTCGCGGGAGAACTCGGGGACGTCCAGCCCCTGCACGACGCTCCACTCGCCGCCGCTGCAGGTACAGGGAACGCCGCAGACGATTCCCTCGCCGATCCCGTAGCTGCCATCGGCCGGAACGGCCATCGAGACCCAGTCGCCGTCCGGGGTCCCCAGAACCCAGTCGTGCACGTGGTCGATCGCCGCATTGGCAGCCGAAGCCGCGCTCGAGGCGCCGCGCGCGTCGATGATCTCGGCGCCGCGTTTCGCCACCCGTGGGATGTACTCATCGGCGATCCACGCCTCGTCGTCGACCGCGTCCCAGGCGCTCTCGCCGTCGACCTTGGCGTTGACGAGGTCCGGGTACTGGGTCGGCGAGTGGTTGCCCCAGGCGGTCATGTTGGTGACCGCGGAGACCGGCTTGCCGAGCTTGTTGGCGACCTGCGAGATCGCCCGGTTGTGATCCAGCCGCATCATCGCCGTGAACCGCTCGCGCGGCACGTCGGGGGCGTTCGACATCGCGATCAGGCAGTTGGTGTTGGCCGGGTTGCCGACCACCAGCACCCTGACGTCATCGGCGGCGCCGGCGTTGATCGCTTCGCCCTGGGGCTTGAAGATGCCGCCGTTGGCCTCGAGCAGGTCCGAGCGCTCCATGCCCGGGCCGCGCGGGCGCGCCCCGACCAGCAGCCCGACGTTGCAGCCGTTGAAGGCCTGCTTCGGGTCGTCGGTGATGTCGATCTTGCTCAGCAGCGGGAACGCGCAGTCGTCGAGCTCCATCGCCGTGCCCTCGGCGGCTTTGATCGCCTGGGGGATCTCCAGCAGGCTGAGCTCGACCGGCTGGTCTGGGCCGAGCATCTGGCCGCTGGCGATTCGGAACAGCAACGCGTATCCGATTTGGCCGGCGGCCCCGGTAACGGTGACCTTGACAGGGGTGGTGCTCACTGAATCCTCTCCTCGGAGTCGGGGGTTTGGAAGGTGTGGAAGGCGTTAGGCCATCGCACGCTGGAGGTTCTCGTCGATCGAGCCGAGGAACTCCTGCGTGGTCTGGTACTCCTGGCCGCCACCCACCAGCAGCGCCAGGTCTTTGGTCATCTTCCCGCTTTCGACCGTCTCGACGCAGACCCGCTCGAGCGTCTCCGCGAACTGCGAGACCTCGGGGGTGCCGTCCATCCGGCCGCGGGCGCTGAGGCCACGGGTCCAGGCGAAGATCGAGGCGATCGGGTTGGTGGAAGTCGGGTTGCCCTGCTGGTGCTGGCGGTAGTGGCGGGTGACGGTGCCGTGTGCCGCCTCGGCCTCCACCGTGCTGCCGTCGGCGCTCATCAGCACGCTCGTCATCAGCCCCAGCGAGCCGAACCCCTGGGCGACGGTGTCGGACTGAACGTCGCCGTCGTAGTTTTTGCAGGCCCAGACGTAACCGCCCTCCCACTTCAGGGCGGCGGCCACCATGTCGTCGATCAGCCGGTGTTCGTAGGTAAGGCCGGCAGCCTCGAACTCCTCTTTGAACTCGGCCTCGTAGACCTCGGCGAAGAGGTCCTTGAAGCGCCCGTCGTAGCGCTTGAGGATCGTGTTCTTGGTCGACATGTAAACGGGGAAGCCGCGATCGAGGCCGTAGCGCATCGAAGCGCGGGCGAACTCCCTGATCGACTCGTCGAGGTTGTACATCGCCATCGCGATGCCACCGCCGGGAAAGTCGTAGACGTCGAGCTCGACCGGCTGGGAGCCGTTCTTCGGCGTGTAGGTGAGGGTCAGCGTCCCCTCCTCGGGGACCACCAGGTCGGTGGCGCGGTACTGATCGCCGAAGGCGTGGCGGCCGATCACGATCGGCTTCGTCCACCCGGGCACCAGCCGCGGGATGTTCGAGATCACGATCGGCTCGCGGAAGATGACGCCGCCGAGGATGTTGCGGATCGTCCCGTTCGGCGAGCGGTACATCTCCTTGAGGCCGAACTCCT
>Ga0068868_100001567_pt1 | contig 15608 bp, 15 predicted proteins | sample KBSMisM42_FD_64660 | JGI IMG/M metagenome (GOLD analysis project Ga0068868, IMG submission 64660) | Miscanthus rhizosphere microbial communities from Kellogg Biological Station, Michigan, USA - KBS Miscanthus M4-2 | ecosystem: Host-associated > Plants > Roots > Rhizosphere > Soil ...
TGGCCGGAGACGAAGCGCCTGCTCGGGCTGCTGGTCAACTCCTCCGGCCGCGCCCACGGCCGCAACGCGCGCCGGCTCGTCCACGCGGCGCGCAAACAGGACCGGCGCCTCGCCGTGGCGCTGCTCGCCGCCTCCGTCTCGCACACGCCCGAGGGCGAAGAGGTGCTGCGCGGGGCTCGCATGCGCATGGCCCGCAAGCCCTCCGCCGTCGCTCGCGAGCTGCTGCGCAACTTCCCCAAAGGCAAGCGGCGCAAGCGGCCGAACAAGCGGCGCGGGCAGAAGCGGGACGCCACGGATGGGAAGGTCGCGGCCGGCAATGGAGCGGAGGCGGGCGCGGCGGCTCCCGAGCGGGAGGAGAGCTCAGAGGCGGAGCTGGACCTCGCCGGCGCCGAGGCTGACGCGGTCGCCGGAGGGGACGACGACGACGAGGTTGCCGCGATCGTCGACGCCGTCGGCGATTCCTGAGCCGTCCTCCCAGCTGATCTCGCGCCCGCGCAGGGCGTCGCGGCGGCGGAACTCAGTCAGAACCTCGTCGGGGTCGGCCGAGACCCAGGCGTCTAGGTGTCGGTTTAGGACTCTCGTGGCGGTGGAGGGAGTCGGGGGAAGCCCCGCCGGAGCAACAGCGGGGAGGCTCCGTCGGGACTTCCCCCGACTCCCTTCGGCCGGGACGAAGAGGGAAATCGCCGGTTGACGGAGGTCCGGCGGGAACTCCTCCGGAGCGATTGACAGGTTCAGGCCGACGCCGATCACGGCCCAGCTGTCTTGGGGGCGGGACTCGATCAGGATTCCGGAGAGCTTCTTTCCTTTGAGCCAGATGTCGTTGGGCCACTTGACCTGGCACTCGATTCCGGGGCGCAGCTCCTCGGCGGCCGCGCAGACGGCGAGGGGGACGGAGAGGGGGAGGAGCAGGTGGCGCTCGTCGAGCGGGCGCAGGACGGCGGAGTAGAGGAGGGCCTTGCCTTCGGGGGCGGTCCAGACCCGTCCTCGGCGGCCGCGGCCGGCGGTCTGTTCGCGCGCCGTGACGACCGTGCCGCCCGGCGCCCCGGCCTCAACCAGCTCCCGCGCCCGCTCGTTGGTCGAGTCCGTAACCCGGAAATGCCGGTGCGGTGCTCCAAATCTCACGCTCATCCCGGCTGAGTTTGTACTTAGTTCCGGATAGCGGAACGAAAGACGAAGTCAGCGGTTGGCGGCGTCGCTGAGGAGGGCGGTTAGGAGGCCGTCGATGTCGTGGGGGTCGGCTTCGGCGTGGACCTCGAGGCCGGCGGCGCGGGCGGCCTCGCTGGTGACGGGGCCGATCGAGACGATGCGGGCGGCGGGAAAGCGGTCGCCGAGTGCTTCCGTCAGGTTGCGGACGGTCGAGGAGGAGGTGAAGGTGACGTAGTCGGCGCCCTGCGCCGCCTCGATCGCCTCGGTCGCGGGCTGTTCGCGAACGGTCTCGTAGAGGGCGACGACGTCGACCTCGGCGCCGCGCTCGCGCAGGGAATCAGGGAGCACGTCGCGGGCCTCGGCGGCGCGGGCGACGAGGACCTTCCTCCCGGCGATCTCGACGCCGGCGAGCGCCTCGACCATCGCCTCCGCGACGAAGCACTCGGGGACGATGTCGGCTCTGATGCCGTGCTCTGTCAGTGCTCGTGCGGTGCCGGGGCCGATCGCCGCGACCAGGGCGCCGGTGCGGTCGGCAGCCCCCTTCTGTACCTGCTGCTTTTCCGCCCCGCCCAGCGCCCGGGCGTCCAGTCCCGCCGCCTCTAGCGCCTCGAAGAGGAAATGGGCCCCGTTGGGGCTCGTCACGCAGATCAGCGAGTACTCGCCGATGCGCTCAACGACCTTCCGGACCTCTTCGCTCGCGAGCCGAGACTCGATCCGAATCGCCGGCAGCTCGACCACCTCGGCGCCGAGGCCGCGCAGGGTCGTGGCGAGTCCGCTCGCCTGGGCCCGGGCCCGTGTGACCACGATCCGCCGCCCATGCAGCGGTCGTCGCTCGAGCCAGGCGAGCCCCTCGCGGCGCTCGACCACCGAGCCGACGACGATCAGCGCCGGTGCCTTGACGGCCTCGCGCTCGACCGCCTCGGCGAGCGTGCCCAGCGTGGCGACGACGGTGCGCTGGCCGTCCATCGTGCCTCGTTCGACCGCCGCTGCGGGCTCGTCCGCGCGGCGCCCGGCCTCGATCAGGGCGGCGGCGTTGGCGGCAAGCCGCTTGACCCCCATGTAGAAGACGAGCGTGCCGGGGAAACGCGCCAGCGCCTCCCAGTCGAGGGCGCTCTCCTCCTTCTCGGGGTCCTCGTGCCCGGTGACGAAGGCGACGGCCGAGGCGTCGTCGCGGTGGGTGACTGGGATGCCGGCGTAGGCAGTCGCCGCCACCCCCGCGGTCACCCCCGGGACCACCTCGAACTCGATTCCGGCCGCGCGCAGCGCTTCTCCCTCCTCGCCGCCGCGGCCGAAGACGAAAGGGTCGCCGCCCTTCAGCCGCACGACGCTCTTCCCAGCCGCGGCCGCCTCGATCAGCTTCTCGTGAATCTCCCCCTGCCCCACGGACGACGCGCCGTCCCTTCGCGGTCCATATGGGTACTTAACTACCGGCGCGTCCGCGGGCGTCTTGCCGACGTAGACCAGCTCACTGTCCTCGCGGGCGCCGTCGAGCGCCCCGGGGGGGATCAGGCGGTCGTGGAAGATCGCGTCGGCGGAGGCGATCAGCTCCAGCGCCCGCGCCGTCATCAGGCCCGGATCGCCAGGCCCGGCGCCGACCAGGTACACGACCCCGCTCCGCGCGCTCACAGCACCCCGTCTCCTCGTTCCGGTGCGCCTTTTGGACCTGTGAGGTGCATAAGGCGCAGCGGAAGCGAGATCGGGCTCGGGCTCATGCCAACGCCTCCGCGCGGTCGAGGAGGTCGCGGGCGCCGGTGGCGAGCAGGCGCTTGGCCAGTTCGGCGCCGAGCAGGGTCGGCTCGGCCGAGTCGCCCGCGATCGCGTCGCGCAGCCACTCGCTGCCGTCCGGCAGGCCGACGAAGGCATCGATCCGCATCTCCGACGACCGCGGGTCGATCGCGGCGTGCACCCCGAGCGGGCTGTTGCAGGTGGCACCGAGCAGGGCGACGACGGCGCGCTCCGCGGTCAGCTCGCGCAGCGCCGGCGGATCGACCAGGCCCTCGACCGCCGCCAGCGCCGCGTCGTCTCCGTCGCGGACCTGCAGCACCAGCGAACCCTGGCCAGCCGCCGGGGTCATCGTCTCACTCGGAATCGGAAAGGCGATCTCGTCGGCCCCGCCCAGCCGCCGCAGCCCGGCGACCGCCAGCACGATCGCGTCGAGCCCGCCCTCGCCGAGCTTGCGCAGGCGAGTGTCGACGTTGCCGTGCAGCTCGCTCACCTCGAGGTCGGGACGGGCGGCGAGTAGCTGAGCGCGGCGGCGCAGGCTGGCCGTGCCAACGCGGGTGCCCTCGGGCACGTCCTCGAGCGCGTTGCCCGCGCCGACCCAGGCGTCGCGGGCGTCCTCGCGCGGCGGCACCGCCGCCAGGATCAGGCCCTCGGTCAGCTCTCCCGGCAGGTCCTTGGCCGAGTGCACTCCGACCTCGGCCTCGCCGGCGAGCAGTGCCCGCTCGACCCCGCGCACGAAGCGCTCCTTGTCGCCGACCTCGCCATCGGAGGAGACCTCGACCAGCTCGGCGCCGCCCAGCATCTCGGCCACCTGGCCGGCCTGAGCCAGGGCCAGTGCGCTGCCGCGGGTGGCGATCCGCAAGCTCAAGTGGATTTGCGCCGGCGCAGCTCGGTCACGTTGGACCCCGAGTCCTCCGCCTCCGGCTCGGTCTCGGCGTCCAGCCCGAACAGCTCGCGCAGGGCGCTGACGTAGAGGTAGGTCTCGTCGTCCCCGGCCGAGCGCTTCATCCGCAGGGTCGGCTCGTGCAGGAGGCGCGAGGCGATCGCCTTCGCCATCGCGCCCAGCCGCTCGCGGTCGGCCTCGCTCAGGCTCTCCCAGCGACCCTCGTTCTCGGCCAGCACCCGCCGCACCACCTCCTCGCCGCGTTCGCGCAGCGCCGCGATCGTCGGCACCGCCTCGAGCGAGGAGAGCCAGCGCTCGAAGCGGTCCTGCTCGGCGTCGAGCAGCCGCTCCGCCCGCCGCGCCTCGGCCTCGCGGCCGCTCGCGTTGCGTTCGACGATCTTCTGCACGTCGTCGACGTCGTGCAGGCTGACTCCGGCGATCTCCCGGCAGGCGGGCTCGACGTCGCGGGGCACGGCGATGTCGACGAGCAGCAGCGGCCTCCCGTCCCTGGTCTTCATCACCTGCTCGAGCTCGTCGCGCTCGACGATGTGGTGCGGGGAGTTGGTCGCCGAAACGACGATGTCGGCCCGCTCGAGCTGCTCGGGCAGCTCCTCGAAGCGCACGGCGTTGCCGTCGAAGCGCTGGGCGAGGCCGATCGCGCGGTCGTAGTGGCGGTTGGCGACGAAGACGGTGGCGACGCCGCGGCTGACCAGGGCGCGGGCCAGCAGCTCGGCCGTCTCGCCGGCGCCGATCACCAGCACGCGGCGATCGCTCAGGTCGCCGAGCGTACGGCGGGCGAGGTCGACCGCGACCGAGGGCACCGAGACGTTCTTCTCGCTTATCCCCGTCTCCTCGCGGGCGCGTCCCCCGGCCGCCAGGGCGCCGCGGAAGAGCCGGTTGAGGATCGGCCCCGTGCCGCCCTCGACCAGCGCCAGCTCGTAGGCGCGCTTGACCTGTCCCTGGATCTCGGCCTCGCCGAGGATCATCGAGTCGAGGCCGGCGGTGACCCGGAAGAGGTGGCGCACCGCCTCCCCCGAGCGCAGCGAGTAGAGGTGGCCGAGCAGCTCGGTCGGGCGGATCTCGGCCTGGCGGGTGAGGACGCCGAGCGCGGTCGACTCGGCCTCGACCGGGTCGGAGACGACGAGGTAGAGCTCGGTCCGGTTGCAGGTCGAGATCGCCGCCGCCTCGTGGATGCCGGCGGCTTCGGTCAGCTCACGCAGGGCGCCGACGGCGCGGCCCTCGGTCAGCGAGAGCCGCTCGCGCAGGTCGAGCGGCGCGGTCTTGTGCGAGACGCCTAGGGCTAGCAGCTCAGACATCGGAAGAACCTCGAACGCGGTCAGGCCGGCCCGCGGCCGCCTCCGAAGGAGTCAGATTGCGATCGGAGACGGCCGCGGGCTGAGCTTCCACATCAACCGGCACGTCCTCCGCTTCGCGTCCGGGCGTGCCGGGTCGACCCTGCTCGGCAAAGCTGGCCAAATCCCGCAGCTCCCGCTCCATCCGCTGCAGTTTCGCCGCCATGATCCCGACGTAGACGAGGAGAAGGAGGAGGAAGACGAGGTAGGCACCGGCGACGTACTTGCCGGCCTCGTCGAGCGGCAGCGCCGGGGCGCCGATCGGCAGCAGGCCCATTCCGAACAACTGGACTTCACCCATGCTCCGGTCGCGAAGAATCAGATATGCACGCTCCTTCCGCATGGGTTCAGGACACCTCCGGGGCGATTCGCGGGCTGCCGCTATCGGCCGGCGCGTCGAGCGCGCGGCGCAGCCGCTTCAGCTGCCCGGAGGCGCTCTTCGCGGTCAGCTCCAGCTTCACCAGCGTCACCCAGAGCAGGGCGACCGCCGCCAGGCAGACGAGGAAGGTGAGCATCATCGATCCCGGCAGGCCACCGTTGGCGGTGGCGAAGACGCGAGGGTGGACGAGGCTCTGCGCCAACCGCACGGCGATGAAGTTGAGCGGCACGAAGGCGCCGGCGACGATCGCGAAGACCGAGGCGTAGCGCGCCTGGCGGTCGCGGTCCTCGATCGCGTAGCGGAACGGGTAGTAGGTCGCGTACATGAGGAAGACGATCAGGAAGCTGACCAGGGTCGGCTCGTCCCAGACCCACCAGTGCCCCCAGGAGGCCTTGGCCCAGATCGCGCCGGTGATCAGCACGGCGACGCCGAAGATCACCGACATGTGGATCGAGACGTAGGAGTAGGCGTCCCAGCGCCGGTCGCCACCGCGCAGGTGCGCGATCGCGAAGACCCCGCCGATGACGAAGCCGACCAGGGCCGTGATCGCGAGCGGCACGTGCAGGTAGAAGATCTTCTGGATGAAGCCCTGATCGGCGTCGAGCGGGGCGTAGAAGAAGACCAGCGAGAAGGCGACCGCGATCGCGACGACTGTCGCGATCGAGAGGGGCTTTAGTCCTTTGCCGTACATGCGTTTGACGCCGGGCGCCGCGGGCGGCGCCGTTAGTCCTCCAGGAGGAAGTCGAAAACGGCCCAGCCGATGAGGAGGAAGATCAGATCGTATAGGCAGAGCACCGCGAGCCAGGTCCCGAAGCGGTGATAGTCGGGACCGTGCAGGGCGAGCAGCGGCTCGCTGGCGCCGGTCGCGGCGATCATCAGCGGGACGACGAGCGGCAGCAGGACGAGCGGGCCGAGCAGGTCGCGGGCGCGCGAGTGGACCGCCATCGAGGAGATCAGCGTGCCGGTTGCGGCGAGCCCGAGGTCGGCGAGGAGGAGGACGAGCGCCAGCGGGCCGAGCGCCGCGGCCGAGTCGAGGAAAAAGATCGCGAAGACCGGCACGACGACCAGCTCGAGCGCGAGCAGGAAGACGAGCAGCGCTGCCGCCTTGGCGGCGAAGAGAGCGCCGCGGTCGATCGGCGCGAGCCGGATCGCGTCGAAGCCGCCCTCCTCGCGCTCGGCGACGAAGAGGCGGTTGATCCCGAGCAGGGCGGCGAAGAGCAGCGTCGCCCAGAGCACGCCCGAGGCGAGGCTGCCGGAGAGGCTGGTGCGGTCGAGGCCGAAGCGGAAGATGACGAAGGCGGTGACGGCGAAGAGGGCCATCGCCGGCAGCGACTGCAGGGTGCGCAGCTCGGCGCGCAGGTCCTTGGCGAGGATCGCCGCGAAGGCGGCGCGCGTGGGGGTCACGAGACCACCGCCGCCTCGCCGACCCCGAGCCGCAGCACCTGGTCGGCCTCGGGCAGGTGGCGCTCCGGGTCGTGGGTGACGAGAACGCGGGTGCGCTCCGGGGCGGGGCCGATCAGCGCCCGCGCCAGCTCGCGTCCCGCGGCGTCGAGGTTGGAGTCGGGCTCGTCGAGCAGCAGCAGCTCGGGCCCGTGCAGGACGCAGCGGCAGATCGAGAGCCGCTGCCGCATCCCCGCCGAGAGCTCGGCGACCCGCTCGTCGGCGCGCCGCCGCATTCCCGTCGCGCGCAGCAGCTCCTCGATCCTCCGCTCGGCGGCCCCGCGGCCGACCCCGTGCAGGCGCGCCTGGAAGCGCAGGTTCTCACGGCCGCTGAGGTCGCGGTAGAGCAGCGGCTCGTGTCCGAGGTAGCCGATCCGCCCGCGCAGCTTCCAGGCCTCCCCCGGCAGCGAGCGGCCGAGCACCGTCGCCTCACCGCCGCTCGGCCGCAGCAGGGTGGCGAGAATCCGCAGCAGCGTCGTCTTGCCGGCGCCGTTGGGGCCGAGGACGACCAGCGTCTCGCCGCGGCAAAGCTCGAGGCCGACGCTCTCCAGCGCGGTCCGTTCGCCGAAGTCGCGACGCAGCCCGGCAAGCCGCAGCGCCGGCTCTTCGTGTGCCTGTCCGGCCTCCACCCGGCGGATTCTGACCCCTCCCCGCTGACTTCGCCTTTAGTTCCGTATACCGGGACAAAAGACGAAGTCAGCGGTATGGACCGGATAGGTACGCTTTGGGTTCTGTGAGCGATCAACCGCCAATCCTCAACGAGGTCGACACCTACGGCCCCGCCTACATGCGAGTCGCCAACCGGCTCGGGCGCTACGAGGGCAACGAGGAGGAGGCGCCGCTGGCGATGGAGCTGCTCGGCGTCGCGCCGGGGGACCGGGTGGTCGACGCCGGCTGCGGCCTCGGCCGCTTCGTCGCCGCGCTCGCCGCCAACGGAGTCGACGCGGTCGGCGTCGACATCTCCGAGATCGCGATCGCCGCCGCCAAGCGCGAGTACCCGGGCCCCACCTACTACGTCGCCGACCTGATGCGGCCGCTGTCGCCGGAGCTGAAGGGCTTCGACGGCCTCGTCAGCCTCTCCTCCAGCTTCGGCTTCGGCGAGACCGTCGCCGACGACGAAGCGATGATGCGCGCCTACCACGAGATGCTGCGCTCCGGCGGCAAGATGGCGATGGAGCTCTCCGACCTGGAGCGCTCACGCTACCGGCTGAAAACCGACGAGGGCGTGGTCGAGCGCGAGACGAACGGCGTCTCCGAAACGCTCGACGTGAACTTCACCACCGGCATGCTGCACGTCCACTACGTCTTCGGCGATGACGTCGTCGACTCGCGCATCCGCATGTACGAGGCCGACGACCTGCAGCGGATGGCCGAAGAGGCCGGCTTCCGCGACGTCGAGCGCTACGGCAACTTCGCCGGCGGCCCGAAGCGGCCCGAGGACCGCCTCGTCCTCGTCGCCACGGCATGACTACCTCCTCGGGTGAAACGTCTTCTTCCCCTACGAGGGGGACAAAGCGTTGCACCGGTCGGAGCGCGGCGATCGTCGACGCTTACTCGACCGGGGCGCGGCTGGCGCCGCGCTTCGCCGCCGCGGGCCTGCCCGTCGTCCACGTGCAGAGCAGCCCGACCCTGCCGCACTTCTACGAGCGCGGCTTCCGCGCCGGCGACTTCGTCGAGAACGTCGTCCACGAGGGCGACCTGGAGGCGACGGCCGCGCGGGTCGCGACCCATGACCCGGCCTTCGTCGTCGTCGGCGCCGAGCCGGGGGTGCCGCTAGCCGACGCGCTCTCCGAGCGCCTCGGCCTGCCGTCCAACGGCAGCGCCCTGAGCGCCGCGCGCCGCGACAAGAACGCGATGAACGAGGCGCTGCGCGCCGCCGGGCTGCGCACGGCGGAGTCGCTGCGCACCGCCGACGCCGCCGAGGCGGTCGCCTGGGCCGCCCGACGCGGCGGCGCCCCCGTCGTCGTCAAACCCCTCGACAGCGCCGGCACCGACGGGGTCAGCATCGCCCGCGACGGCGACGCGATCGAGGCCGCCTTCGAAGCGATCCTCGGCCGCCCCAACGCCCTGCACGGCGCCAACGAGGAGTTGCTCGTGCAGGAGCTGCTCGAGGGAACGCAGCTCTTCGTCAACTCGATCAGCTGGGAGGGCGTCCACCACGTCTCCGAGGTCTGGCGCGACAACAAGTTGCGCCGCGGCGCCAACTTCGTCTACGACTACGAGGAGTTGCTGCCCCGCCACGGCGAGCAGCAGGACCAGGTCGTCCCCTACGTCGAAGCGGTGCTCGACGCGCTCGGCATCCGCTTCGGGCCCGCGCACACCGAGGTGATGCTGACCGCGACCGGCCCGGTCCTGGTCGAGTCGGGAGCCCGCATGCACGGCTCGGTCCCCGACGAGATCGTCGACCGCTGCACCCCCAGCCACCAGACGCTGACCGCCGAGGCCTACCTCGACCCGCACTCGGTCGCCCGCCGCGCCCAGCGCCCCTACGAGCTCGCCGCGGGCGCCTACTGCGTGATGCTGATCTCCCAGCACGAGGGGACGATCGCCTCCGACGAGGGCCTGCGCGAGATCGAGGCGCTGCCCTCCTTCGCCGGCACGATCTCGATGCTCGGTCCCGGCGACCAGTTGAAGAAGACCGTCGACCTCTTCTCCTGCCCCGGCATCATCTATCTAGTCGACCCCGACCGCGCCCAGCTCAAACGCGACTACGACCGCATCCGCGAGCTCGATGCCGAAGGCGCCGTCTTCGAGCTCGAGGAGCTGGTCGGCGCCTAGCGTCGCTTCTTGCGCAGCGTCCGGCGGCCGACCTGCAGCAGCGGACCGGCGCCCTCGCGCAGCGCCTTCGTCCGCGACGCCCCCTTGCCGTAGAGGATCTTCGCCGAGGCGCGCACCGCTTCGCCCATCGTGCGGTCGTAGGGGTGCCACCAGAAGTCGCGGGTCAGGCCCGGCTCCCAGGCGTTCATCTTGATGTTTACGCACTCGTAGAAGCCGAACTTCGAGTGCGAGCGGCCGACCCCGGAGTCCTTGACGCCGCCCCAGGCGCACTGGCAGGCGCCGTGGCTGAAGGAGTGGTCGTTGACCCAGACCATGCCCGACTCGATCCGCCGCGCGATCCGCTCGCCCTTCTGGCGGTCCTTGGTCCAGACCGAGGCGCCGAGGCCGAACTCCGAGTCGTTGGCGAGGTCGATCGCCTCCTGCTCGGACTCGACGACGACGATCGGCAGCACCGGCCCGAAGACCTCCTCGCGCATGATCCGCATCTCGTGCGTGACCCCGATCAGCACGGTCGGGGCGACGAACTTGCCCGGCAGTCCGGGAACCTCGGTGGGGCCGCCGCGGAGCTTGGTCGCGCCGGAGGCAACGGCATCCTCGATCAGGTCGACGACGATCTCGTACTGACCGTCGGAGGTCATCGGCCCGATCTCCGTCTCCCACTCGATCGGATTGCCGAGGCGCAGTCGCTCGGCCTCGCGCGCGACTCCCTCGACGAAGCGGTCGGCGACCTCGCGCACGACGTAGACGCGCTCGATCCCCGAGCAGGTCTGGCCGGCGTTGGCGAAGCCGCCCCAGACCGCGCCTGAGATCGCGTTGTCGAGGTCGGCGTCGGCGCAGACGATCATCGGGTCCTTGCCGCCGAGCTCCAGCACCGAGCCCTTGAGGCGCTCGGCGCAGACGGCGCCGACCTTGCGCCCGACCTCGACCGAGCCGGTGAAGAAGACCTTGCCGACCGATGAGCGGGCCAGCGCGTCGCCGACCGCGCCGCCGCCGTGGACGACGCGAACCAGACCCTCGGGCAGGCCGCCCTTCTCGAAGACGCGACGGATCGCCTCGCCGAGCAACGGCGTCAGGCTGGCGGGCTTGAGGACGACGCCGTTGCCGGCCATCAGCGCGATCGCCACCTCGCCGAAGGGGATCGACCAGGGGTAGTTCCAGGGCGCGATCACGCCGACCACGCCGATCGGCTCGTAGGAGAAGCGGCCTTTCTTGCTCATCAGGAAGGCCTGGCTCATCCGCACCTTCTCGTCGGCGAGGATCTTCGGGCCGGCCTTGGCGCACCAGTGCAGGGCGTCGACGGTCGGCAGCAGCTCCATCGTGTAGGCCTCGGCGCGCGGCTTGCCCTGCTCCCGCACGAGCAGCTCGGCGATCTCGTCGATCTCGTCGAGCAGCGCGTCGGCGGCGCGCTTCATGTAGCGAGCGCGGTCGGCGAGCGAGAGCTCGGCCCAGGCGGGCTGGATGCGGGCGACGTCGTCGACCACGGCCTGCACCTGCTCCGGCCCGATCGTCGCCACCGAGCCGACCAGCTCGCCGGTCGCCGGGTTGAAGGACTCGAGGGTGGACTGGGCTGGGGGGCTCTGCGTCGCGATCTCCATGGCGGTCGATTGTAGGCCCGATCGGGCTCGTCGCTTGGTCGGGAGCGTCAGGCGTTTCTCCCGATCGCCTACTAGGCGGGGCCGGCCACGCGACTTTTCGGACTCTCGAGGATGGGCACCAGCAGCTGGCGGGCGAAGTCCTTCACCTGCTCCTCGTCGTCGAGGGCCAAAACGCTCTCCGGCAGCAGCACGAAACTGATCCCGAGACGAACGAGAAGCTCGGCGACCTCCTCGACCTCGACGTCGTCATCGAGCACCCCTGCCTTTTGCGATTCGCGCAGCCGCTCGGCCATGTACGTCTGGACTACGCCGAACAGGGCGCCGCCGTTTTCTTTGAGGGCGTAGAGGAGAGTGTCCGGCTCGACCCGAGCCAGTCGGTTCAGGATGGGATGTTCGCGGACAAGGCGAAGGCTCGTGGCGAAGCCGGCCGCTGTCTGGTCGGCGATCGGCGCGTCGGGCTTTGCCGCCGCGTCCAACTCCGCGATGCAGCGCCGGCTCTCCCTCGCGCCGAGCGCGCTGAACAGCGCTTCCTTGTTGCCAAAGCGCCGATAGACGGTCATCCGGCCGACGCCGGCCTCCTGGGCGATGGCCTCCATCGTCAGGCTCTGCACTCCAGACGCGGCGGCGAGCTCGAGGGCCGCGTCGAGGATGCGTTCGCTCACCCCGTCGTCGGGCGGTTCGGCACTTGGGTCGATCAGCAGAGCCAGCAGGGTGACTTCCGATCTTAGTGTCCGCCGCTCGGAAACATTTCCCGTTTAACGGGAAGCTCAGACGGCGACCGGCACCCGGGCGATAGAAGCGGCATCGCCCCGGGCGATCGCCTCGCGACGCCAGCGCAGGTAGCTGGGGCCGAAGTTGCGCAGTGAGGATGGCATCAGCGGCGTCGCCCGCCGCGACGCCGCGGCGAGGAGCTGGAGGCGGCGCTGCTGTCCGCGACGCCACTCGACTCCGTAGAGCTCGCGCAGCCGAGGCGAGAGCAAGCCGCCCGTGACCAGGCCCATCTGGTGCGCGGCGGGGATGCGGGCGATGCGCCAGGCCGCCTCCGGCAGGAAGGGCAGATCGGGACGGGTCGGCGCCGACAGCGACTCGAGGACTTCGTCGACGGCCACCGTGCGCTCGAGCCGCTCGTCGACCATGCGCTCGAAGTAGTCGCCGAACTCGCCCCAGGACTCGGGCAGATCGCGCTCGCGGACGCCGATCAGCCGCCCGCCGCGCCGCCATTCGGCGTAGAAGCGGTCGAGCTCGCCGGCCGGGATCGGCGTGCCGAGCAGCTCGTGGCCGCGCACGATCGAGTGGGCGAGGGTGGCGTGGACCCAGGCGTAGGCCTCGGGCTCCAGCGCGCTGTAGCGCCCGCCGTCTGCCCTGACGCCCTTGATGTACTTGTGCATCTCGCGGATGCGCCGGCCCATCTCCGCCGCGAGCTCGGCGCCGCCGTAGGTCATCGCGTAGGAGTAGTCGAGCGTGCGCAGCAACCGCCCCCAGGGGTCGGCGCGGAAGTCGGAGTGCTCGCTGACGCCGGCGCCGACGGTCGGGTGCCCGACCTGGAGCAGGATCGCGTAGGCGCCCGCCGCGATCAGGCGCACGTCCCCCGCGTAGCGCCACAGGGTCGAGCCCGGCACGGCGACGAGCGCCGGGATCTCCTCCGCGCTGGGCATCGCGCTCGGCACGGATAGGATGGTACAACAGCACGAAAATCGTCCCAACGATGCTGACTTCGACTTTAGTTTCGGATAGCGGAACAAAAGACGAAGTCAGCGAGAACAGCCCCAGCGGAGGCTCCTGGCAAGATCGGTGTGTGGAGCGATTGTTCGACGAGGGGGACGCGCGCGACGGCAGCGGGGACGCCACGCTCGGGCCCGACGCGCCGCTTGCGGTGCGGATGCGGCCGCGGAAGCTCGAGGAGCTGGTCGGACAGGAGCACGTGCTCGGCCCCGGTTCGGCGCTGCGCACGGCGATCGAGAGCGGCCACCCGCACAGCGCGATCCTCTACGGGCCTCCCGGCTCGGGCAAGACGACGCTGGCGCGAATCGCGGCCGCCGGCGCCGAGGGCGCCTTCGAGGAGGAGTCGGCGGTCAACGCCGGCCGGGCCGAGATCCGGGCGGCGATCGAGCGGGCGCGGGAGCGACGCCAGGGCAGTGGCCGTCAGACGGTCCTCTTCCTCGACGAGATCCACCGCTTCAACAAGGCCCAGCAGGACGCGCTGCTGCCCGCGGTCGAGGACGGCCTGCTGACCCTGATCGGCGCCACCACCGAGAACCCCTACTTCGAGGTCAACTCCGCCCTGCTCTCGCGCTGCCAGGTCTACGAGCTGCGACCGCTGGCGCCGGAGCAGGTGGAGGAGCTGCTGCGCCGGGCGCTGACCGACACCGAGCGCGGCCTGGTCGATCCGCCGCCGGTCGAGGACGCGGCCCTGGCGATGCTCGCGCATCGCAGCGGCGGCGACGCCCGCGTCGCGCTGTCGGCGCTCGAGCGGGCGGTCGAGCGCGCCGGCGGCGAACCGATCGACGTCGCCGCCGCTGAGGACGCGCTGCAGCGCAAGGCGCTCGAATACGACCGCGAGGGCGACCGCCACTACGACTTTGCCTCGGCCTGGATCAAGGCGACCCGCGGCTCCGACGTCGACGCCTCGCTCTACTACCTGGCCGTGATGCTGGAGGGGGGCGAGGACCCGCGCTTCATCGCCCGGCGTATGGTCGTCCTCGCATCCGAGGACGTCGGCAACGCCGACCCGCGAGCGCTGCTCGTCGCCGACGCGGCGGCGCGCGCGGTCGACCGCGTAGGCCTGCCCGAGTGCGCGCACAACCTCGCCCAGGCGACCGTTTACCTGGCGCTGGCGCCGAAGTCGAACGCCTCCTACAGGGCGCTCGGCGCCGCCCGCGCCGAGGTGCGCGAGAACGGGGCGCGAACGCCGCCGGACTACCTGCGCGACGCCCACTACCCCGGGGCCAGGAAGCTGGGCCGGGGCGAGGGATACCGCTACGCGCACGACGAGCCCGGCGGGGTCAGCGACCAGCAGCTGATCCCCGACGGCCTGCGGGGGGCCGACTTCTACGCGCCCACCGACCGCGGCTTCGAGGCCGAGCTCGGCCGCCGCCTCGACTCATTGCGAAGGAAATTTCGCGACCGTTAATACGCGCGCAACTTACCTTCGGGCCTCGTGTTTAAGAGTGCGGCTTTCCAAGCTAGAGCCAGGGAGAGCCGACACACCGGCCGGAGGCCTGGACTGGGGGCCTCCGGCCGGGATCTAAAAGGGACACTCAGGGGGGAACGGTGACCGCGCCACGCTCGATGGCGCCGTCACCGCGTCGGGAGCGCGCGCCATCTCCTCTATCTTGGGCCGATGGCTGAGGAGAAGCCGCGACTCGGCGGCATGGCGCTGCGCAACGGCCTGCTGATCCACGGGCCGACGCACTGGGCCGCCGCGATCCGCGGCCCGGACGGCGCGGTGCAGGTCGCCTCCGAGCGCAAGCCAGAGCTGGCCCAGGGCCTGGCGGCGCGCTTGCCGGGCTTGCGCGGACCGTTGCGCCTGGCCGAGGCGATGGCGGTGTTGCCGCTGGTCCGGCGGCGCCTGCCGGCGGCGCGGCTTCCCTTCGAGGACGTCCGCGTCCTGGCGGCAATCGGTGGGACCCTGCTGGCGACGACGGTCCTGCGCAAGCGCCTGCGCAGCTCGGCGCTGCGCGAGACGGTGGCACAGGCGATCGGCACGGTTCCCGCCGTCGTGGCGCTGCTCGACCGCGACCTCGCCGCCTACCACGGGGTCGAGCACAAGGCGATCGCCGCCTACGAGCGGGGCATCGACGACCCGACCGGCGTGCCCAAGGAGCACGACCGCTGCGGCTCCAACCTGATCGCGCCGATGATGCTGCTCTCGGTCGGCGGCACCGTGCTGCTCGAGAGCCTGGTCGAGCGGCCGGGGCCCCTGTCGCGAGCCGCCGTCGGTCTCGCCGGGGCTTCGCTCGCGGTCGAGATGTTCGCCTGGAGCGATCGCCACCACGGCGACCCTTTGGCCGAGGCGTTCCACGCGCCGGGGCGGGAGATCCAGCGCCTGATCGCGACCAAGGAGCCGACGCCCGAGCAGCTTCAGGTCGGCGTCGCGGCCCTGGCCGAGATCCTGCGCGCCGAGGCCGCCGAATAGACTGCCGCGCGTGTTCGGAAGGATCGACCACATCGGCGTCGCCGTCGAGGACCTCGAGGCCGGCATCGAGCTCTACGCGAAGAGCTTCGCGATGGACCTGGTCCACCGCGAGACGGTCGAGTCGCAGGGGGTCGAGGCGGTGCTGCTCGACGTCGGCGACGGGCACGTCGAGCTGCTC
>Ga0068868_100001572_pt1 | contig 15581 bp, 18 predicted proteins | sample KBSMisM42_FD_64660 | JGI IMG/M metagenome (GOLD analysis project Ga0068868, IMG submission 64660) | Miscanthus rhizosphere microbial communities from Kellogg Biological Station, Michigan, USA - KBS Miscanthus M4-2 | ecosystem: Host-associated > Plants > Roots > Rhizosphere > Soil ...
GGATCGCGCGGAGCGAGGACGGCCGCGACCTCGACGGCGCGCCCCATCCAAGGCGCGGCCTCGACGAGCACGCGTCGCAGGTTGTCGTAGCCGCGGAGGCGTCGCGCCGCGAACGGCGAGTAGAGCGCGCACAGCGCCGCGACGATCACGGCGCCACGCGTGACTCGTTTTCCGAAGACCGGCGGCTCGAGCACGGCCATCCCCGACGCCGCGAGCGCCAGCGCGAAGAGCGCCGCATGAAAGGCCGGATAGAGCCGCACGAGCACGTGACCGTCCGCCCACCACGCGATGGCTGCGACGCCCGCGAGCACGAGCGGCATCGCCTCGGGCCTCCGCGCGCGTGCGCCGAGATACATGTAAAGTGCACCAATCGCGGCGCACGCCACGGTCGCCGCGAGGAGCACGTGCGGCAACGTGGCAGCGAAGTGCCTCCCCGTCCCCACGCCCCATCCGAGCACGAAGCCGAGGACGCCCACGAGCGTGGTCTTCGGCGCCTGCGCCTCGTCCCACACGACGCGAGACCACGCCACGCACGCGATCGCCGCGAAGAGTGCGCAGCCAAAGAAGATCGGCGCTGCAGCCGTACGCGCAGGCCAGAGCTCCCACGCCCCCGCGAGCTCGTCACGCCGCGCGATGCCGACGAGGACGTGCTCGATCGCGAGCCCGAACAGCCACGCGACGAGGACGCGCCCCGTGCCTTCTACGAACCGACTCTTATTCAATCACGATGTGGCGGAGCTTCATCTGCACGTCGCTCGACCAGTGATTCTTGAACGCACGGACGCACGTCGACAGATAACGAACGTAGTCGTCGTACGTCTTCTTTCCCCACTTCTCGATGATCGTCTTTTCGTGGAGCTGCAAGCGGCGGAGCCACTCGGCGGTCGTCTTGCCGTAGTGCACGCGGCGCGTCTTCAGCTCGACGATCTCGAACGACGGGTTCACCGCCATCACGAGCTCCTCGAGGCGCGGGTTGAGACCGCCCGGGAAGATCTCGTCCGCCGTGAACTTCAAATCGGCGATGTCGCTCTTCGTGCGCGGGACGCGATTGCGGAGAATCGCCTGGAAGGCGAACAAGCCGCCGGGCTTGATCCACTCCGCAACGCGGTTGAAGTACTTTCGATACAGGTCCACCGCTTGCCCCTTCGCGGCCTGCGCCGGCGAGCAGAGGTGGTCGATCATCTCGATCGAGACGAGGCCGTCGTACTTCATGCCGTTCGGCGGCGCGAAGTCCTTGTAGTCCGTGCACCAGACCTTGAGGCCCGGGATGTTGCGCGCGTTGATCTCTTCCGTCTGCGCCGGCGAGAGCGTGATGCCGTGCGCCTCCTTGATGCCTCGGCGCGTGATGTACTCGAGGTTCGGACCCCAGCCGCAGCCGATGTCGAGGACCGACTTCGTCTTGTCGAGCTCTGCGAACTCGTAGAGGACGCGCGACTTGTTCTCCTGCGCTTGCTCGAGCGTGTCCGTGTCCTTCTCGTAAACGGCGCACGTGTAGTGCATGCGCTCGTCCAGCCAGAGGCGGAAGAACTCGTTCGAGACGTCGTAGGAGACTTGGATTTCTTCTTTCGTCGAGGTCACAAATGCACCTTTTGTGGCCTCATACACCAAACGCAGAAATGCCGCACCTGCGAAGGCTATTTCGCTGCGAAAGACACGTCGAGGACCTCGTAAATCCGCTCGCCTCCGGGCATGCGGACTTTGACCTCGTCGCCGACTTCTTTTCCAAGTAGCGAGCGCGCGAGCGGGCTCGAGATGCCGATGGTGCCTTCCTCGAGGTTCGCCTCTTCGGCGCCGATGATGCGGTACGTGACCTCTTCTTCCGTCTGCTGGTTCGAGAGCTTCACGGTGGCGCCGAACGCCACACGCGAGCCCGAGAGCTTCGACGGATCGATCACTTCGGCGAGCGCGATCTTCGCTTCGAGATCTTTGATGCGCGCTTCGATCATCCCCTGGCGCTCTTTCGCCGCGTGGTACTCGGCGTTCTCGGAGAGGTCACCGTGATCTCTTGCCACGCCGATCGCTTTCGAAATCGCGGGGCGCTCGACGGCTCTCAGATGTTGCAGCTCCTCACGGAGCTTCGCGTAACCCTCGGGGGTCATGGGCTGCTTTTCCATGGCGAGATTGCGGTTCTAGCATAAGGATTACTCGATGCCCTCGTCCCAAGGCCACGCAAGGCGCTTCATGCTCCTCGTGCTGCTGGTCGCATGCAACTCGGCTCCGCCCCTGCCCGACCCGCGACCTGTCGGCAACGCGCGCTCGTCGCTCTCGTGCACGAACGGCAACTGCAATTGTTCGCAAGGGCAGTGCGAAGGCAACTGCGAATCGAGCGGCGCCTGCAACGTCGATTGCTCGGGCGGTGCGTGCAAGGTCGACTGCGAGTCGTCGCAGAGCTGCACGCTCAATTGCTCCGGCGGCAAGTGCTTCTACTACTGCGCCAAGGACGTCCCGTGCTCGATGGACTGCTCGGGCGGGGATTGCTCCGCGTGGTGCCAGGAGAAGGCGACGTGCAACTTCAACTGCTCCGGCGGCAACTGCACCTTCCAATGCGACGGCACCTGCACGATCGACTGCTCCGGCGGCGGCTGCAAGTGCACCGGCGATGGGTGCCCCAAGGGATGAGCCCTCGCGGCTCCGGAGCGACGAGATGAGCATCGTCGGAGAGCGACCGGAGACGGGCATGCGCCTCAGGCTCGTGCTCGACGGGACGAAGCGCATCTACGAAGGAACGGCGACGACGCCGGACGAGCAGTGGAAGGTGCGCGTCGATCTCGAAGGCGACGTGACGGTGAAGACGGACGCGCCCGCGGAAGTTGCAGAATACACGCGTCGCATCGTCCGCATCGCGGCGAAGACGGCCAAGCAGGACGGCGTCTCGGTGCCGCGCACCATCCAGCGCTGGCGCGCGCCGCAGTGAACGACTAAAAGGCTTCGGCGATGCTTCGCCGCTTGGTGTTCCTCTCCGCTGTCGCGCTCTCGGCGTGCGACGACACGCCGCCGCCGAAGACGGGCGGGCTCTCGTACACGGCGAACGCGCAGCGCCAGTACGAAGAGGCGATGAAGGAGTTCAACGCCCACAACTGGGCGGAGTGCCAGCCGCTCTTCGCCGAGGTGAAGCGCAAGTTCAGCTACACGCGCTGGGCCCGCATGTCGGAGCTACGCATCGCCGACGCCGACTTCGAGCAGGAGAAGTACGCGGAGGCGCTGCGCGAGTACAAACAGTTCATCCACGATCACAAGAACGACGAAGGCGTCGAGTACGCGCGCGAGCGCATCGCGGAGACGAACTACAAACAGATCAGCGATTCGTTCCTTCTCCCCTCGTCGGACGAGCGCGATCAAGCCGCGATCACCGATTCGTACGGCGACCTCACGCAGTTCTTGAAGGACTACCCGAAGAGCAAGCAGGCGCCGCACGCGTGCTCGCTCCTCGACGACGTCATCGCTCGTCTCGTTCGTCACGAGCTCTACGTCGCGCGGTTCTACCTCTCACGTGACAACTTCGAGGCCGCGGTGAATCGCGTGCAGTTCGCGATTCGAAACTACGCGGGCAACGAAGCGTGTCCGCCCGGGCGCGCCGATATGACGAAGCCGGAGAACGCGTTTGGTCTCGTGCCCGACGCGCTCCTTCTTCTCGGCGAGACGTACCTGCGCATGCACCGCTACGGCGACGCGCGCACGGCGTTCAACGTCATCCTCGAGCGCTACCCGCAGTCGAACCTCGCGGGGCAAGCGCGCAAATACGTCGAGAGCATCGGCTCGAAGACCTGAGTCGCTCCACATGAAGCTCGGGCTGCTCGCGATCCACGGATTCTCCGGTTCGCCGAGCGAGCTTTCGTTCCTCGTCGATCGCGTTCGCGAGGCCGGCTATCCGGTGCGCGTCCCGCTCTTGCCGGGTCACGGAACGACGCCGAGCGATCTCCAATCGCGTACGTTCGACGACTGGCTCGCGTGCGGCCGCTCCGAGCTGAAACGCGCGCTCGAGGATGCCGACAAAGTCGTGGTGCTCGGCTTCTCGATGGGTAGCCTCGTCGCGCTCTCGCTCGCGTGCGACGAGTCCACGCGCAACGACGTCGCAGCGCTCGTCGTGATGGGCTGCGCCGTCGAGCTCTCCCCGCCCCTCCGCGCCGCGTTCGGCATCGTCCAAAAGACGAAGCTCCGCCTGCCCGACGCGTACATGCCGAAGCCGCTCGGCCCGGACATTCGCGACAAGACGCTCGTCGGATCGATCCAAGACTACGACCGCCACCCCGTGCGCGCCGCGATGGAAGTCTATCGCGCCGGCCGTGCGCTCTTGCCACGCCTCTCCAACGTGACGTGCCCGACGCTCGTCCTCCACGGCGAGCGCGATCGCGTCTGCAGCGTGCGTGGCGCCCGCGAGCTCGCCTCCCAGCTCGGAACCCGCGATGTTCGGATCCGAACGTACGCCCGCAGCGCCCACATGCTCGCGATGGACTACGACCGCGACGAGGTCGCGGCCGACGTCCTGTCGTTTCTAGATCGTCAGCGGCCCGTGGAGCCGTAGCCGCCGCTTCCGCGGGATGTCGAGTCGAGCGAAGGGACCAAGTCGAGCTCGGCGCGGGCGACGGGGGCGATGACGAGCTGGGCGATGCGCTCGAGTGGAGCGATCGTGACGGGGTCGGAGCCGAGGTTGACGAGGACGACCTGGACCTCGCCGCGGTAGTCGGAGTCGATCGTGCCGGGCGTGTTGACGACGGTGATGCCGTGCTTGGCGGCGAGACCCGAACGGGGGCGGACTTGGCCCTCGAAATGTGGTGGGATGGCGAAAGCGAGGCCCGTCGGGAATTTGTGGCGGGCGCCTGGCGCGAGCACGACCGGCTCCGTCGTCGCAGCGTGGAGATCCATGCCAGCGGAGCCGTCGGTTTGGTAGCGCGGCAGCGGGACGACTACTTGTCCTACACGTGCCACCTGGATCTGCAGGTCGGCAATCATTTTCGGTTCCGAGTGAGATACCATGAAGCGCGGTGGACCATGCGGAAGCCACAGGCGCCCCGGTGCGCGTCGTCGGCCGTTACGCTCTCTATGAAGAGATCGCGGCTGGCGGTATGGCCACCGTCCACTTCGGACGTTTGCTGGGACCGGTTGGCTTCTCGCGCACGGTCGCGATCAAACGTCTGCATCCGCAGTTCGCGAAGGATCCCGAGTTCGTCTCGATGTTCCTCGACGAGGCGCGGCTCGCGGCGCGTATTCGTCATCCGAACGTCGTGCCGACGCTCGACGTCGTAGCGACGCAAGGCGAGCTCTTCCTCGTCATGGATTACGTGCAGGGCGAGTCGCTCTCGCGTTTGATCCGCGCGTCGCGCGAGCGGCAGCAGCGCATTCCGGTGCGTTACGTCGCCACCATCATCACTGGAGCGTTGCATGGGCTGCATGCGGCGCACGAAGCGAAGAACGAGCGCGGCGAGCCGCTGCGGATCGTGCACCGTGACATCTCTCCGCAGAACGTCCTCGTCGGAAGCGACGGCGTCTCGCGCGTGCTCGACTTCGGCGTCGCGAAAGCAGCGGGAAGAATGCAGACGACGCGCGAAGGCCAGCTCAAAGGCAAGCTCGCGTACATGGCGCCGGAGCAAATCGGCGGCGAAGTGACGCGGCAGACGGACGTCTACGCGGCGGCGATCGTTTTGTGGGAGGCGCTCACGGCGCAGCGTCTCTTCACGGGTGACAACGAAGGACAGATCCTTTCGAAGGTGCTGAGCGGCGAGCACATGCCTCCGAGCGCGCTCGCGCCGGAGCTTCCGCCCGAGCTCGACGCGGTCGTCTTGAAGGGGCTCGCGAAGCAGCCCGCGCATCGCTGGGCGACCGCGCGCGAGTTCGCGATCGCGCTCGAGCGCTGCTGCGGCATCGCCTCGACGACCGAGGTCGGCGAGTGGGTCGAGTCGATGGCGCACGGCGCGCTGACGAAGCGCGCGGAGAAGATCGCGGAGATCGAGAGCTCATCGGCGAACATCCAGCCGCAAGAGATGACGACGGCGCACGTGCCGGAGCACCTGGCGAGCCACCCGAGCTTGAGCGGTCGCAGCGGGCCGCATCCCGCGGCCGATCCGCCCGTTTCGCAGGCCTCGCAGCTGTCGAGCATCTCCGTCTCGCGCGAAGCGTCGTCGGCGAAGAAGCCGCGGCGAAACCTCGCCATCGCGATCGCCGGCATCGCGACGCTCGTCGGCGTGATCATCGTCCTGGCCTTCAAGCTCGGACACAACAAGACGGACGACGCGCGCACCGGTTCACCGCCTCCCGAGACGACGCACGCGACGGCGACCGAGACGGCGACGGCGCCACCACCGCCGACGGTCGTGGCCACCGCAACGCAAGCGCCAACGCCGACCGTCACTGCGACCGCGACGGCCACGGCCAATACGGGCCACATCAACATTCGTCACACGAGCACGGCGGCGTACACCGCGGCGCCGCCACCTCCGACCGCCACTGCCACGGCCACTGCAACATCCTCGAAAAATTGCGATCCTCCGTATACGCTCGACGCCAAGGGTCACAAGATCTGGAAACGGGAGTGCATGTGAAGAACGTCATCCGAGCAGCATCCCTCGCCGCAGTTGCTTCGCTCACCCTCGCGCGCACCGCGCACGCCGATGAAAAAGCCGACTGCGTCGCAGCTTCGGAAAACGCGCAGAAGCTCAAGGACGATCGCAAGTTCATCAAGGCGCGCGAGCAGATGCTCGTCTGCGCGCGCGACGTCTGCCCCGCCGCCGTGAAGAAGGACTGCGCCGACCAGGTCGCGGACCTCGACAAGCGCACGCCGACGGTCGTCTTCCACGTCAAAGACAAAGGCGGACAAGACCTCGTCGCCGTGAAGATCAGCGGTGACGGCAATCCCGTCGCCGAGCAGCTCGACGGCCGCGCCATCACCTTCGACCCGGGCGTACACACGTTCCGCTTCGAAGCCGCCGGCAACGAGCCGCTCGAGCAGAAGATCGTCCTCGCCGAGGGCGAGCGCGACCGCAACATCACCGTGAGCTTCGGCAAGACCGGCGGCGATCAGGTCGTCCCCACCGCCAAGAAGGGCGCGCCGATCGGGGCGTTCATCGTCGCGGGCATCGGTCTCGTCGGGATGGGTGTGGGGGCTGCTTTTTGGGGCATCGGCCTCGGCGACAAGGGCACGGCCGAGCAACCACCGCCGACGGGCTGCAAGCCGAATTGCCCGCAGAGCACGATCGACGACATCCACACGAAGCTCGTCATCGGCGACGTCGCGTTTTTTGCCGGCACGGCGATTCTCGCGGCGGGTCTGATCTGGACGATCGTCCACTACGCGAGCGGTCCGAGCAATAAGGAGGCTTCGGCCCTCCTCGACATCGCGAGCGGCACGATCCGGTGGTAAAGATGCGGCCGTGACGAGCCGCGAAACCGTCCTCATCCTCGACTTCGGATCGCAATACACGCAGCTCATCGCGCGCCGGGTGCGCGAGCAGCGCGTCTACTGCGAGATCCAGCCCTGCAACATCGCCTTCGACAAGATCACGGCGATGAAGCCGCGCGCCGTCATCTTGAGCGGCGGCCCCGCGAGCGTCTACGGCGAGGGAGCTCCGCAAGTCGACAAGCGCGTCTTCGAGCTCGGCGTGCCCATCCTCGGCATCTGCTACGGCGTCCAGCTCATGGCGCACCTCCTCGGCGGCAAAGTCGAGGGCGCGAGCGAGCGCGAGTACGGCGCCGCCAAGGTGAAGATCACCAAGCCCATCGGCGTCCTGCATCGCTTCGCCGAGGGCGAGACGATCGACGTGTGGATGTCGCACGGCGATCGCATCGCGGCGATGCCCGAGGGCTTCATCACGACGGGCCTCTCCGACAACACGCCCTTCTGCGCCGTCGCCGACGAGAAGCGACGCATCTACGGCGTGCAGTTCCACCCCGAGGTCGCGCACACCCCGCAAGGCGCGCAGATCCTCGCCGCGTTCCTCTTCGACGTCGCGAAGCTCGAGCCCACGTGGACACCCGGCGCGTTCAGCGAAGAAGCCATCGCCCTCGTCGACAAGACGGTCGGCCCGACCGAGCACGCCATCTGCGGTCTCTCGGGCGGCGTCGACTCCTCCGTCGCGGCCGTCATCTGTCATCGCGCGCTCGGCGATCGCCTCACGTGCATCTTCGTCGACAACGGCGTCTTGCGAAAAGGCGAGTTCGAGCAAGTCGCCGCGACTTTCCGCGAGACCTTCCACATGAGGCTCATCGCGGTGGACGCGCGAGATCGTTTCCTTTCTGCGCTCGCCGGCATCAGCGATCCGGAGCAGAAGCGAAAGACGATCGGCCGAGTCTTCATCGAAGTCTTCGAGGACGAAGCGAAGAAGGTCCAGAACGCTCGCTTTTTGGTCCAAGGCACCCTGTATCCGGACGTGATCGAGAGCGTCTCGTTCAAGGGACCGTCTGCGGTGATCAAAAGTCACCACAACGTCGGGGGTCTACCCGAGCGGATGAACCTGAAGCTCATCGAGCCGCTCCGCGAGATGTTCAAGGACGAGGTCCGTGCGGCGGGCGAGGCGCTCGGCATCCCGCGCGATCTCTTGTGGCGTCACCCCTTCCCCGGCCCGGGCCTCGCGATTCGTTGTCTCGGCGAGGTCACCGAGAAGAGGCTCGCCGTCTTGCGCGCGGCGGACGCGATCGTCACCGAAGAGATTCGCGCCGCAGGTTTGTACGAGAGCATCTGGCAGGCGTTCTGCGTTCTTCTTCCTGTTCGAAGCGTCGGCGTCATGGGCGACGAGCGGACGTACGAAGAGACGTGCGCCGTGCGCGCGGTGCGAAGCGTCGACGGGATGACCGCCGATTGGTTCCACATGCCGCACGAGGTGCTCGGGCGCATCTCGAACCGCGTCATCAACGAGGTGCGCGGCATCAACCGCGTCGTCTACGACATCTCGTCGAAGCCGCCCGCCACGATCGAGTGGGAATGAAGCGCTTCGCGGTGCTTCTTTTCGCCCTCGCGTGCGGCGCGCCTGGAAACGGCGCGAAGGCGACGACGTCGCTCCGGATGACGGGCTCGCCCGCGGACGCGCGTGTGGTGGTCGATGATCAGATCGTGGGGACGCTCGACATGGTGCAAGCCCGAGGCGTCGCGATGCCCCCCGGAAATCACCGCGTGAGCGTCGAGCACGAGGGGTTCTTCCCGTTCGACACGATCGTCGAGGCGAAGGAAGGCGAAAAGGTCCTCCACCTCGAAGCGAAGCTCGTTCCGATCCCGGATTGAGCTAGAATCCAGCCATGCGCGGCTGGGTTTTCTTCGCTTTCATCGTCGTCGCGTGCGGCGGCGAGACGACCGTCATCGACGGCGGCGCGGACGTCGTGAAGAAGGTCCCGTGCTGGGGCGATCCGCGCACGGTCGCGCTCCGGCAGTGCACGATGGACTCGGAGTGCGCCATCGTCGACCACATCGCCGACTGCTGCGGGAGCATCGTCGAGAACGGCGTCCGTGTGGACCAGGTCAACACGCTCCACAACGACGAGACGGCCGCGAACACCGGCTGCGCCCAGTGCCAGTGCGCGGCTCAGCCGACGGTCGATGAAAACGGCCAGACCGGCGGCGCCTACCTCGGCAAGTGCGACAATGGGCTGTGTACGGCACATGCTCAGTGAGCCGCGCGGCTCCAGATCACCGTTAAGACTTGACGAAACGGGCCTTTCGGGGCACAAACCGCCTCCCCTATGTCGAATCGTGCGATTTGGAACGTCCGCAAGCGTCACGAGTGGCTCTCCACTCCCTTGAAGGCGAAGCGCGTCAAGCGCTCCGTGCGCGTGCGCTGCGGCCTCCAAGACGCGATCGATCGCCGCGCCGAGGGGCAGCCGGCTGAAAAAGCCGAGAAGTAGCTAGTAACCGCTGGCGTCGCCGGCGTTCGTCACGGCTGCCCACGACATGCTCGCCGTCGTGCGCGCGAAGCCGTAACGGCCGCGTGCATCCACGAGGACGAGGCCGCCGTGTCCGCGACCGCGCTCTTCGAGAAGAAGCGCCGCGCCGCGCGCAGCCTCTTCGGGGGACATGCCCTGACGGAGCCAATCGCACGTCGTCTTCGTGAGGCAGACGCGCATGATCGCTTCGCCGATGCCCGTGGCGCTCGCGGCGCCAGAACCGTCGTCCGCGTACGTGCCGGCGCCGACGATCGGCGTATCGCCGACGCGGCCTTCGCGTTTGAAGAACGTTCCGCCCGTGCTCGTCGCCGCGGCCGTGTGTCCTGCCGCGTCACGCGCCGCGGCGCCCACCGTGTTGCCCGCGTAGCCTTGCGCGGCTTGGCCTCGCCCGCGCTCCCATCGCTCGCGCACGGCGTCGGTGATCATCTTCTCGGGCGCGACGCGCTCGAACCCTTTTTCGATCGCGAAGCGTGACGCGCCGTCGGCGGCGTACAAGATGTGACGTCCGTCCTCGAGCACCGCGCGCGCGATCGCAATCGGATGCATGAACGGCGGCAGCGCGCAGATGGCGCCGGCCGAGAGATCGTCGCCACGCATGATGGACGCGTCGAGCTCGAGGAGGCCGTTCTCCGTGAGGCACGCGCCCGTGCCCGCGTTGAATTTCGGATCGTCCTCGAGGACCTCGACGGCGCGCTGCACGGCGTCGATCGCGCTCCCGCCTTTGGCCAGGATCTCTGCACCCGCGCGCGCAGCAGCCGCGCAACCTTCGGCGTGTGAGGCGCGTTTGTCCTCGGCGACGTCGCCCGCGCCGCCGTGAATGACGATGCACCACTCGGCGCTTTCGCGGGAGCCACCCGATCCGGTCACCATGCGGCCGAACGATAGCGGACGCTCGCGTAGACGAGTAGCAGCGCCGCGGGCACGCACACGAGCGCCGCGGGAGATCGTCCCGCCGCGGTGGCCTGCGCCAGAAGGATGCAGAATGCACACATCACGCCGGCGATCGCCATCGGCTTCGCTCGATCGCGACGAACGCCTCGCGCTGCGACGAGCGGAAGTGCCACGCCCAAGAGCGCCGTGAGAAATGCTGCGCTCAGCGCTCGGCCAGGCGCTTCCGGCACGTCTGGTTGCGCGATCTTCTTCTCACGCGCGAGCTCGCCGTCATGCGCGATACGCACGCCCCGGTACGGATCGACGAACCCGTCGCCGTCTGCGCGAACGTCGCCATGCGCGCTCGCGTGCGGAAAAAACGACTCGAGCGCAGGCCCGCGAAACGACGCGACACAAAGCGCCGCGATCACAGCGAGCGCCGCCGCAGCCATCACCGCACACGCCGCGATGCGCGCAGGGCTCGTCCCGACGGACTCGAGCGCGAGCATCTCCCCTCGCCGCTCCGCGCGACGAAGCGCGAGGAACGTCACGACCGCTCCGCAGATCGGAACGAGCGGCGCCGTCCGCGCGACGCGCAAGCTCCACGCGATGGATCCTTCGTCGGTTGCTCCCGAGACGACGCACGCCACGACAAAGAGCAGCGCGCCCATCGCGAACGTCAGCGCGAACGTTCGACGATCCCACGCGGTCACGCCTCGAAGTTGCCCCGATTCGAGCCGTTTGGGTAGCCAAAGATGATGCGTCTCTTCTTGCTCCCGCTCGTGTGCATCGCTTGTGTGGCGCACGAGCCCGGCACGTCGCTCGGCACGTTCGCCGTCACCGGCACGCTGAAGACGCAGACGTGTGGCGCCACGATGCAGAGCCAGATCGAAGATCCGTGGGCGTTCGACGTGCGTCTGTCGCGCAGCGGCACCACCCTCTTCTGGCTCCAAGCCGCCGCGCCGCCGCTCTCCGGCATCCTCGATCCGAGCGGCAACGCCACGCTCGTCACGACGCAGACATACGATCTCAGCACGAACGACGCCGGCACCGGTTGCAGCGTCCTTCGCACCGACACCTTCAAGGCCGCTCTCGGCTCGGCGCCCCAGCCCGCCGATTTCACGGGCACCATCAGCTACCACTACGAGCTCGCCGAAGGCGCCGTCTGTGGGGGCCTCCTTTCCGGCCAATTCGACGTCGTCCCGTGCGACGTCTCGTACGATTTGAAGGCAAAACGCTCCACTCCGTAAGGCAGAGCTCGCGTCAGTAATGCCGGTTGCTGGTCGTCCCTCGGACGCAGTGTTACATTCGCATCATGAGCCGCACGCGGGCTCCTCGTCGCATCAAAGCGAGGTCCTGGAATGGTCCGGCAGTGGTGTTCTCTTCGCGAGAGCACACACGCGCGCTCGGCGTGAGCGTGGCACGAGCATCCGCTCGCGCCCTGTTACACGGAAACACTCGCCTCACGGCGGAGCATTACGCTCTTGCACGTCCCGAGTGTCTGGCACGTCCAGAGGAGGTTGCACGATCATGCATAGTACGAATGGCTCCAACCTGGAGGTTCTGAGCTGACGTAGCCCACACCACGCACGGCGTTCGCGCCAGCGTGCAACGGGCAAATGCAGCCGCTCCAGTTTCATGGAGCCGAACGCGAGTCCAAGTGACTCGTCAGTGTGCAACAAGAGCCAGGCCCGGTCGGTGGCAACACTGCCCGGGCCGGTTCCTTTTGTGCTACTCCGTTCTCGTTACCGAACGTATTGCGGGACTAACTCAGTTGGTAGAGTGCCAGCTTCCCAAGCTGGATGTCGCCGGTTCGAACCCGGTGTCCCGCTCCGCACTTGGCCTCGGTCGCTTCCTAGCGGCCACGATTGGCGTCCGTCGCTCGTAAAGTCGGTTGCGCGCGCGCGTGAAGCTCGGCACCTTCATCGCATGAGGTGGGCCATCGCAGCGATAACGTGCGTGCTCGCGTGCGGCGCGCGCTCGGAGATCGCCGGCGACGATTTTCTCGACGCGAGCACCGCGGCCGATGTGGCGATCGACATCGGCAGCAGCACGAAAGACGTCGGTGCCGACGCGCACGATGCATCGACCGATGTCGCACCCGACGCGACGCTCTGCTGCGACGACGGACTCAAGGTCAACGGCTGCCAGACGTGCGCTTCGGGCCAGACATGCATCAGCAAAATGGGGTCGTGCGTCGTCACGGTGACGAATTGCGGCCCGTCGAACTGCAACGGCTGCTGCTGGAATGCGACGATCTGCGCCGACGGTATTACCGCCGGTGGGTGCGGCAACCACGGTCAGTGGTGCCAGACGTGCATCGACACGAAGACCAACAAGTACAGCTCGTGCATCCCCGACGGCGATGGGCTCGGCGGGACTTGCATCGGCGGTCCGACGTGCACGCCGCAAAACTGCGGGCAAGGCTGCTGCAACGGCGACATCTGCATGTTCGGCATCCAAGACGATTTGTGCGGCCACTCCGGCGTTGCGTGCGCGGACTGCGCTGCGCAAGGCGGCACGTGCGACAACCACGAATGCAAGCTGCCGCACCAGTGATCCAGAAATCGACGCCGACACGGCGGCAACGTGAGGTTCGAGCTCTTCTCGCAGCGTCAAGCATCCCCGCGGACGCATGGCGCTCGCAATTGAACGTCGGTACGCTTACCAGCGATTCAGATGCCGCGTCCTTCCGAAGTGACCCCTGAGCTTCATTCTGCTGGGGCCACCGTGCTGCATCGATCGCCATTCGACGACCTCGAGGTGCCGGTGTCGTCGGTCCCTTTGGATGCCGTTGTCCGCGATCGATGGGTCAAACCGTTTTACATGGCGGTGCCAGACAACCTCGACTCGATTGAGGCGACCCTCCGGCCGTTGTTGGCTGACGTCTCGCCGGATCTGATCACGACTCTGCTTGCTCAGTTCGACTGGCGCCCACGCACGGTCGGTGCCTTTCTCGTCGCTTTGGACGCGCGGACGCAGTTCGAGGAGCTCGTTGGCAGATTGTTGCTTCGCAGCGACGTCTGTTACGCGGGACGTGCTTACTGCATCGCGCTCGCCCGATTGAACACGCCGAACGCCGTCGACTTTCTCTGCCGGTACCTGCGCTACTACCTCACGCGTAACGAACTTTGGTTCGACCAGGCAGAGGCGCTCGCTGCGCTGATCTATCTCGACGACGTCAACGGGTCGCAGCATTCCCGCGTTTTTGACGAGCTCTGGCGCAACTTTGTCAGCGACAAGCCGAACTGGAACCTCGCCGAAACCTGCTCGCGCTTCAACGCGAGCGTCCGCGGCCTAGAGTCGTTTCGAGCAAGGTGACCGTGGCGAAGAAGAACGGTGCCTCGCACTCGCCCGATGCCGAGAAGGTGCGCGACGCTTGGTCGCAGCAGTACCGCGTTCCGACGATCGATTTGGCCGCGTACGAGATCGCACGTGAAGCCCTCGCGCTCGTTCCAAGAGACGTGTGCAAGCGTCACGGCGTGATTCCCGTCTCGCGCATTGGCGAGTCGCTCGTCGTCGCGATGGCGAACCCGAACGATCGCGCCGCGCTCGACGCGCTCGCGTCGCTGACCGGATTGAAGATCGAGCCGGTGCTCGCGACCGCAGACGAGATCTCCGCGGCGATTGCGAAGTACTACGTCTGATGTAACAACCGTTGCGCCGACGGGCGTGCGAGTTGAATCGGGGATCGCTGATCCAGGATTCAGATGCTCGCATGCCCGCCGGTTCCATCGATGGCCAAGCCCGCATCACGAGAGCTCGTCGATCTCCTCGACGGATTCCTTCAACGCAACGCTGGCGCGCGCTCGCCCGATGCGTCGAAGCCGTTCGTCGCGTCCAACGAAGATGCGTCGGCAACGGCGCCGGAGGGTGCGCTCGTCGCAGCCGATCTTCCCGCGAAGGACGTGCTCGAGCGACTGGAACATCTCACCGCTCATGTCGCTGCGCAGGCGAAGGCCGGCGCGCAACTTCGCATCGATCTGCCGGATCTGCATCGAGCGAACGCGATCTTCGACGAGCGTGGGCACCTCTTTCTCGGGCGCAACGTTCGTCCGCTCGTGTTCGATGGAGAAGGCGGTAGGGCGTTCATCCGATTGCTGCTGACGCTCGAGGTCGCAGCCGAGAACCTTCGCAAGGGGACGTACACGACGAAGCGCGGCCTCTTTTACGCTCACCGAGCGAAGCTTCCCGGCGACCACCAGACCGACACCGATCGTGCGATCACGTCGCTCGCGAACGTGCTGCGAGTGCGACGACGCTCGCTCGGTTTCGTCGAGACGCGCCGCGGCTCCGTCCATGGACGTCTCGTGATCCGCGACGGAGACGAGGTCGTGAACGTGGCGCAAGTGAGTCCGGGTGGATACAGCGCCCCGCGATTCACGGACGATTTCGAAATCGTGAGCTCGGACGCAGAGGTGATCGTCATCTTCGAGAAAGAGGCCACATCCTCGATGCTCGCTCACGCGCGTTTGTGGGAGAGCGCGCGCTGCATCATGGTCTGCGGAATGGGGTTTCCTTCCGTGTCGACACGCGAGTTCGTGCGAAAGCTGATCGCAACGCTCCACATCCCGGCGGTCATTTTCACCGATGCGGATCCCTCGGGCATTCGACTCGCGCTCACCTATGCGCACGGCGCGATCTCGACGGCGCTCGAGACGCCATGGCTCGCGATCAACGACATTCGGTGGGCCGGATTTCTCCCGTCCGACATCGCTCGTCATTGCAGCGCTCGCAACCTGCTTCCTCTGCAGGACTACGACCGCACGACGGCTCGCTGGCTGCGAGAGCATCCATCGCGGACATACGTGAACGACCGCGTCCGCGATGAGGTCGCCGTCCTCGCC
>Ga0068868_100001573_pt1 | contig 15578 bp, 15 predicted proteins | sample KBSMisM42_FD_64660 | JGI IMG/M metagenome (GOLD analysis project Ga0068868, IMG submission 64660) | Miscanthus rhizosphere microbial communities from Kellogg Biological Station, Michigan, USA - KBS Miscanthus M4-2 | ecosystem: Host-associated > Plants > Roots > Rhizosphere > Soil ...
GGAACCTCATCATGTGATTTTGATTCCTGTTGATTCCAGTACGCCAGCGTGACAACGTGACCATCTTTTGTGCGGAGTAACCTTCCGAAGATCGCATTGGTAGGATTGAAGGTTACGTCAACGACGCCAACAGTAAATGTTTCAGGTGGTGATGGCAAGTGCGTTTCAACCGCTGGTTGAGGGATCGTCTCTCCAGTTTCCGGAGGCTTGGGAGTCGCAGCCGGAGCAGGTTTTGGTGGGGGAGAGGTCACGACTACAACTGTATATTTATTGAATTCGAGTAATTCTTTTAGAAATGTAACCCTCTCCGCCGATGCATTTTTTTCTACAATGGCACATTTCACTCCATTCAAGTCTTCAAATTCATGGTTTCTATTGATCGCCATTTAGATTAAAAATTCAAAATTTAATAATGAAGTGCACCCGTTGTGATTCATAATGTTCGCTGTGAGCCAGTAGCTTATAGCTAAAAGCTTTTTTTATGTTTAAAACCTATCTCAAAACTAGTTCTTCGTGAACAGGTTTTGGTCACAAAGAACACAAAGCACGCACAAAGTACACGAAGTTGGATTCCCATTTTTATAACCTCGGATTCGTGGGTTTGATAGGTTTCTCAAAGGAATTAACGCCCCGTGTTTTTAATTTTCTTCGAAACACTTTATCACCTGCAGATACATACAGTACATTAAAATCGGTGCCTCCAAAACAAACATTCGAAGCCTGTCCATTTGACGGGGGTATCGGCAATATAGCTTCCACCCGGCCCAATTGATCAAGTATTTGAACTCCCAAACGTGAAGCAACAAATATTCTCCCTGCTGTATCACATCTTATACCATCGGGCCATGCATTGTCTTCTGTATCGGGCGAATGCAACCAACCATAGCGCTGTTTATAACCAAGTGTTCCGTCTTTTTGTATTTTATAGATCCAGACCCAATGCGTGGCAGATTCAGTTGCATATATCTGAGTTTGATCAGGCGAAAGGGTAACACCATTAGGAAATTTCAATCCATCATCCACCACAACTTTTTCACCATTGGGGCGAATGAGATATAGTTTACCGGGTCGTGCTGCTCCATCAGGTGATGTTACATAGATATTTCCGTTATTGGCAATAACAAGGTCATTACCGGAAATACTGTCTGCGATCACTGTTTCTTTCTCTTTTGAATCGTAACTTAAAATTTGCTTTGTTCCTCCGGCAACGGTGTACCTTTTTCCATCAGGTCCGAAATAAGTGCCACTTGCCCTTTTTGCGTCCACACTCAGTGTGGTCAATTTTTTGTCTGCGTCAACTTTATAAGTTTTGGATGCGGGAATGTCCTGGTAGAATACTTCACCGTTTTTATTGACAGTCGTTCCCTCTGTAAACTGGTAACCCTGCCCGACCAACTCCCAATCTTCACCAGGAATTAAGAGAGTACTCAGAAAATCATTTTTGGAATTTCCTTTAACAACAGGTTTTGGCCAATCTTTCCAAAGCCATCGCATTGCCTGTGGGAAAATGGCAGTGCCATGATTTCCATTGTGTGCACCTTCTCCCCAAACATGATTCACTTCGTAACCGGCAAAATTCAATGAACGCTCGATTGTTTCATTTGCTTTCCACCAATCGCCGGCGTAAATATTCAGATCACTGTTGCCATCCTGTAAAAAAACACGGATGGGTTTTGGCTCATATTTGCGGATCAATGTAGAATAGCGATCGCCGCCGCGTAATCCAACATACGTACCGATAGCACTAAACACTCTTGAAAATTCTTCCGGGTGTTCCCATGCGGCTGTGAAAGCACAGATCGCTCCACTACTCGACCCTCCAATGGCCCGGTCATTGCCGCTTTTTGATAAATGGATCTCTCGCCCGTCGCTCGTTTTTTGTTTTTCAACCTCCGGTAAAATTTCCGTGAGAATAAAACGGCAATAGGCATCACCTAATCCGTCATATTCAAAACTCCTGTTGTATCGATCCAGTGCACCGGATCCGCTATCAGCCAAAACTCTTCCCGGCGTGACAAAAACGCCGATCGTTATGGGCATTTCATTTTTGTCGATCAGGTTATCAAAAACGTTCGGGGCTTTCCATTGAATGCCATCCTGGTTAACATACACGCAGGCTGGTTTTGACGGGTCATATTGCGCAGGCACATATACCCAGCAGTCTCTTGATGTTCCCGGGAAAATTTTTGATTGATTGAAACTGAATTTCAGGATCTCTCCGCGCGGTACTCCCTTCTGTAGCAAGCTGGCTGAATCTTCGGGATAATTTTCCTGAGGCTGTTGTCCAAAAAGAATCGTTGATAAAAGAAGGCCAGCAATGAAAAGGTTTTTTTTCATTATTACTTTTGACTTTTGTTTCTTACTTGAGCAAAGAATGAATATAATTATAGGCGCCACTGGCAATACCTGTAATTAAAATTCCTCCGACACAGATGGCCATCGCCATTTTCGGTTGCCAGTGAGCTTTAATTTTTTGAATGGGATGTTCATTTGCATCCATGAACATGAACTTTATCACTTTGAGATAATAGTATAATGAAACCACCATATTCAAAGCAGCGATCACGATCAGTGAATAGTTCCCTTTGCCGGCACCGGCAAAAAGCAGAAAGAATTTTCCAAAAAACCCTGCCATAGGAGGAACACCTGCCAATGAAAATAAAGATATCGCCAGTACCCAGCTCAATACCGGGTTGGTTTTATAGAACCCCCTGTAATCATCCATATCTTCTTTTCCCGTGATCGCACTTACCAGGGATATCACACCAAAAGCTCCGAGATTGGAGAAAATATAGATCAGGATGAAAAAGATAACAGACGAGCTTCCCGCGATTGATTGTGCGCTAAGACCTACCAGGATAAAGCCGATCTGCGCAATAGATGAAAAAGCAAGAAATCGTTTCATATTCTGTTGCCGCAACGCGAATAAATTCCCGATGATCATCGTGGCGACGGAGATGAGAAAGATCATATTGTACCAGCTGCTGGCTAGGGGAGTAAAAACATTATAAAATACGGAAACCATGACAAACAATATTGCACCTTTTGAGATCACAGACAAGTAAGAAGTAACAGCGACAGGGGAACCTTCGTACACATCGGCGGTCCATAAATGAAAGGGAACCGCGGATATCTTAAATGCAAAACCCGCAAGAAGGAGGATAAAAGAAAATACCTGGAAAGAATTACCAGTGAGATGAGCTTTGAGTCCCATAAAGTTTAACGTGCCGGTGGCGCCATATAACATAGAAATACCAAACAATAAAAGACCGGAAGAAAATGCAGAAGAAATGATCATTTTGAAAGCGGCCTCCGAAGAACGGCGTTTATCAAGGTCAAAATTGGAAAGGGCTGCCAGGGGAATCGTTGAAAGTTCAAGTCCCAGGTAGAACATCAATAAATTGTTGCTCGAGATCATAAAGAACATTCCAAGGAGAGTAGAAAGTAGTAACATGTAAAATTCGGGGACGTGTTTATGACCTTTTAGCCAATCGTAGGATTGCAACGAAATAATAAGAGTACCGAGGTTTAAAAGATTCTTTTCAAAGGTGACCAATTCACTGGTGTGAAACATGTCTCCAAATAAATTTCCTTTTGGGATGTAGAAAAAACCCGCCGCGAGATTGATGACTAAAAGGATATTGATGAAATTAAGCAAACCTTCATTCTTCCATTCTTCGTTTGATAATTTCAAAAAAAGAAGGATGAAGATGATGATCGTGATCAGCAGCTCGGCATTCATCAGGTATAAAAAATCATTCAACATAAAGAAGCGAAAGGTTATTTTACGATAGAGGATAATTTATTTAGGATCGTTTCAGCTGCCGGCGTTACCAGGTCGTTTAACCAAAATGGTGCAACCCCTATTGCTACAATTCCGGTGATCAACAAAATCGCAGCCCATCTCTCATTCCACTTTGCATCGATTCCTTTGGGAACGAGAGGGGAGCCCCCACCGGTCATTGTTAGTGGACCCATGATGACTTTGCCCACCGCTCTTAAAATATAAACCGCGGTCACAACAATTGAAGCGCATGCAACGATCGTCGCAATGCGATAAAAATTATCGACATTCTGCCAACCCCCCATGAACACAGTGACCTCGGCCACGAACCCACTAAAGCCAGGAAGACCAAGCGAGCAAAGACCCGCAATGACAAAAACAGTGGAGATAAATGGCATTATTTTCAACAACCCTCCCAACTGGGAAAGTTGCCTGGTATGTGTTCTGTCGTAGATCATTCCAATGCCGGCAAAGAAAAGAGCCGTCATCAGGCCGTGTGACACCATTTGCATCACGGCCCCGGTGATCGCTGTTTTTGTCAGTATGCCGATACCCAATAAAACAAACCCGCAATGGCTTACCGAAGAATAAGCGTTGATGTATTTCAGATCGGTCTGCATCATGGTAGCGAATGCGCCGTATAAAATAGCGATGGAGGCCAGCACAATGATGATCCATGAATATTGATGCGCTGCTTCCGGCATTAAAAATGTGGCAACACGCAAACAACCGTAACCGCCAAGTTTCATTGAAATGCCTGCCAGAAACATGGACGCTGCCGTCGGCGCGGATGAGTGGCCATCAGGCACCCAGGTGTGAAATGGAAACAGTGCACCAAAAATTCCAAAGCCCACAAATGCAAACGGGAAGAAAAATTTCTGGGCAGACAGCGGAATATTCATTTGTGCGATCTGCAAAAGATCAAACGTATGTTGACCATTGCCTGCGTTTGTATTCAGATACAGACCGATCAACCCGACAAAAACCAATGCTGAACCAGCCATCAGCATTAATGCAAGTTTCATGGCGCTGTATTCTTTTTTACCACTGCCCCATATACCGATGAGTAAGAATTTTGGAATAACGGCTACTTCGAGGAAAAAAAATAGGGTGAAAAGATCAAGGGAAATGAAAAAGCCATACGCGCCCATGCTGAGAAATAAAAGGAGAAAGAAGAATTCCCTGTTAAGTTTTTCCACGTTCCATGAAACCAGTATTCCCGCGAGTACAACAAAGGCTGTAAGGAGGATCATGGCTACTGAAATTCCGTCAACGCCAACATGATAATTGATGTGAAGAGGAGCGTACCAGGTGTAATTGCTCTCAAACAACATTGCGGCCGTATTGCCGGCTGACCGTTCGTTCCAATAGAAATATAACAATGCAAATGCGAGTATCAATTGCAATGATGAACTGATCAACGAAATGACCCTTGCCGGTTTTGCTCCCTTTAATGGAATAATCGCGACGGCGGAAAGAAGGGGCAATAAGATGAGTAATGAAAGATTCATTATTTAAATGTGTTGTATCGGGGCATTCGATCTTTTGTATTATTTCGGTTTGTCCATTTTCTTTTTTTACATGTCGCTCCTACGGAGCTATTTATTTCCATAGATACAAAAACACAATTACCAATACAATGATCCCACCAAAGAAATACAAAGTATAACTCTGCACTCTTCCCGATTGTACTCCTTTTATTAAAACGGATAATTTTCCGGTTGTCCATGCGATGCCATTCATTGTGCCATCGACGATGTTTCTGTCGATCCAGGCGGCTGGCCTGCCGACCATGTTAAAAATGACCTTCTTTGTAATGAACAGGTATAGCTCATCAATATAAAATTTCCTGTAGGCGGTTTCATATAACCCACCGAGGGCAGTGGCAAGTTTCTGAGGCCGGTCTGATTTTTTGAAATAAAGACCATAAGCTATCAGAATTCCAATAGCCGCTATCGTTACAGGCACGATCGAAAAGGTGAGATGTATTTTACTGACAAATGCTCTTCCATCGGATGAAATAAAATTTGAGAAAGGAATAAATCCGACCAATATAGTTCCGAGTGCCAGAATGATCAATGGCATTTTCATGCTCATTGTTCCCTCTGAACTGTGAATGGAAAGAGTTGAGCGGTGCGAGGTATTCCAGAAAATTGAAAAATATAAACGGAACATGTAAAAAGCAGTAATGCCGGATGTAATTAAACCGATGTAATAAACCACGGGATTATTCTGCCAGGCCGCGAACAAAATTTCTTCTTTGCTGAAAAATCCGGCAAATGGTGGTATGCCCGCAATAGCGAGGCATGCCACCAGGAAGGCAATATTTGTGATCGGCATCAGCCTTCTAATGCCACCCATGTCCCTCATTTCATTGCTGTGTACCATATGAATGACAGCCCCGGCGCAGAGAAACAATAAGGATTTGAAAAATGCATGAGTAAACAAATGGAACATGGAGGCAGTATAGCCCAAACCATTTTCTCCTCCATAACCTGAAACTCCGAGCGCAAACATCATATAACCAATTTGCGACATAGTAGAATAAGCAAGCACTCGCTTGATGTCGGTCTGGGTGCAGGCAATAACAGCGGCAAGAAATGCGGATACTGCTCCGACCCATGTAACCACAAGCAGGGACGCTTCATTGATATGAAACACGGGGAACAATCTTGCTACGAGGTAAACGCCCGCAACAACCATGGTGGCCGCATGTATCAGTGCCGATACCGGCGTGGGGCCTTCCATTGCATCCGGCAGCCAGATGTGCAATGGAAACATCGCGCTTTTTCCGGCACCGCCAATGAATACCAATGTGAGCGCCCATGTTAACAATGATATCCCGAGAAATGATGTGGATGCGATAGCAAGCAATTGCGGCGAGCGTACATCGGTCAATCGCTGAATGAGTGTATTGAAATCAAGTGTTTCGGATTGAAAACCCAGGATCAGAATTCCAATGAGAAATCCGAGATCAGCAAAACGGGTAACAATGAATGCTTTTTTGGAAGCGGCAACAGCGGACGGACGATCATAGTAAAACCCGATCAGTAAATAAGAAGATACACCAACAAGTTCCCAGAAAATATAGATCTGGAAGATGTTCGATGCGATCACCAGGCCCAACATTGAAAAGGTAAACAAGGAAAGAAAAGAATAATAAGTAGCAAAGCGCTCTTCTCCCTTCATATAACCCAAACTAAAAATGTGCACCATTAGCGAAACAAAACTTACAACTACCAGCATCAGCACCGAGATGGGATCAAGCATAATTCCCATGTCAATCGACAATGACTTAGTGAAGCTAAGCCAGGTATATTTTACCGGGACTAATGTTTGATAGACGTCATTTGTTTTACCATCAACAAAAAAATAATGATAGGCTGCATATAAGGACAGCATTGTAGACACCAAAAGAACGAGACAGCCAAAGATGCCAGAGAAGTTGTTAAAATATTTTTTTCCAAATAAACCTAATACCGCAAAGCTTGCCAATGGCAGTAGGGGGATCAAGGCTATGTAAGACGAGTAATTCATGTAGCTTCACCCTCTCCTTACGAAGAGGCGCCGGGTTTAGTTTTTATAATTTATCTTCTGTAATTAAACATGTCAACTTTCTATTTCTTCTGAACTATTCTTGCTCACCATTCACCATTTCATTTCGCTTGCTTTTTCAACATCAATGGAACGATGACTCCTGTAAAGATTTATGATGATAGCGATCGCTACGGCCGCTTCTGCCGCTGCAATGGTGATGATAAAAATGGTAAAGAAGATTCCATCTAGTTTTTCAGGATACAGGTATTTATTAAATACCACAAAATTGATGTTCACACTATTGAGAATAAGTTCAATAGCCATCAGCATGGTGATCATGTTACGGCGTGTAAACAATCCATACATGCCGATAAAGAATAAGGCTGTACTTACAAATAAAATATGTGAGATAGGTACATCATTCATGTTCCTGTTATTTCATTTATCGTTATTTCTGTCTCAGACCCTTCTCTTATTGTTTCCAGGTCCCTGTTTTTTGCTTTTCCATTGGTTGAAGGGCCCGGGGTTTTCATAGCAATCACAATGCAACCGATCATAGCAGCCAATAATAACATACTCACCACCTCGAACGGGAGGGCATAACCGCCAGCTTTTGTACCGAGCATCTGTGAGCCAATTTTTGAAACCGACCAATCAAAGTTTTTTGTTGATGGTTGAAAATCATATTTCCATATTTGCAAAAAGGTGAGTCCAAACCCAAATAATACAGACAATACAGAGGCAATTGTTCGTTTCAATGGTTGTTTCGGCATTTCATTTCCTGATTGTTGTGTGAGAAAAATCGAGAAAATGATAAGTACAACGATCCCTCCCACATATACGATTATTTGAACAGCTGCGATGAACTCAACCTGCAGCCAGAAATATAAGGCGGCGACGCCGATGAGAGAGAACAGCAGCCAGATCGCCGAACGAAAGATCTTTCGGGTCATCATCGCAAGCATCCCGGCTCCTAAAATAAAAGCAGAAATGATATAAAATATGATGGCTGATGCACTCATTTTAAAAGATCCCAAATACCAGGAAACAGATTCCAAATAAATTAAAAAACTAAAAAGAGAAAGTAAAAATTAAGTTGACAGTTTTTTTAACTTTTGATTTTTACTTTCATACGATTCTTGTGATTTGTTTTTTTGTGATTTCACTATTCCACCCCTTCGCGGATCTTCGATCCGGGTTTATTTAAAACCTTCGTCAATTTACTTCTGTCGAACACGCTATGCTCGAATGTTTGCGCCATTTTGATCGCGTCGGTTGGGCAGGCCACGATACACAAATTGCACATCGTACATAGCTCTAAATGATAAACAAAGGTATCCAGTGCTTTTTTCTTTTTTCCTTCCGGTGTAATGTCAAACTTGGTGATGATCTTGATCGTTGCGTTGGGACAGGCCAGTTCACAGGCGGTGCACCCGGTGCAGGCATGCTCATTATTTTCATCATGCAGCATCACCACTTCACCGCGAAAACGTTCGGGTAAAACCAATTCGTCGCGATTATCAGGATATTGTTGTGTGATCTTTTCTTTTTTGTGATGTAATGCATAATAGCCTGTAAGTTTCATTCCTTTCAACGAAGAACGAATCGCTCCCACCACATCTTTTATATAATCTTTTAAAAATGCCATTTTAAAATTGCAATAACGGTTACCAATAATAAGTTAAACATACTAATGGGCAACAAATATTTCCACTCAAGATTTAAAAGTTGATCGATCCTCAATCTTGGAAATGTCCACCGGAACCACATGATCACGAAAATCAGGAAAAATGTTTTTCCAAAAAACCAGATAGAGGATGGAATATAATCCATGACTTCATTGAACTTATTGGCTGTGCCAAAATGAAGCGGCATCCATCCTCCCAGGAACAGGGTCGCCCCGATGGCGCAAACGATGAACACATTTACATATTCAGCTAAAAAAAACAAAGCGAACTTCATCCCGGAATACTCTGTGTGAAACCCAGCCGTTAACTCTGACTCTGCTTCGGCAAGGTCAAATGGCGCACGGTTTGTTTCGGCAGTTACCGCAATAATAAAAATAACAAAGGCTATAATAGCCGGAATGTGCCCTTTAAATATCCACCATCCATTTTCCTGGGAATTGATGATGTCCGAAATTTTTAAGCTGCCAGTGAGAACAACGATGGTAAGTACAGAAAGACCCGCCGATAATTCATAGCTTACAATTTGTGCACCGCTTCGCATGGCACCCAACAAGGAATATTTATTATTACTGGCCCAGCCCGCCATTAAAATGCCAATTACGGAAACAGATGAAATAGCGGTGATAAATAATATGCCAATATTTATATCCCAGATCTGGAAGTTTTTTGCAAACATGATCGGCGCAAATACGACCATCGAAATGATCATTACAATGAACGGAGCAAGGTTGAAAAGAAACTTGTCGACATTGTTTGGAGTCATTCCTTCTTTCACAATTAACTTCAAGGTATCCGCAACCGTCTGAAACATTCCTCCCGGCCCGACACGGTTGGGACCCAGGCGCACCTGCATCCATGCAGAAACCTTCCTTTCCATCATGATCAGAACCAAACCTAGAACGGCGAACAATCCAATTATGCAAACAGCAATGATCAAAAACTCTATCAGCATAGCAGTCGTGGGGCTGAACGTGTCGTACAACCAGGTGTCAATGGAATGTGATATATTTTCGAAACTCCACATTTTTATTTTGAAATTTTGCCTGCCTGCCGTTAGGCAGGGAATTGAGGAATTTTAAAATTTCAATTTCCCGATTCTCCGTTGCACTTTTCCCAATCCTACCTATCTATATCCGGTATCACTAAATCCAGCGTTCCCATCATCGCGATCAGGTCACCGATCTTTCCTCCTCTGGCCATATGATCCAGTGCACTTAAATTGGAAAACCCCGGTGAACGGAACTTGATCCTGTATGGCGTGGTTCCCCCTTCGCTGACTATATAAACCCCAAATTCACCGCGTGCTGTTTCGATCCTTGAATAAAATTCTCCTTTCGGTAACTTCAGCACTGCCTTTGTTTTTGCCTGAAAATCTCCTTCAGGAATATTATCGATCAATTGCTCAATGATCGATAACGATTCACGCATTTCCTTCATTCGCACAATGTATCTCGCAAAACTGTCACCCCCGGTTTCAAGGATCTCATCAAACCGAACTTTATCATATACTTCGTATGGATACAATTTCCTCATGTCGCATTGAACGCCACTTCCTCGTGCCGGAGGCCCCGTCATTCCATAAGAGATCGCATCTTCCTTGGAAATATATCCAACACCTTTCATACGATTTTGAAATATCACATTTCCTGTTATCAGCTCATCATATTCACCGATCTTATTTTTAAAGTGTGTAATAAACTCTTTCACCTTTCTTTGAAAATTCGGATGAATGTCCACCATCACTCCACCGGGAACCATATAATTCATAGTCAGCCTGGCACCACAGGTTTCTTCCATGATATCATTGATCATTTCCCGTTCACGAAACGCATGAAAAAAGGGAGTGAGTGCACCTATATCCATCGTCATCGCGCCCCACCAAAGCTGGTGCGATGCAAGTCTTGTTAATTCGTCCATCAACACTCGTATCACCTGTGCACGTGGGGGCACTTCGACCTGCAAACCTTTTTCCACGCACAGAGCACAACCATGATTATTGATATGCGACGATAAATAATCCATACGGCTTGTGACATAAATAAATTGCCGGTAACTCAGGCTCTCGCACATTTTTTCAATGGAACGGTGAATGTATCCGAGATGCGGATCAACCTTTTTGATCGTTTCTCCATTCAGTGTGATAATTAAATGTAATACGCCGTGTGTAGCCGGATGTTGTGGCCCAAGGTTAATCACAAGATCGCCCTCTACATCAGGTGAAGCAATTAATGAATTGTTACTTACTATTTGAGTTTCTCGGTACAATGATTTTTTTATTTATGTAGCCGGCTTTGGCAATTCTATTCAGCTTCTCTTGCGTCGCACTCTTCGACTGCAGTAGTTGCTTATGCAAAACAAGCAACGAAGGCATATCTTGTGCGCTCTTTCGCCTATAGTTTTATCATGTTAACCGGGTCTTCAAAATCTTTTCTTAACGGGTTTTTTCCTTCCCATCCGTCTGGCAATATCAATAACCTCAGGTCAGGATGATTTAAAAAATTCACACCAAACAATTCATACACCTCTCTTTCATGAAACTCGGCTGTTTTCCAGATATGCGAAACCGATTCTATCTGCGGTAGAGTTCGGTCTAGTTTTGATTTTACAACTATGGGATGACGATATTGTGTAGACTCAAGATGATACACCATCGTGAGATGTGTTTTCCAATCAACACAGGTTAAGCAAAACAAATAGTCAAAGTTTAATTCGGCATTGTTGCGCAGTGAGTTTGCAAAATAGAGCCAATCTTTATGATCGACATTCACGTTCAACCATTGCCCACCCTCTTCATATGCTACAGAAGGCAGCAGTTCGGATAGTTTTCCTTTTAGTTGTTCTGAGTTCATTCAGGATGTATCAGGTTTACATACGATTTGCTCTTACTCCCCTGTAGGGGTTGGGGGCATCTGTTCTCTTGTCAATCCCATTTTTATTTTTCGCTGCAATGTGATCAATGCGTGCAACAACGCCTCTGGTCTTGGCGGACAACCCGCAATGTAAACATCAACCGGTATTACATGATCGGCACCTTTTACCACAGAATAAGTATTATAAAAAAAGGGTCCGCCACTTGTGGCGCAGGCACCCATCGCGATTACATATTTCGGGTCAGCCATTTGATCATATAATCGTTTTAAAACGGGTGCCATTTTGTTTACGATCGTTCCGGCGATGATAATTACGTCAGCTTGCCTGGGTGTAGCCCTGGCTACTTCAAATCCAAACCGTGCCCAATCATACTTTGCCGATGCCGTGCTCATCATTTCGATAGCACAGCAACTGGTTCCGAAAACTAATGGCCACAAAGAATTTGACCGTGCCCAATTAATGACATCGTCAATCGCGGTGACCAATATACCGCCGGAAGCAGTGGGATGAACTTCACCAGGAAACGGATCATTGGGTATGTCGGGCTTCACATCCATTTAAGGGCTCCTTTTTTATGAGCATATAAAAATCCCATGAAGAGTATAAAAAAGAAAATCACGATTTCAACTAACGCAAGCCAGCCCACTTGCTTAACGACAACAGCCCAGGGAAATAGAAAAATAAGTTCGACGTCAAAAATTAAAAAGATAAGAGCAAACAGATAGTATCCTACGTTAAACTGTATCCAGCTTGGGCCTTGTGTCGGAATACCACACTCGTATGGTTCACCTTTTTGTTTATTGGTGGTGGCTTTTACGACAAATTTTGATACGAGTATCGCGATGCCGGAAAATGCAACAGCTGCGATCGCTAAAACGATGAGTGAGGATGCACCCATAGACAAATTGATTTTTACGAATTTAAGATAAAGCTACAAGATGGGTAGAGGCACGATCATCCATATAGCTCCTGATGAATGCATTTGCGGTCATAGCCCATCTCCACAATTCTCTTTTTGGCTTCATCGATCATATTTTTCCATCCGCAAAGCATAAAGTCCGCCGGTTGCCTGTCTTTAGCAAATTCCTCATATATCTCATGAACATAGCCTTTCTTGCCTTCCCATTCCTCTCTCGATAAAGTTGGCATATAATGGAAGTTTTCAATAACAGTTGCCAGCCGCCGCATTTCATCATAATATAACAGATTTGCCTGTGTCCTGGTTCCAAAAATGAGGTAGATCTTTTTATGCGGAACGTTATGTTCACTAATATAATGCAGCATACTCCTGAAAGGAGCTATACCCGTTCCGGTGCAAATAAAAAAAAGGTCTTTTTCAATGGGATCGGGCAAAACAAAAACGCCCTGTGGTCCCCGAATTGTCAATTCACTTCCCACCTTTATCTCATCAAACATGTATTGTGTGCCAATCCCCCCTTCCATTAAAACAATCACTAATTCAAATTCATTGGTTCCATTTGGCCAGGAAGAAATGGAATAGCTGCGCCAGCGTTTATTTGGTTTTTCATGAATGGGAAGGTCCAGCGTCACAAACTGGCCCGCTTTAAAATCGAAAGTTTCCAGTTCAGGGACTTCTACCCAGAATCTCTTTGTGTTATATGTTGCATCTTCGATTCGTGTCACTATGCCCTTTCTCCAGGGTTGTACCGCCATTCTTATAAAATTTTTGGTAAAGTAAACCAGGGAAGGATAATCTCCAAATTCAATATGGCATGGTCATTGAATTTTTTAATAGTGGATTGTTCTTTAAAACTCTTTCTATGAAACGGTATCTAATAGTGATCATCGTGATCTTTCTTGCAGTTTCGATCCTTAATTCTTTTCGGAATAAGTATCAAACTTCTATTGTCGGACGAGTAAACCCGGTCGGGGGTGCCAATGTCGCGTGGGCCGTTAGCGGTCGTGATTCAACCACATCAAATGTTGTGAATGGAGCGTTTAGTTTGGAAGCAAAGCAAGGTATCTATAAGGTGGTTATCGATGCGGTTGAGCCTTACAAAGACGCCATTCTGGAAAATGTGAGTGTGAAAGAGGGACAAACGGTCGATGTGGGGGAAATAACGTTGCAGAAATGATCATTCATGAAGAACGGCGTCAAGCTTTTTTAATCTTTTTAAAACGGCATAATACACCTTCTTTTTCCAGGAATAAGAAATGACAACATCGTTTTTCTTTGTCAATTTCTGAAGGGCTAATGTTTTTTTTACCTGCAACGGCCCGATCATCTTTAGTTCAATCACCTTGTTGGTTGTCGCAGGAACTAAGGTTGTTTTTTCCGGTTGACCGGGTATGTTATTATTGAAGTGTTCTATGGGAGTTATTTCTGCCATGTCAGCCTCAACAGAGAAAGCTTCGCCATTGATGAGTACCTGCAGCGGGGTAACGTTATATTTTTGTTTTAAGGATAAGTAGATAAAATAGTTTTTTTTATTAGCTGCCTTTTTTATAGGATTTCCGTTTTCATCTTTTACGTCGACGGCCACAGTTCCGGGTGATATTTCCTGCTCAAAACCAAAAACTTTTATTCCTGGCTGGCTATATATACCCGATCCGATGAAAAGTAATGAGAAAAATAATAGGTATTTTTTCATTAGGAGTTTAGGCTTTAGAATTAATCTGTATTTTGTAGTTTACAAATGTAATCTTAAAGAAATGCTTATGTTTCCGGAGAGGCAACAGGCCGCGCCAGTGGAATTTTCTTTTCGTCACCTGATTCTTATCACCTCTCTCTTGAATATGCTAATAATGGGTTGTAAACATGGTTCAAAGGAAGAAGACGAGGAGAAACTGGAAATGGATGGCATGCAGAAAGCAATGCGCCAGGAATTTTTTATGACCAGGGATCCGGCATTGAATATTGTTCCCAAAGAGCGGCTGTTGGAAGCGATGAGATTTATGAGTACAGCACGTACAACCCAGACCACTGACCTCAGCTGGACGGAAAGAGGACCCAATAATATTGGCGGAAGATCACGTGCTATTTTGATTGATAAAAATGACCCGACCGGGAATACAGTGCTTGCCGCTTCAGTGAGTGGGGGCATTTTTAAATCTACAAATTTTACCTCCGCTTCCGCAAATTGGACAGTAGTTGATGACCACATGGCGAATCTCGCAGTTACCGTGTTGATTCAGGACAAAAACAATCTGAACATCATGTATGCCGGCACGGGAGAGGGCTGGTTCAACGTAGATGCGGTAAGAGGTGCAGGCATATTTAAAAGCACTGATGGAGGGGTCACATGGAGCCAACTTGCATCTACCGCGCAATTCGAATATGTGCAGGATATGGTAATTGACAACAATGGTAATGTATATGTGTCATTGCGGAACCTTACTTCTACTAATCGGGGTGTCATGCGCTCAGTAAACGGAGGAACTTCCTGGACCCAGGTTCTTGGAATTCCATTAACAGATATCGCATACACAACGGGCCGTGCCGCCGACCTCGAAGTGGCATCCAATGGGGATCTATATGCTACACTGGGAATTTTTACAAGGACCATGGTATTAAAATCAGATTTCGCCACTCATGGTGCAAACACGGGAGCAGCGGGGACATGGACGGATATTACGCCTACCCATTCTGATATTACATTTCGCGGAGAGATGGCCGTGGCTCCTTCTAATCCACAGAAACTTTACCTGATGATGCAGGATAGCGCCACTGATAAAGT
>Ga0068868_100001576_pt1 | contig 15548 bp, 18 predicted proteins | sample KBSMisM42_FD_64660 | JGI IMG/M metagenome (GOLD analysis project Ga0068868, IMG submission 64660) | Miscanthus rhizosphere microbial communities from Kellogg Biological Station, Michigan, USA - KBS Miscanthus M4-2 | ecosystem: Host-associated > Plants > Roots > Rhizosphere > Soil ...
GCCAATGCCATTGCTCCGGGTAAACGAATGCTCAGCAGCATGACACCTGCCATTGTTTTAAAGAATGATAAACCCTGCATCGTGTTGGGCACACCCGGCGGCACTACCATTCCAACCTCTGTATATCAAACCCTGGTTGACATGCTGGAATTTAATCTCAGTACAGCCGATGCTGTGTACAAACCCAAATTTCATCACCAGTGGAAGCCCGACGAAATCTATGTAGAGAAAGGATTTCCTGAAACCGTGATTGCACAGTTAAAAGCCATGGGGTATAAAATTACAGAGCGGGATCATATTGGCAGGACTGAAGTAATAAAAGTATTACCCAATAAAAAATTTGAAGCGGTTGCTGATAACCGTGGTGATGATGCAGCGGAGGGTTATTGAAGCTGTTAGCCGTGAGCTATTAGCTATTAGCCGCCTGCTTCTGATCGTTGTTATTGTAATTCTGTATTCATAATGTTTTCCTTGCTAATAGCTAACAGCTAAAAACTAACAGCTTTTATCATGAATACCGTCGGATCCATTTTTCTGCAAACCGCAATCAAACGCCTTTCCTACTACAAAGATTTGGGCGATAAAACATTTGCACAACTGCAGGAAACTGATTTTTATTATCAGCCCAATGAAGCCAGCAACAGCATCGCTGTTATTATACAGCATGTGAGCGGCAATATGCTTAGCCGCTGGACAAACTTTCTTACGGAAGACGGTGAGAAGGAATGGCGCAACCGCGATGCTGAATTTGAAACACATGCTTACAGTAGAAAAGAACTGATGCATATCTGGGAAAAGGGTTGGCAATGTGTACTGGATGCGTGGTCCGGCCTGGAAGAGGCAGATCTTTTAAGAACCATTTATATACGGACCGAAAGTCTTTCTGTGCTCGATGCTATTAACCGGCAACTGGCACATTATCCCTATCATGTTGGTCAAATTGTATACCTGGGCCGCGAAATAAAAAATAATCAATGGCAAAATCTTTCTATACCCAGGGGAGATTCAGCCGTTTATAACCGTCGGCTATCAAATAAGTAATAATTTCTCTGCAGGGTTGCAAACACCGGCTTAAACCGGTATCTTGTCGGCGTTTCGTTCCCATCCAAGCTTCCTCGTAAAGCCGTATTACCCAGAACCCCTAAAAATTAAGTATGAAGTTGATCGTTCTTTCGGCACTGCTGTGCATAAGCATGCATGCCGGCGCACAGGTACATTATGCTTTTAAAGCCGGCGCACAATTAAGCGCAGCAAATTATAAGCGGGATGGCAAAAAGATTTCTACCAGCAGCATTCCCGGTTTCAATGCAGGCATTCTTGCAAAGGTTTATTTCGATGACAGAGTAGCTTTTGTTACCGGCCTGTCCTATAACTCCCAGGGATATAAAGTAAATACCTTGCCCGGTGATACACTTAAAACCTACCGTTTAAATTACGCAGATATCCCGGTGATGATACAGTTTGACTTTCAAAAAAGAGGAGAGGGCCTCTATTGCAGGGTCGGACCAACACTCGGCATCGGCATCAGCGGAAAGGAAATTTATACCGGTATGAACGGGCAACAAATTCGCAACAAGGCTATCTTAAGTGTAACCGGTAATCACTTCGGTTTATTTGATGCTTCTATGAATGCAGCGCTGGGTTGTTCATTCACAAAAAACTTTTTTGCCGAAGTTTTATATGCATACGGCATCGGTAATATCAATAACGATCCTGACGGGCCGAATATCAAAACGCGGGTGGCCTCAATAAATGTGGGATATTTTTTCAGGTAATTTGTGCCGGCTTCATGTCTGCATCTTTGTTGATAGTTTATCGGAAGACCTTTTTCAATCAGGCTACCATCATTTTTTACAATAAACATCTGAAGACTCAACCGGATATTTTTCATCGAGGTTCACGTTATTGAAACTTTTATTTCCACCCCAGGTGAAAATCTTTTCGAAGAAAGGAAGCAGTTTATTATTCTTGATTTTTTCAAGGAAATATACTTCGTGTTCCTTTTCCTTAATACCCATTTCGTACAGGATCAGATCATGTTCTTTTATACCCAGATCATTAAAATACTGTTTCATCCGGAAGTACTCGCATACATTGCCGCTTTCCAAACTGCCGGCAAAATAGAATGGCATAAACCAGCCGATAATATAACAACTGGCAGATATTATTTTCCCGGTAATATGAAAACGGAATTCATAATACCTTGATATGGGAATATCGTATTGCTGCATGATGTCGAACACTTCTTTCCGGTGGTTCCATTCATCCAGTTCAATTTGCCGGATGGCCGTTTTTTGATCTTTATCCTTTACCGAACCGGCATGGCCCTGGTACGCAAAGGCGGCGGCTTTTTCAGCAGAATAGGCTTTTTGCAATATATCAATGAGGGCGGGGTGCGAAAGTTTCAATATTGATTGGTGTTGGTTGCGGGTGAACAAAAATACCCTGATTTTGATAAGCATGCAACCAAACACGCGTATAAATTAAATAGCAATTCTTCCTGCAAAAAAAATTAATTTTTCAGTGCTGTTTTTATTTCTCCGCACATATCCTTTATCCGGTTATAGGATGCAGGACTGTTGCCTTCCCTGTCGATTTTGATCTCGACAATTCCCGGCGCTGCCTTTACCGCGAAAGTGGTTTGATCCTGCAGCGTGGTAGTAATATTCATGTAATCGTTCGCTGAAGCAAATAGCCCATTGGGTGCAAGGCGGTTATTAATCAGCCGGTGTATTTTCCCAGTCTGTTGTTCCGGGAAAGAAGCATAAAACTTATATCTCCCATTTGATTCGTTGACAGAAATTTTTATATCATGGTTATTGTGATGCCTGCAGGAACAAAAGAGGGCAATGCAGCAGATCCCTATTGTAAAAAAATAATGGCGCATATCGATTTTTTTTGTGAATCTAAGTCAATATAAGGTACTGTGTAATGCAAAGTACACAGGCGGCACAATAAGCTGATGGAATGTAGCCCGCAATGGTCATTCCATCTCATGTGTTGTTTTGCAGATAGGGACAATGCCGGTGGAGGATATCGCTGAAGAAAAGGGTGCCTTCAAATACACGTTCAGAGAGATTATAAACATAGAACCGGATTGAAAGCATATCTAAGGGTAGCAATTCTATTCTTTAAAACCCCCTGGCATTGTTGAGCCGGCGAACGACATAGTGCGCTTTAAAAAAAATAATCGCAAAAATTTCTACCTGCGCTAAAAGTTTTGTAGTTTACTGGCAACTGCAACTTTACCGCCAACGTACAATAGCTGAATGCTATTTCTTACCTAACTTATGAAAAGCCGCCAATACTGATCGTAGGCCTCTGCCTGCTAAAGGCAGCATCTTTTATTTACCAGGAGTCCTGACAATTTTTTATTCTTTTAGCCCATGCTATTGCAAGAACTGACTGCTTTTTGTAAAGATATCCGATCACTGTACAGGGTTGCGTCAACAGCATTATTGGTTTGTTGCAGTTGTATTACTGCCTACACGCAGGATTGCCCGAACAATATAGATTTCGAAACCGGTACTTTCGATGGCTGGGTCTGTTATACCGGCACCTGTGCCTCTGTAAATGATCAGAATATCATTTCGATAAACCCAGGCAGTCCTGCATTCAACAGGCATACCATGTATACCTATAGTCCAACAGGCAAAGAACTCGATCCATACGGCAATTTTCCCGTTATTTGTCCCAATGGAAGCAATCACTCCATACGTCTGGGAAACGATCAGGGCGGGGGCGAGGCAGAAGGCATATCGTATGAATTTACCATTCCCCTGAATATGGATGTATACAGTTTAATTTATCATTACGCCGTTGTATTCCAGGATCCCAATCACCTCGAGAGTCAGCAGCCGAGAATGGAAGTAGAGATTACCAATGTTACCGACAATCAACGAATAGACTGTTCTTCTTTTACCTTTCATCCCTATGGCTCTGTTTTACCAGGATTCCAGTTGTCTGCCAATCCCGGCAGCAATACGCCGGTCTGGTTTAAGGACTGGTCAGCAGTATCCATCAACCTCAATAATATGGCGGGTAAAACCATCCGCATGTTTTTTAAGACGGCTGATTGCACCTTTAAAAAACATTTCGGCTATGCTTACATTGATGTGAATTCTGAATGCAGCGGTGAATTTACCGGGGCTGCTTATTGTCCCGACGATACAGCCGTAAACGTGATTGCGCCTTACGGGTATGAAAAGTACACCTGGTACAACAGTGCTTTTACACAGGTATTGGGTAACGGCCAGGTGCTCACCATGAGACCGCCGCCAATTGCCGGAACGCGCCTGGCCGTAGAGCTTGTGCCTTTCAATGGCTATGGTTGCCTGGATACCCTTTACGCAAAGCTTGTGGATACGCTTACCGTTTATGCCCACGCCGGTCCTGACGCGCTTTCCTGTAATCGTGCGCCTGTGCAGATAGGTGCCCGCCCCAAGCCTGGCATCAGTTATCGTTGGACGCCGACGGCTGGGCTATCTGATCCGTTTATATCGAATCCGCTTGCTACGCCTAATATTACCACCACCTATATACTCACGGCTTCCAGCAGCGGCGGTGGATGTGCTACCACTGATACGGTTGTTGTTATTGCCGATGTAGTCTCTGATTCGATGCGTTTAGTGGGGGATGCCTCTTACTGTATCACCAGTGGAGACAGTGCTGTTTTGCTGGTTCAGTCTACCGAAAATATTCAATGGTATAAAGATAATTTTCCTATCATCAATTCAAATACACCGGATTATAAAGTACGGGAGAGCGGTACTTATTACGCCGTGCTCAAAAACAATGATGGCTGCGGTGTCACTACTGCCAAACAAACTATTTTTATCGATGTGCCAAAGCCCGGCATCACTTACCAGGTAAAATATGCGCTGTCTGATGTTGCTATTCCGCTGCAGGCTCGTCCAATAGGCAAAACCGCTGTTTGGCAGCCGGGCGCCTTCCTGAATGACACTACCCGGTTCTCACCCACTTTTGCTGGCGCCGAAGATGAGCTATACAAGGTGACGATTACTACGGCCGCAGGTTGTATAACTACCGATACACAATTCGTAAAAATTGTAAGTCATGTTGATATTTATGTGCCAACTGCATTTACACCTGATGGAGATGGCAAAAACGATATACTACGGCCCATGCTGCGGGGTGTGAAAGACCTGCATTATTTTAAAGTGTTTAACCGCTTTGGTCAATTGCTGTTTCAGACCAATCGCGAATGGGAAGGATGGGATGGTCGTATCAATGGCAATCCGCAGCAAACACAAACCGTGGTATGGGTGGTAGAAGCTACAGGTGTAGATAATAAAGCATTCAAAAAGACGGGAGCTACGGTATTGGTGCGTTAATGTAGTGTTCTTTACTATAAAACAAAAAGCCCGGCAAACGCCGGGTTTTTTGTTTTATAGTTTATAAGATGCAGTAACTAAAAATCCCGGTCAGGATTAAAATTTTGCAGCTCGGCAGCGACGGCGCTTAAAAAAGTAGCGCCCAGTGCGCCGTCAATAATACGGTGATCGTAGCTCATCGAAAGATACATCATGTGCCGTATGCCAATGGTATCGCCCTGTGCGGTTTCAATCACCACCGGGCGTTTTTTAATGGCGCCTACGGCTAATATAGCTACCTGTGGTTGGTTAATAATAGGTGTACCCATCAGGCTTCCAAAAGTGCCAACATTGGTAAGGGTAAAGCTACCGCCCTGTATGTCTTCCGGTTTTAATTTGTTGTTGCGGGCGTTATCGGCCAGTGCATTCACCTGTTTGGCAAGACCCACCAGGTTCAGGTTATCAGCGTTTCTGATTACCGGAACAATCAGGTTGCCGGTTGGCATGGCCGTAGCCATACCAATATTGATGTCTTTTTTTAGAATGATTTTATCACCTTCCAGGGAACTATTAATGAGCGGATATTTTTTAATGCAACGTACGACCGCTTCTATAAACAAAGGGGTAAAAGTAATTTTTGTGCCTTCTCTCTTTTCAAACGATTGTTTTATTTTATCACGCCATTGCACGAGGTTGGTAACATCCGCCTCGGTAAAACTGGTTACATGGGGGCTGGTATGTTTGCTGCGTACCATGTGTTCTGCAATCAGTTTACGCATGCGGTCCATCTCAATGATTTCAACATTGCCCGAAGATCCTGCCGCCACAGTTTGCATGCCGTTGCTGGCGCTGACGCTGGCAGGTGAATGCTCTGCCGGGGTTCCAGCCGTGTGAAACTGGCGACCACTTTTTCTATCGTTTATATATTGCAGGATGTCTTTTTTTGTAACCCTTCCTTCTATACCGGTACCCGGCATTTTTTCCAGCTCACTCATGCTAACGCCTTCGTTGCCGGCAATGGTTAGCACCAGCGGCGAATAAAACCGGCTTCCATTGTTCGTCGTTGTATGTCCGTTGGAAACGGTCGCCGGAATATCAGCCATTTCGCGGACAGGTGTCACTGTTTTGTGAACAAAGGGAATATCTGCAGGTTTTTCTGTTACTGCCGGTTCTTCTGCTTCTGTACGCAGTTTGGCAATAACAGCGCCGACCGGAACGATATCATTTACCTTATACAATACTTCTTCCAGCACACCCTGTACGGTACTGGGCACTTCACTATCTACTTTATCGGTAGCAATTTCCAGCACGGTTTCGTCTTGCTGCACGGTGTCGCCCGGCTGCTTCAGCCATTTTAAAATGGTGGCTTCTACAATACTCTCACCCAGTTTAGGCATTACCAAATCAACAATCGCCATGGCTGTTTTAATTTTAAGTTAGTGGTAGGGAACGGCATCGCGTAAGCAGCATTTCGTATGCTAATATCCTTACCGCGCCAAAGGTAATGATTTAAGAACAATCGTTAGTCGGAGAGAAGGGAGTAAGGTGTAAGCGGAAGGCGTAGCGTGTAAGGTGAGGGTGCGGGAGGTTGTTCTACCCTGCACCTTACACCGCATACCCCTTAGCTTCTTCAATAATAAATTTTCTCAATAAATTCAGTGCATTCATCGCGGTTATTTCAATATTCCTCATTCTGTCGAAGCGGAAATTAAATAATTGCGTGGTTATTTTTTCTTTGTTACCTACCGCTACCCAAACCATACCCACCGGTTTTTCAGGTGTAGCGCCGCCCGGGCCCATAATACCTGAAACAGCTATGGCGTAATCTGCTTTTATTTCATTCAATACACCTGTCACCATGCCTTTTACCACTTCTTCACTAACCGCTCCAACCGTTGTAAAATAATCGTGCTGCACGCCCAGCAGGTATTCTTTTACTTCATTGGCATAACTTACAATGCTGCCTTTGAAATATTCACTGGAGCCTGCATTTGCAGTAATGCGGTGCGCAATATAACCACCCGTACAACTTTCAGCAGTAGCCATGGTTTTATTCCTTGCTTTTAACAGCTTGCCTACTACCTTTTCCATAGGCTCATCTTCATCCGTAACCATTACATCGGGCAATAATTTTTTTAGGGTATCAAACTGTGTTTCTATACTGGCCGTAATAAGGGCTGTATTGTCTGCTGTACCGGTAAGGCGCAACCGAACCATGCCGTAGTTGGGCAGGTAGGCCAATTTTATATTGGCCGGCAGGGCTTCTTCAAAATCTTTAATACGCTCGGCCAGGAAGGATTCTCCAATACCAAACGTGAGCAATGTGCGCGATACAATGGCAGACATTGTAAAATGTTGCTGTAACCGTGGCAATACCATGCTGGCCATGATGCCTTTCATTTCGTGGGGAACGCCGGGCATGCTCACATATACTTTCCCATCTTTTTCAAACCACATACCGGGCGCTGTACCACGTTCGTTGTGCAAAACGGTGCATGTATCCGGAACATCGGCCTGTTTCAGGTTGCGGTCTAAAATGGGCGGGGGTCTTTTAAAAACTTTTTCGAACAGGTATTTCACGTGTTCCAGCACCTTTTGATCGGTGACCATTTTGCCACCAAAATATTTGCAGAGCAGGGGTTTGGTGATGTCATCGGCAGTAGGGCCCAGGCCGCCGGTAATCAATATAATATCTGCATGTTTGCTTTCTTCATCCAGTGCCTGCCAGATTTCGTCCCAGCTATCGCCCACGGCTACCCGCCGTTTTACCCAGATGCCGGCTTTATTCAATTCCTGGGCCATCCAGGCGCTGTTGGTATCAATTACTTGTCCGATCAATAATTCATCCCCAATGGTAATAATAGATGCGAAGGTCTGTCGCTGCATGCCTTGTTAATTTGGCTGCAAATATCCGGTAGAAATATTTATAATCCTGTGTCGCTGTAAATTTCCTGCAATGGCAATGAAAAGTTGATGGTGCGGATAAAAAGCGAAGCGTCCGCGTCTTTTATTATTTCAATGATCCATGAACCATCAGCCTGTTTGCGGGCAAGCTGGATGAATTTTTTCTGTGAATCGATCATGATGTATTCCTGCAGGGCAGGAATTTGCTGATAAAAAAAGAACTTTCTTCCTTTGTCAATACTCCTTGTTGAAGGCGAAAGTATTTCGAAAATAACTGAAGGATTTAATAAAGTATCAAAGACATCGTCTTCCAGGTTTTCTTTTCCGCAGAAAATAACCGCGTCAGGATACATATAGGCGTCCTGTGCGGGAGTACTCACCCGCATATTTCCCGGCAAAATATGGCATTCCTTTTTGTTCAGAAAACTATCTATAGATGTAATCAGGTTTACTTCAATTTTATTATGTCTCAAGCTGGCACCCGACATTACCAGTACCTGTCCATCATAATACTCGTGTTTTTCTTCCGAAGCCCGTTCAGCCAACAGGTATTCGGCAGGCGTAATATAATTGTACTTAAAAGCCGGTTCTTTTACTTCGTTTGCCATAGTATAAATTTAATTCTTTTAGATTTGATTATTGAATTTTTACACGATGAAAAGAATGTTTTTTCCCCTGTTATTATTGGCTATTGGAAATGCATACACGCAGCCGCTGGCTAAGAAACTGGCGATTGCCGTGCAGCAACTGGAAGCAGATTCCCAAATGCACCACGCTATTGTTGGCTTATCTGTTTACGATGATAAAACAGGCAAACTGATATATGAACATAATGCCGGGCTTGGTTTGGCGCCGGCCAGTACACAAAAATTATTTACGAGTTGTGCGGCGTTTGATTTGCTGGGGAAAGATTATAAATACACAACAGAAATAGAATATAATTACGTCAGGAACAATACTGCAATGGGTTATCTGCTTATCAAATCTTCCGGCGATCCGAGTTTCGGATCACAGCGTTTTGTTTCTACAAAGCCCGACCTGTTATTATCGAATATCACAATGAATTTGCTGCAGAATGGAATAAGAACTGTTTCATTAAAATACGAGGGGATTGATCATATTGATGACAATATACCCAATGGATGGATATGGGAAGATATTGGCAATTATTACGGAGCCGGGGCACATGGCTTTAACTGGATGGAAAACCAGTATGATATTATACTGCAGTCGGGCACCAAAATTGGAGACACCGTAAGTATCGCCGATGTAAAACCACCTGAAGCAAAGGAATTAATCGCCGGCCACCTGGTATCCGCAGAAAAAGGTTCGGGCGATAATACCATTGTTTATTTGCCGTATGGCGACGATGTTGCACTGATTACCGGGACTATCCCGGTTAATGAGACCGCTTTTACGGTAAGTGCAGCAGTCAGTTACCCATTCAAAATATTTAGCCGGCAGATGGCGGGCAAGTTAAAAAAAGCAAATATCAGAATTGAGGATATGTATATAAGGCATCAGGTTGCATTTCCATTAATTCCTGATTCAATGATACAGTCGGTTGTATTATTGAAACATATTTCACCACCGTTCGACAGCCTCAACTACTGGTTTCTGAAAAAAAGCATCAACCTGTACGGTGAAGCATTCATTAAAACCATGGCTTTTGAAAAACTGGGTTTTGGCTCAACTGAAAAGGGTGTAGCGCTACTGAAGGATTTCTGGAGCCAGCATGGCATTGAAAAATCTGCTTTGCATATCTGTGATGGCAGCGGGCTTTCACCCCAAAACCGTATTACGGCAAATGCATTGGTCAAAGTATTGCAATATGCAAAAACCCGCCCCTGGTTCAGTTCCTTCTATTATGCATTGCCCGAATACAACGGAATGAAAATGAAAAGCGGTTCCATCGGCGGCGCCCGCGCTTATGCGGGTTACCATGCATCCGGAAATGGAAACGAATATAGTTTTGCAATCATTGTTAACAACTACGACGGTGCATCTTCTGCAGTAGTAAAAAAAATGTACAGGCTGCTCGACAACCTAAAATAAAAAGACCGCCTGTTCGTCTATCATGTTAAACCAATTAAATAATCATGGCTAATCAAAACTATCGCAACCACTCCCGTTACATTCCGCTCTGGCATATCATTACTTCCCTTGCCATTATTGCGCTGCTGGTGGGAAGCATTGTTGATGTAATTCATTCAGCAAAAGAAAATGTTTATTCCGCTTCATTGCTGGTACTGGTATCGCTGATACTACTGAGCATATTCTGGTATGCACGCAGTTTTGCACTCAGGGCACAGGACAGGGCCATCCGTGCCGAGGAAAACCTGAGACATTTTGCGTTGACGGGAAAATTGCTCGACAAACGCCTGCGCATGGGACAAATTATTGCACTCCGTTTCGCCGATGATGAAGAGTTTGTGATATTGGCAAAACGAGCTGCTGAAGAAGGCATCCGTAACGGCGAAATAAAAAAAGCAATCGCTAACTGGAAGGCAGATCACCATAGGGTGTAAGAAAGCTATTAGCTGTGAGCCATTAGCTTTTAGTCATTTGCTGTTTGATGGAAAAAGGCGCGATAAAGTCAGAGCAGCATTGGCCGTCGGCATTCGGTTGCGTGGCAAGCGGCTAACAGCTTGCAGCTAAAAGTTAATAGCTCTTTGCCGGTACACGCTTTTCCCTTAATTTCGATTTTTAATGCAACTAAGTACAAAACACCTTCTTGGCATTAGAGAGCTTGAGCCGGCAGATATCCTGCTTATTTTAGATACGGCTACACAATTCAAGGAAGTTTTACAAAGGCCTGTTAAGAAAGTTCCCACACTTCGTGATATCACCATCGTCAATCTGTTTTATGAAAATTCTACCCGCACCCGCATGTCGTTTGAACTGGCAGAGCGGAGATTGAGCGCCGACGTGCTGAATTTTGCTGCCAGTAGTTCTTCGGCGGCAAAAGGTGAAACCCTTCTCGATACAGTCAACAATATTCTTTCCATGAAAGTGGATGTGGTAGTAATGCGGCACAGTGCCAGCGGTGCACCTCATTTCCTGGCAAAACATATACCTGCTGCTATTGTAAATGCGGGCGATGGCATTAATGAACATCCTACCCAAGCCTTGCTGGATGCATTTTCCATTCGCGAGAAAATGGGCAGCCTGGAAGGAAAGAAGATTGCTATATTGGGGGATATTATGCATTCGCGGGTAGCGCTCAGCAATATCTATTTGTTGAAAAAAATGGGTGCGGAAGTAATGGTCGCCGGGCCACCCACGCTTATTCCCAAATACATGGAGCAGGCTTTTGATGTGAGGGTAGAATATAACCTGAAGAAAGCGTTGCAATGGTGCGATGTCGCGAACGTATTGCGCATTCAACTGGAAAGGCAGAACCAGGTATTGTTTTCTTCTTTGCGGGAATACAATCTTGCCTATGGTGTAAAAAAAGAAATGCTGGATGGGCTGGGCAAAGAGATCGTTATCATGCACCCAGGCCCCATCAACCGTGGAGTAGAGATAGACAGCGATGTGGCGGATAGCAAACAGTCGATTATATTGCAACAGGTAGAAAATGGGGTGGCGGTACGGATGGCTGTGCTATATTTACTGGCAGGCGGAAGGGCCATTGGTAATTAGGAGTCAGTAACTGGGTACATTCACATGTGAGATTGTTCATTGGTTATTGAGCGTTGAATATTAATATTATTATACCTTTCCCCTGGCCGCCTTGTTCCAATTAGCCTTACTCCTGATTAAGAATTGCAATTATGGAGAGAATCTGTTTATTTCCCGGCACATTTGATCCGCTCACGCTGGGCCATGTAGACATTATCAATCGTGCACTTCCCCTGTTCGATAAGATAATAGTGGCCGTAGGCACCAATGCTGCCAAAGCACCGATGTTTTCACCAGAGCAAAGGCTGTTATGGATACAGGAAATTTATGAGCACGAGCCACGTGTAGAGGGTGCCGTATACAAGGGGCTCACCATTGAGTTCTGCCGGCAGATAGGCGCTAAGTTTATTCTCAGGGGCATCCGCTACGTGAGCGATTTTGAATATGAAAAAACCATAGCCGACGCCAACCGGGCCATGGACAAAGAAATTGAAACCATTTTTTTGACCGGCGAGCCCAAGTATACATCAGTTGCTTCTACCATTGTAAGGGATATCCTCCGCAATTACGGGGATGCATCGCCCTTTATTCCCGATGTGGTGATTGCCTCTTTAAAACAACATAGCTAAACAATTATGGCCATCTGGTTTAAAAAAGATCTATCCGTCGCAGACATCGCCGTACTGGGTCGCGATACGATGGGGGATTATATTGGCATTGAATGGAAGGAAGTAGGAGCGGATTTTTTATCAGCTACCATGCCGGTCGATAATCGTACCCGTCAACCTTATGGATTATTGCATGGCGGCGCCTCGGTGGCCCTGGCAGAAACATTGGGAAGTGTTGCGGCGGCGATGGTTGTGGACAACAATAAGTTTTACTGTGTTGGCCTGGAAATAAACGCCAACCACGTGCGCAGCGCCCGGGATGGATTTGTAACGGGTATTGCCAGGCCCATTCATATCGGCGCCAGTACCCAAGTTTGGGATATTAGGATTTATGACGACAAAGAAAAACTGGTTTGCGTAAGCCGGATTACTGTGGCCGTCTTAAAACTAAATTATACCAGCAGCAGTATATAGTATAAAGTATATAGTACTTAGTATAGAGACAGTCACACAACCTCAAAGGGCTAAAAGCTAATAACTAACGGCTAACAGCTACACCCTCCGAAGCCTCCAGCACATCTTTAACAGAAGGGAATGTGTTATTCAATAATTCTGTTACCTGGTCCCTTTTTATCCATCTTGCTTCTGCAATATCTTCTTCCGCCTGCGGGATCAGCGCTGGTTGCCCATCGATGTGCATACGGTACCAGTAACTTTCTTTTAGAATAAATTTGCCGTTTTCGTGATAGGTATGATAGGTAGTTAACAGTTGTTGCTGTAATTGCAGGTTCTTTAAGCCGGTTTCTTCTTCTACTTCGCGTACAGCGCATTGTTCCAATGTTTCGCCGGGATCTAATTTGCCTTTCGGAAGATCCCATTTACCCCTCCGGAAGATCATCAGCAGTTCGTTTTTACCATTGCTTACAAGTCCTCCTGCCGCCCGCACAATGGTAAATTTTTTCCAGAAAGCCTTTCTTAATTCGTCCAGATCAGTATGAAAAAAAATGCCTGCATGTATCTTTTGCAGTTCCATTTCATGGATCATCGATTTTACTGCGTGGCTGGAAAACTCATCGATAAAAATGGCATCATCGTGGTGGAGATATGGCTCAAGGGTTTTGTCTATTTCATTGCAAAGAAAAAGAGGCTTGTCGTTGAAATAGATTTTAATATACATAAAACAGTTTCTTTTTTTGAACGGCCGGGTCACGGCTCATAGCTAAAAGCTGGCAGCTTTCTTTACCTTCGCCGCATGACCAACGAAACGGCTATAGCTGAAAAGCTTTTACAAATTAATGCTATTAAATTAAACCCGCAGCAACCTTTTACCTGGGCCAGCGGCTGGAAAAGTCCTATTTATTGTGATAATCGTAAAGTGCTTTCCTTTCCCTATATACGGGAATTCATAAAGTCTGAAATGAGCAATCTCATATTCGCTGATTTCCCGGCTGCGGATATACTGGCCGGTGTGGCCACGGCAGGGATTGCCTGGGGCGCGCTCAGTGCCGACCAGCTAAAGCTTCCTTATATCTATGTCCGGCCGAAGCCAAAAGAGCACGGACTGGGCAACCAGATAGAAGGGTATTATGAAAAAGGACAAAAAGTGCTGGTGATAGAAGACCTTATTTCCACGGGTAAAAGCAGCCTGCAGGTGGTGGATGTATTGAGGAATGCCGGACTTGAGGTGATTGGTATGGTAGGCATCTTTACTTACGGCTTTGCGGTGGCCACAGAGGCATTTTTAGCTGCAGGAGTTCCTTTTAAAACGCTTACCAATTATCAGGCCCTTATAAAAATGGCCGTAGAAAAAGGAACGGTAAGCCCCGAACAGCAAACCATTTTGTTAAATTGGCAACAGGATCCTTCCAATTGGAAGGGACTTTGATTATTTTTGGCTTAAATATTTAATACTATGAAAAAAACAATGTTGTTGATGGCCTTTGTAGCGGGCCTTTTCTCGTTTGCCAATGCCCAGAAAGCGCAGACCGTTACTATTAAAACGCCGACTGTTCAATGTGAAAGCTGTAAACAGCGTATCGAAAATGATATGGCAAGGGTAGATGGTGTTGCTAAAACAGTGGTGAATTATAAAAATCATACCACTAAAGTCACTTTCTGGACCGATCGCACCAATATCGAAAACGTAAAAACGGCTATCGCCAATATTGGGTATGATGCGGATGATGTAACCGCGAATGAAGAAGCGTATAAAAAGCTTCCGCTTTGTTGCAAAAAACCGGAAGATGGCGGCGGACCTGCTAAAAAGCATTAAATAAGATAAACGATAACTTATAACGAGGCGCTCCGGCGCCTTTTTTAATGCGCGTACCTAATAAATAGCTATAGCTTTTAGTCATTAGCTTTTAGCAGGATAAAGAGCTTACAAGGATTTCTGCGTAAGCAGGGTATATTTCTCGCACAACTCAAAGATGGATGTCCACCTTTTGCTTCCCCTCATACTTGATGGGCACATCAAAGAAAATAAGTCCCTTCCCCAATTTCGCAAATCCATCGAGTTTTATAGTGATTTCATTATTCAATAAAATATCCAGGGCATTTGAATAAAACTGCTTCATGTCAACCTTCATGGAAACGGGTATTAAAAAGCTATCCCTGGCCGGAATCTCTGTCAGCGTGTCGAGTATTGTTTTACCGATAAACCGGTTATTGAGATAAACGCTGGTTTCGCCATACTTCAATTTCATTTTAAAACTATTGGGATTGTAATATTTCAAATCTGCCGATACGGCAGATTCTCCAACGCCCAACGAATTAATTCTAAAGTTGTCAATTCCCCGGTAATCCGGCGCAATAGGCCTCGAGCAAGCAGCTAGCCCCAGAAGGGCTATCAGCAATGTCGAAATGAAAAACCATCTTTTAATCATACTGCTAATTAATCAAAAAACAGGCGATAAAATCATGTGGGGGTGGTGACTTCTTTTTTTTCTCCAAAAAACAGCACTAAAAATAATAGTATTTTTGTTTCACATGGCTGCAGGCTGCTAATAATTTTTGTCTATTTATTATAGTGCTGCTTTCTTGATTTAAAAGATTATTAATTAGCTAAATAAAAATTTCA
>Ga0068868_100001577_pt1 | contig 15543 bp, 14 predicted proteins | sample KBSMisM42_FD_64660 | JGI IMG/M metagenome (GOLD analysis project Ga0068868, IMG submission 64660) | Miscanthus rhizosphere microbial communities from Kellogg Biological Station, Michigan, USA - KBS Miscanthus M4-2 | ecosystem: Host-associated > Plants > Roots > Rhizosphere > Soil ...
AGCGGCATCCCGACCGAGTGCACGCAGGGGACGAACTCGCCGTCGGCGCCGAGCACCTCGAGCGCGCCGGCGCCCATCCGGGTCATGATCCTCATCGAGACGGCGACGTACGGAGAGTCGGTGAGCTGGACGCCGATGTGGGCGATCGGCGAGCCCAGCGGGCCCATCGAGAAGGGCACCACGTACATCGTGCGACCGCGCATGCAGCCCTCGAAGAGGCCCTTGAGCATGGTCCGCATCTCGGCCGGGTCGCGCCAGTTGTTGGTCGGGCCGGCGTCGGCCTCGTCCTCAGAACAGATGAAGGTGCGGTCCTCGACCCGGGCGACGTCACCGGGGTCGGAGAGGGCCAGGTAGGAGTTGGGGCGCTTCGCGTCGGAGAGGCGCTCGAAGGTGCCCGCGTCGATCAGGGTCTGAGCGAGCCGGTCGTACTCCTCGGCGCTGCCGTCGCACCAATAGATGGAGTCGGGTTCGGTCAGATTGGCGACCTCCTCGACCCAGTCGAGGAGCTTTGCATGCGTGGTCGGCGCTTCGGCCGTGGTCATAGAGCTCATCCACGGCACTCTACTTGTCGGACCTGAAGCCAGGGTCCGTGGAAGCCCGCCGCTGTCAGCCCCTGGAGCCGAAGACGAGCGTGTAGGTGACGCCGCGCGAGGACCCGTTGACGACGTCGCCGCGGGCGATCCCGACGCCGAAGTCCCGCAGGCTCGGATCGAGGATGTTGGCCCGGTGCGGCGGGCTGTGCATCCAGAGCCGCACCATGCCAAAGGGCGAGCCGTAGGCGCGGCCCATCCCCGCCCCGATGTTCTCGGCGACGAAGTAGTGGGAGGCGTGCCTGAGGTAGCCGGACCTACTCACGCGGCTCGTCACGGTGCTGCCGCCGGGGCCGTAGTGGGAGAGGAGACCGCTGGCGATCATCACGTGCGAATGGGCGGTCGCCGATTCGCGCAGTTTCCTGTTGAAGCGAAGCCGATGCAGGCCATGACCTTCCCGGGCGCGATTGACGAGGCAGAGCACGGAGGTCCGCAGCTGGTGGGCGGTGAGCTGCTCCGGCGGGCGCCTCGACTTGCCGCAGACAGAGGCGCTCGCGGTGGCCTGTCCGAGGCCGATCGTCAGGGCGATGGCCGCCAGGGCGAGCGAGAGCGTGCGTAGGAGTCGCTTCGAGACCGTCATTCTTTTTCCGCCGTCCTTTCGGGTCGAAGGTCTGTCACCGACACGTCGGCGTCGGAGTTGCGGATTTCGAGGGTCGCGACTTCGCGCTGGCCTCCGGCGTAGCTCACCGAGCACTCGAAGGTCGCGCCGGCGTCCACCTCGACGTCCGAAGGGCAGTCGACCGCGGAGACCTTCTTTCCCTGTTCCTCGAGATCCTGTTCGAGGGCCGCCTCGGCCTTGGCGGTGTCGATGACCGTTCCGCCGCAGCCGGTGCCGATGGCACCGGCCAGCGCGACGAGCGTCAACAACGCGCCACTGCGCGCGAGGGCCGTTTGTGTCCGTTTACTCATAATTCGGGCGCGAGGCTACAGAAGCCATCGGTCATGCGACTGGCGACCCCGCCGAGGGCGCTGACCGAGCCGCCGCATCGAGGGCCCGCAGCGGCGCCCGCGCCTTGAGCAGCATCTCCTCGTACTCGGCCTCGGGAGCCGACTGGGCGACGATCGCCCCACCGGCGCCGATCGTCGCCGTTCCTGCCTCGACGACGATCGCCCGGATCGCGACGCCGAGGTCGCGGCCGCCGCCGAGGCCGAGGTAACCGAGCGCGCCGGAGTAGACGCCGCGCGCCTGGCCCTCGAGCCGGTCGAGGATCTCCATCGTGCGCCGCTTCGGCGCCCCCGTCATCGAGCCGGGCGGGAAGCAGGCCCGCAGGCAATCCAGGGATGCGAGCTCGGGGCGCAAGCGGCCGCGAACCGTGGTGACCAGTTGGTGGACGGTCTCGTAGCCCTCGACCTCCATCAGCCGCGGCGCGCTGACGCTGCCGACCTCGCAGACCGAGCCGAGATCGTTGCGCAGCAGGTCGGCGATCATCAGGTTCTCGGCGCGGCTCTTCTCGTCGCGGCGCAGCTCCTCGGCGAGCAGCGCGTCCTCCTCGGCCGTGTCGCCGCGCCGGCTCGTCCCCTTGATCGGCCTCGCCTCGACCTGCCCGTCGCGCCCGATCCGCAGGAACCGCTCCGGCGAGGAGCTGAGCACCGCGAGCTCGCCGAAGCGCAGGAAGGCCGAGAACGGCGCCGGGTTGACCCGCCGCAGCCGCCGGTACAGCGTCAGCGGATCTACGTCCGTCTCACCCCGCACCTGGTTCGTCAGGCAAACCTCATAGCTCTCTCCCTCGACGAGCGACCGCTTGCACTCCTCGATGTCCGCGAGATAGCGCTCCCGATCGCGGACGAGTTCGAATTCCGAGACCCCGAGCTCCTCCTCGAGATCGACCTCCTCGACCTCAGGCAACGAGACCAGCCGCCGCTTGGTCGCCTCGATCCACCGCTCGGCCTGCCGCTCGCCCCCCGCCTCGACGAGGCAGAGCAAGAAGGCGCACCCCTCGGCGTGGTCGAACGCGATGAGCCGATCCGCGAACAGGAACGCCGCATCCGGATACGGCGACCGATGCGCCGCCTTCCCCCCGCACTCCGCCTTCAGCTCATAGCCGAAGTACCCCACGAACCCGCACTCGAACTCAAACGGCAGCCCGGTCTCGTCCATACGCAACCGCTGAAGCTCCCCGCTCAAGTAGCTGAAGATCGACTCACGCCGCAGCTCCACTTCTCCCTGGCACTCGACCCGAACCTCACCAAGCTCCACGTCGTAGGAGATCTCGGCCGCCAACGGCCCACTCACATCGCCGATGAACGAGAACCGCGCCAGCTCACCCTCTCCCGCGCTGCTGTCCAACCAAAACGCGCTCGCGCTGTCTCCATAGAGCGCCACAAACGCGGCCTCCGAATCGATCTCCCCGTCGATCCGCTCGAAGACGAACCGAGTCGTCGAGACGGTCCGGGCACCCTCTCCAAAACCCTCAAGCGCGGCCTCCGGCCGCGCGTTTTGGAGAGGGTGCCCGGACCGCCCCCCACGCCCCACGCTCGACCCCCCGAGCGCCCCAACGCTCAGATCCCTGAAGTTCGCGATCAAGCGCCTCCCATGCTCGGCACAGACCGACTCGGGATGGAACTGGACACCCCAATGCGGGCGCTCACGGTGGACCAGCGCCATGACAATGCCGTTGCTCCAAGCGATCGCCTCCAGCTCGGCCGGCAATGGCTCCGCCACGCACAACGAGTGGTAGCGAACCGCCTCGAACTCGCGCGGCACCCCGTCGAAGAGCGGCGACCCAGAGTGAACGATCGTGCTGAGCCTGCCATGCATCGGCTCGGGCGCGCGCGACACGGCCCCGCCGTAAACGGTCGCCAGCCCCTGGTGCCCGAGGCACACTCCGAGCAGCGGTGCCTCGCATTCGCGGATGACCTCGGCGCAGACGCCGAAGTCAGCCTCGCGCTCCGGCCGCCCCGGCCCTGGCGAGATCACCACGTTGTCGAAGCCCATCGCCCGCAGCTCCGGCCAGGACGCCTCGTCGTTGCGCACGACGAGCGGCTCCTCGCCATTGACCTCCCCCAGGAGCTGGAAGAGGTTGTGGGTGAAGGAGTCGTAGTTGTCGATCAGGAGGGTCTTCAACGCGCGTCCGCTGTCCCAGGAGGCGGCGAGGTTGCCACAATGCGCCCGTGTCGTCAGCGCGGCGCCGGCCCGATCGTCAACGGGGGGTCTTCGAGACCCTGCTCGTCCTCGATGGCGAGCCAGTCGAGCTGGGCGCGCATCTCACCCGGCTGAGCGCCAGCCTCGAGGCCCTCTTCCCTCACCGGGGGCGCCTGCCCGCGCTCGTCGAGGAGGTCGAGGCCGCGGCGGCTGGCATCGCCCGCGGTGGGCTTCGGGTCACGGTCGCGCCCGAACGCGACGACGCCTTCGCCGCGGCGGTCGAGCCGGTCGAGATCGATCCCGAACAGGTCCTGCCGGCGACGCCCCCCGCGGTCGCGACTCGCGCCGTCGTCCTGCCGGGCGGGCTCGGCGGGCACAAGTGGGCGGACCGCGCTCTCCTCGACGAGACCGGCGCCGGAGTGGGCGCCGATGCCGTGCCCCTGATCTTCGACTGGGACGGGAGGCTGCTCGAGGCCTCTCGCGCGAACGCCTTCGCCGCCTTCGGCCGGACCCTCGTCACGCCGCCCAGCGACGGACGCATCCTGCCCGGGATCGCCCGCGCCCGCGCCATGGAGGTCGCCGTCGATGCGGGCTTCGAGGTGCGCGAAGCGGCGCTCCTGCGCGAGGACTTAGCCAGGGCCGACGAGGTCTTCCTGACCGGCTCCCTGCGCGGCGTCGAGCGAGTGCGGACCCTCGACGGAGTTGCGCTGCGCGGCGTCGGCGAAGCATCGTCCCGGGTCCACGAGGCGCTGCGACGCACTTGGGCGAGCGTCGGTTTGGATAGGGTTCCGCGCCGCTGATGCGCTTCTTCGAGTACGAGGCACGCAAGATCGTCGAGCTCGCCGGGATTCCGGTGACCAAGTACGGCTTCTGCACGAGCGCCGAGCAGGCGCGCGAGGTCGCCGAGGAAATCGGCGGCCCGGTCGTGATCAAGAGCCAGGTGCTGACCGGCGGCCGGATGAAGGCGGGCGGCGTCAAGTTCGCCGACACGCCCGAGGAGGCCGCGGCGCACGCCGAGGAGATCCTGAAGCTGGAGATCAACGGCCACATGCCGCGGGGGGTCCTCGTCGACCCCAAGGCCGAGGTCAAGCAGGAGTACTACGCGAGCGTCGTCTGGGACGGGACCGCGAAGCGGCCGCTGATGCTGTTCAGCGATATGGGCGGGATCGACATCGAGGAGGTCGCCGAGACCCACCCCGACCACGTCGGTCGCGGCCATGTCTCCAACCTGCTGCCGGTCTCCGACTTCGAGGCCAAGCAGGTCGTCGCCGCCACCGGCGTCACCGGCTCGCGGCTGAACCGCGCGACCCCGATCCTCGCCCGCCTCGCCCGTCTCTTCCGCGACAACGACATGACGCTGGCCGAGATCAACCCGCTCGCCGAGCTGCAGGACGGCAGCTTCGTCGCCCTCGACGCCCACATGGAGATGGAGAACGAGGCGGTCGGGCGCCAGAAGGGGCTGCTGCGCAAGCAGCTGGAGATCGCCGAGGAGGACACCCGCGAGACCTACGAGCCCTCCGACTTCGAGCGCCACGTCGCCGCGATCGACGCCGCCGACCACCGCGGCGTGATCCAGGGCAAGGACCACGGCTTCACCGGCAACCTCGGCCTCGTGATCGGCGCCGGCGGCGGCTCGCTGACCCTGACCGACGCGGTCCGCAGCCAGGGCGGCAAACCGGCCAACTACTCCGAGATCGGCGGCAACCCCTCGGTCGCCAAGGCCCGCGGCCTGGCCAAGGAGGTGCTCGAAAAGGACGGCGTCGAGAAGATCGCCGTGATGATGTCGATCGTCTCCAACACCCGCGTCGACATCGTCGCCCGCGGCGTGATCAAGGCCTGCCTCGAGCTCGGCAAGGACCCGGGCGAGACGATCGCGATCTTCCGCATCCCCGGCGCCTGGGAGGAGGAGGGCTTCAAGATCCTCGAGCGCTACGGCGTCGAGTACTGCGACCGCTCGGTCTCGATGTGGGAGGCCGCCGGCCGCGCCGTCGCCAAGATCCAGGGAGCGCCGGCATGAGCGCGGTGACGATCAAGGAGCCGGTTTTCGACGAGCGGCGGGAGCACCCTGGCTTCAACTGTCTGCGAGCCCGCGTCGGACGCCAGGTGGGCAGCGAGAAGGTCGGGGCAAGCCTCTGGGAGCTGCCCGAGGGCCAGGCTGCCTATCCGTATCACTGGCACGTGGCCGAGGAGGAGCTGCTGATCGTGCTCGACGGCGCGCCGTCCCTTCGCACCCCGGATGGATGGCGCGAGCTGGACGAGGGAGAGGTCGTCTCCTTCCCCCGCGGGGAGGAGGGCGCGCACCAAGTCGTCAATCGCACCGAGAAGCCCGTTCGCTTCCTGGCGGTCTCCAACCAGCAGCCCGACATCATCGTCCGTCCCGACTCGCGGACGATCGGCGTCGCCGAGCGACGCCCGGAGGGTGGCGGGCTCCACGCGCAGTTCCGCCTCGACGATCAGGTCGACTACTTCGAGGGGGAGGAGAGCCCAGCATGAGCATCCTGCTGAGCAAGGACACGACCTTCATCGTCCAGGGGATCACCGGTCGCGAGGCGGTCAACCTGACCCGCGAGTGCCTCGACTACGGCTCGAAGATCGTCGGCGGGGTGACGCCGGGGCGCAAGGGCCGCGAGGTGCACGGCGTGCCGGTCTTCGACACCGTCGCCCAGGCGGTCGAGCACCACGGCGGCCCGATCGACGGCTCGGTAGTCACCGTCCCCCCCGCCTTCACCAAGGACGCCGTGCTCGAGTCGATCGAGAACGGGATCGAGCTGATCGTCGTCGTCACCGAGCGCATCCCGCGCCGGGACGTCGCTCAGATGGTCGAGCTGGCGAACATGCGCGGCGCTCGCATCATCGGCCCCAACTGCCTCGGCCTGATCGTTCCCGAGGTCTGCAAGATGGGCGGCATCGGCGGCCCCGCCAAAGACGCGGCCAAGGCCTACGCCCCCGGCCCGGTCGGGGTGATGAGCCGCTCAGGGGGGATGACCACCGAGATCTCCTCCTCGCTGACCCAGGCCGGGCTGGGCGTCTCCACCGCCGTCTCGATCGGCGGCGACGCGATCATCGGCTCCACCTACGCCGAGCTGATGCCCTACTTCGAGGCCGACGAGCAGACGCGGGCGATCGTGATCTACACCGAGCCGGGCGGGCGCATGGAGGCGCAGCTGGCCGAATGGGTCAAGGACAACGACTCGCGCCTGCCGATCGTCGCCTTCATGGCGGGCAAGTTCATGGACGACGAGGAGATGAAAGGGATGAGCTTCGGCCACGCCGGCACGATCGTCGAGGGCGCCGAGGACACGGCGACGCAGAAGATCGCCCGCCTCGAAGCCGCCGGCATCCGCGTCGTCGAGCGGATCGACGAGATCCCCGGCGCGGTCAAGGAGAAGCTGGGGGTTGCGGCATGAGCGAGACGCTGAGCAAGGTCTTCATCGACGTCGAGGTCGACGCCGGGGTAGCCGGTGACGTCGAGCTCGCCCGCAAGCTCGAGGAAGTCTGCCCCGTCGACATCTTCGCCGCGACCGAGGCCGGCGTCTCGATCGTCGTCGAGAACCTCGACGAGTGCGTGCTCTGCAACCTCTGCGTCGACGCCGCCCCAGAGGGCAGCGTCCGCGTCGTCAAGCTGTACGAGTAACGGCCGCCTCGTCGAGCGCTTCGCCGAGCAGGCGTTCGGGCAGCCGCACCATCGAACGAAGGCGCTCGAGCGCGGCGCGGTCCCCCTCGACCTCGACTCCCTCGCTCTCCGGCGCCTCGTCGCCGAGCACCAGGAGGGTGATCACCGCGCGCGGGTCCCCCGCCAGGGTGAGGTCCGGGGCCTTCGCCTCGCCGCGCTCGGCGGCGATCCAGCCGTCGGCCACCCGTAGGTGGAAGGCGTTGCCGCCGCTGCGCAGCTGGACGGTCATCTCAGCGTCCGGCGGCGGCTGCAGGACCACTCGCAGCGAGTTGGGCAGCCAGGAGGCTTCGATCTCGTCGACCTCGTCCATGCGGAAGAAGTTGAGGCCCCAGCGGGCGAGCTCGAGGATCGGCCGCTCCAGGCCCTGGCCAAGCTCGGTCAGCTCGTAGACGACGCCGGACGCCGGCGAGTCGAGCTCGCGGCGGCGGACGATGCCTTCGTCCTCGAGGTCGCGCAGCCGCTTGGTCAGCACGTCGGTCGGAGCGCCGCCGACCGCCCGGTCGAGTTCGGAGAAGCGCAGCGGGCCGAGCAGCAGCTCGCGCACGATCAGCAGCGACCAGCGCTCGCCGATGCGGTCGAGAGCGCCGGCGAGGCTGCAGGCCTGGCCGTAATTGCGACGTGTCACGGATCGAATTCTATCACTTAATTTGAAGTCCAAAGTAGTTACTTGGACTTCTGGTACAGTCTCCGTTCAGTGGTGCTCTCACGTTCGCCCCGCCCCCACGCGTTGAACCGACGATGAACCGGATCGCCGACCTCACCTGGAAGCGTCCCAAGCAGGTCCTCGCCGTGGTCGGGGCGTTCGCCCTGCTCGCCGTCTTCTTCGGCCACGACGTCGAGCGGCACCTGAAGGCGGCGGGCTTCACCGACCCGAGCTCCGAGAGCGAGCAGGGGACCCGCGTCCTACGCGAGTCGCTCGGCTACGACCCCAACCCGGCGATCGTCCTCGTCGTCCGCAACCCGGAAGGCGGGCGCCTCGAGCTCTCCTCCCCAAGGGTTCGCCACGAAGTCGACCGACTCGCTTCCGGGATGGCCAAGGTCGAGTACGTCGGCCACGTCGTCAACCCGCTGCGCGAACCGCGTGCCGCCGGCGCGCTGATCGCCAAGGACGGCGAGTCGCTCGTGGTCGCCGGGGATCTCTCGACCAACGACGTCGAGGACGCGGGAGGCATCGCGGCCGAACGGGTGAAGAGACTCGCCGACGCCAGCTCGCTCGACGTCGCCGAGGGCGGCTTCGCCCAGGGCTTCAACGAGACCAACGACCAGACCCGCGAGGACCTGACCAAGGCCGAGCTGATCGCCTTCCCGGTGCTGGCCCTCTTCCTCCTCTTCGTCTTCCGCGGCGTGGTCGCGGCCGGCATCCCGCTCCTGATCGGCGGCATCTCGATCGTCGGCACGCTGCTCGTGCTGCGGATCATGTCCGGGTTCGTAGACACCTCCGTCTTCGCGCTCAACGTCGCCACCGGCCTCAGCCTCGGCCTCGCGGTCGACTACGCGCTGCTGATGGTCTCGCGATATCGCGAGGAGCTGGGCCGAGACGGCGCCTCGCGCGAGGCGCACCGGCGTACGGTGACGACGGCCGGCCGCACGGCGCTCTTCTCGGGGATGACGGTCGCGGCGGCGATGGCCGCCCTGGTCTTCATGCCGCAGCGCTTCCTCTACTCGATGGCGGTCGCCGGAGCCTCGGTCGCGGTGCTCTCCTCGGTGATCGCGATCCTCGTCGTGCCCTCGCTGCTGGCGCTGCTCGGCACCCGCATCGACGCGCTCTCGATCCGCCGCGGCGCCGCCGTCTCGGACACCTCCGACGGCTGGTACCGGCTGGCGCGCGGCGTGATGCGGCGCCCGGTCGCGGTCGCGCTCGCCAGCTCCGCCCTGCTCCTCGCCGCCGCCGCGCCGCTGCTCTGGACGACCCTGACCGGGCCGAGCGCCGAAGCGGTGCCGCCGGGCAAGCCCTCCTACGACGCCTACCGCTACCTGGAAGCCCACTATCCGCGCGACGTGACCGAGGCGGTCACCGTCGCCGTCGACGGCTCCGCCGCCGACGCCCAACTGGCGGCTTTCCGGCGGCGGATCGAAGGCGTCGGCGACGTGGTTCGCGGCGCTCCATTCGTGCGCACCCCCGGCAACGTCGCCTACGCCAACTTCGCCCTTTCCCAACCGGCTCTCTCAGGTCCCTCCCAGGACGCGGTGCGGGCGATCCGCGGGCTCGAACCGCCGGGGACGGCGGCCGTGCTGGTCTCCGGCAACTCCGCCCGCTTCATCGACCAGAAGCAGAGCCTGATCGACCACGCGCCGCTGGTCGTCGCGATCATCGCCCTGACCACGGTCCTCGTCCTCTTCCTGCTCACCGGCTCGGTGCTGCTGCCGCTGAAGACGCTGGTGATGAACTCGCTGACGCTGGGCGCGACGCTCGGCATCCTCGTCCTCGCCTTCCAGGACGGCTGGCTCGACGGACCGCTCGGCTACGCCGGCCCGGCGGCGATCGAGGTGACGAGCCTCGTCTTCCTCTTCGCCGTGATCTTCGGCCTCGCCACCGACTACGCGGTGCTGGTGATGGCGCGGATCAAGGAGCGCCACGACCTCGGCGACTCCAACGAGGAGGCGGTCGCGGTCGGCATCGGCAGGACGGGCCGCGTGATCACCGCCGCCGCGGTAGCGATCGCGATCGTCTTCCTCGCCTTCGGCGTCAGCTCGGTCTTCTTCGTCAAGCAGATAGCGATCGGGATGGCCTGCGGCGTGATGATCGACGCGACGATCGTCCGCGCTCTCCTCGTGCCCTCGCTGATGCGCCTCTTCGGCGAGTGGAACTGGTGGGCGCCCAAACCTCTCCGCCGCGTCTACGCGCGATTGGGTTTCTCGGAGGCCTGAGTGCGATACGTCACCTGACGTTGACGTAGATCGATGCATCGCTAACCTATGCATCGATCCCTGTAACGAAAGGTTGACCCTCCTTGATCGATAAGCCTCGCCGGGTCGCCGTCCTCGGCGGCAACCGGATCCCATTCGCGCGCTCGAATTCCGTCTATTCACGCGCCTCCAATCAGGACATGCTCACCGAGGCCCTCGCCGGGCTCGTCTCCCGCTTCGGCCTCGAGGGCGAGCGCCTCGGCGAGGTCGCGGGCGGCGCCGTGCTCAAGCACTCGCGCGACCGCGACCTCACCCGCGAGAGCGTGCTCGGCACGCGGCTCGCGCCCGAGACGCCCGCCTACGACGTCCAGCAGGCCTGCGGCACCGGGCTGGAGACGACGATCCTGGTCGCCAACAAGATCGCCCTCGGCCAAATCGACGCCGGCATCGCCTGCGGCGCCGACACCACCTCCGACGCGCCGATCGGGGTCAACGAGGATCTACGCGAGATCCTGCTCGACGCCAACCGCGAGAAGTCGAACCTCGGCCGGGCGCGACAGCTGACCAGGGTCCGCCCTGCCCACCTCGTGCCCTCGATCCCCCGCAACGAGGAGCCGCGCACGGGCCTCTCGATGGGCGAGCACTGCGCGGTCATGGCCGCCGAGTGGGAAGTGTCGCGCGAGGCGCAGGACGAGCTCGCGGTCGCCAGCCACCACAAGCTCGCCGCCGCCTACGAGCGCGGCTTCCTCGACGACCTCGTCTCCCCCTACCTCGGCCTCGAGCGCGATCAAAACCTGCGGCCGGACTCGACGCCGGAGAAGCTGGCCAAGCTCGGCCCGGTCTTCGGCGGCGAGGAGGGGACGATGACCGCGGCCAACTCGACCCCCCTCAGCGACGGCGCCTCGGCGGTGCTGCTCGCCAGCGAGGAGTGGGCCAGGGAGCACGACCTGCCGGTGCTCGCCTACTTCGCCGAGGGCCAGACCGCGGCGATCGACCACGTCCACAAGCGCGAGGGCCTGCTGATGGCCCCGGCTTACGCGATGCCGACGATGCTCGACCGCGCCGGCCTGACGCTGCGGGACTTCGACCTCTACGAGATCCACGAGGCCTTCGCCGCGCAGGTGCTCTGCACGCTGAGGGCCTGGGAGGACGAGTCCTTCTGCCGCGAGCGGCTCGGCCGCGAGGCGCCGCTGGGGGCGATCGACCGTGAGAAGCTCAACGTCAACGGCGGCTCGCTCGCCGCCGGCCATCCCTTCGCCGCGACCGGCGGGCGGATCGTCGCCACTCTCGCCAAGGAGCTGAGCGAGCGCGGTGGCGGCCGCGGCGCGATCAGCATCTGCGCCGCCGCCGGCCAGGGCGTCGTCGCCATCCTCGAAGGACCGGAAGGGGCATCCTCGTGAGCGACCTCTACTCGCGCCTCGTCAACTCTCCCCCCGGCCGCCTCGTCGCCCCGCGCGTCGGGCTGCCGCGGCCGGTCGAGCTCGAGCGGAGGGCCTCGCACGGCGCGGACGTCTCCGGCGCCGTGCTGGTCGGCGGCGCCCCTGGCGGCCGCCTCGGCAAGCCGCTCGAGCGTCTGCTCGGCGAGCTCGGCGCGCCCCGGCCCGAGAAGTCCGATTCCCCGGTCAAGGGGCTCGTCTTCGATGCCACCGGGATCGCCGACTCGACCCAGCTGGTCGAGCTGCAGCGCTTCTTCTATCCCAACGTCAAGCGCGTCCAGACCTCGGGCCGCGTCGTCGTCCTCGGCGCGCCGCCCGCCGGCCTGCCGGCACGGGCGGCGACCGCGCAGCGCGCGCTCGAGGGCTTCACGCGTTCGCTCGGCAAGGAGATCGGCCGCGGCATCGCCGTCCAGCTCGTCCACGTCGGCGAGGGCGCCGAGGACCAGCTCGACTCGACGCTGCGCTTCCTGCTCTCGCCCCGCTCGGCCTACGTCTCGGGGCAGGTGATCCGGATCGACTCGCCGGTGGCCAAAGCGGGGCCGATCGATTGGTCGCTGCCGCTCGATGGCAAGATCGCCCTGGTCACCGGCGCCTCGCGCGGCATCGGCGAAGCGATCGCCGAGACCCTGCACCGCGACGGCGCCGGCCTCGTCCTGCTCGACGTCCCCGCCCTCGGGCCCGACCTGGCGAAGGTCGCCGCGCGCCTCGACGCGCGGACGATCGAGCTCGACGTCACCGACGAGGAGGCGCCGCGGCGGATCGCCGAGGAGCTCTCCGGCGGCGTCGACGTCGTCGTCCACAACGCCGGCGTCACCCGCGACCGCACGATCGCCAAGATGCCCGAGGACCGCTGGACCTCGCTGATGGAGATCAACCTCTCCAGCGAGGAGCGGATCGACGACGAGCTGCTCGAGCGGGGCCTGCCGCGCGAGAACGGGCGCATCGTCTGCGTCTCCTCGATGAGCGGCATCGCCGGCAATTCGGGCCAGACCAACTACGCGACCTCGAAGGCGGGCGTGATCGGCATGGTCGAGGCGCTGGCGCCGGAGCTGGCCGAGCGCGGAGCGACGATCAACGCCGTCGCCCCCGGCTTCATCGAGACGCGGATGACCGACGCGATGCCGATCGGGGTCAGGGAAGCGGGGCGCCGGATGAACAGCATGTCGCAGGGCGGCCTGCCGGTCGACGTCGCCGAGACGATCGCATGGCTTGCCAGCCCCGCCTCGACCGGCGTCAACGGCAACGTCGTCCGCGTCTGCGGCCAGAGCCTGCTGGGAGCCTGATGGAGACGCGCACGCTCGCCAACCCGCCGAGCATCCTGCCGCTCTACGCGCGCGCCGCGGCGCCGATGGTGCCGGGTGCCTCGCTCTTGCCGTTCTTCCCGGGCCGGGGCAAGGAGATCCCCGAGATCGAGCTGGAGCTGCCCGGCGTGCGACCCGACCCCGAAAAGGTCGCGGCCTACGCCCGGGTCTGCGGCTTCGCCCTGCGCGACCTCCTCCCTCCCACCTACCCGATGGTGCTCGCCTTCCCCCTGCACATGGCGGTGATGGCCGACGGGTCCTTCCCCTTCGGCGCGATCGGCCTCGTCCACGTCGAGAACCGGATCGAGCAGCGCCGCCCGATCGGCCTCGACGAGGAGCTGACGCTGCGCGTCCGCCCCACCAAGCTGAAACCCCACCCGAAGGGCCAGACCTTCTCCCTCCTCACCAAAGTCCTCAGCGGCCGCCGCATCGCCTGGGAATCGACCAGCACCATGCTCCACCGTGGCAAGCCGGGCGCCGGAACGGACGCCGACGGGCCGAAAAGCGCTGACATAGAGCGCTTTTCGGCCCGCCGGCCCCCGGAGGGGTGGCCGGTGGGGGCGGAGTGGAGGCTCGCCGGGGACTTGGGGCGGCGCTACGCGGCGGTGTCGGGGGACCGCAACCCGATTCACATGCACGCGCTGACGGCTAAGCCGCTCGGCTTCCCGCGGGCGATCGCGCACGGGATGTGGACCAAGGCGCGCTGCCTGGCGGCGCTGGAGCCTCGCCTGCCCGACGCCTTCGGCGTCGAGGTGCGCTTCCGCAAGCCGATCCTGCTGCCGGCACGGGTCGAGTTCGCGAACGAAGGCAGCGGAGACGAGATCGATTTCGAAGTGCGTGACGCCAAGCGCGGCACGCCGCACCTCGAGGGCCACGTGGCGCCGCTCGAGGACAAGACCAAAGACGGGAGGAAATAGATGCCCACCGCATCGCAGGACAAGGGCGTGGCCGAGCGCGGCATGGGTCTCGGCCTGCGCTGGCTCAACCGCCTCGCGGGCTCGGACCTGCTCGACCGCATTCGCATCCGCAAGCAGGTCGAGCGCGCCCTGTTCGCGGGCACCAAGAACGGATTCCGTACGGCGACGGCCGCCGGCCGCACCTTCAAGGCCGCCCAGCAGCTAGGCAAACCGGCGCGCCAGGCAACCGGCAAGCCGCGCGGCCTTTTCGACCTAACCCCCGACGACGAGCAGCAGATGCTGCAGGAAGGGGTGCGCGACTTCGCCGAGGCGAAGGTCCGCCCCGTCGCCAAGCAGGCGGACTTCAACCGCGCCGCCCCCGACGAGCTGCTGGCCCAGGCCAACGAGCTCGGCATCAACATGCTCGGCGTCCCCGAGGAGCTCGGCGGCGTCATGCACGAGCAGGCCGCCGTCACCAGCGTCCTGATCGGCGAGGCGCTCGCCCACGGCGACATGGGCATCGCCTACGCGGCGCTGGCGCCCGGCGCGGTCGCCACCGCGATCGGCCACTGGGGCACGCCCGAGCAGGAGGCGACCTACCTGCCCGCCTTCACGGGCGAGGACACGCCGGTCGCGGCGCTGTCGCTGCTCGAGCCGCGACCGCTCTTCGACCCGCTGAAGCCGCGGACGACGGCGCGCCGCGACGGCGGCGACTGGGTGCTCGACGGCGTCAAGTCCCTGGTCGCCCGGCCCGGCGCCTGCGAGCTCTTCGTCATCGGCGCCGAGGCGGAGGGCATCGGCCCGGCGCTCTTCGTGGTCGAGGCCGGCCTCGCGGGCCTCGAAGTCGAGGACGAGCCGGCGATGGGGCTGCGGGCCGCCGCCACTGGCCGTCTCCTACTCGACGGGGTGCGCGTTCCCGAGGGCGCCCTGATGGGCGAGGGCAAGGGGGCCGCCTACGTCGAGTGCGTGCAACGCGCCCGCCTCGCCTGGTGCTCGCTCGCCGTCGGCACCGCTCAGGCGGTGCTCGACTACACAAAGGACTACGTCAACGAGCGGCAGGCCTTCGGCGAGCCGATCTCCAACCGCCAGGGCGTCGCCTTCGCGGTCTCCGACCTGGCAATCGAGAGCGAAGGCATGCGGCTCGCGACCTACCGGGCCGCCAGCCGCGCCGACCAGGGCGAGGAGTTCGGCCGCGAGGCCGCCCTCGCCCGCCGGCTCTGCGCCCAGAAGGGGATGCGGATCGGCTCCGATGGGGTCCAGTTGCTCGGCGGCCACGGCTTCGTCAAGGAGCACCCGGTCGAGCGCTGGTACCGAGACCTCCGAGCGGCGGGCGTGATGGAGGGCGCCCTGCTCGTCTAACGCTCGCGGCCGCGAGCGAAAACCACAAGCGAAAGCGCATCTCATGATCAATCTCGAGATACCGAAGAAGTTCAAACCCCTCGCCACGCAGGCGAACCAGGTCGCGACCGAGGTCTTCCGGCCGATCTCCCGCAAGTACGACGAAGCCGAGCACAGCTACCCGAAAGAGCTCGACATGCTCGCCTCGCTGATCGACGGCATGAACGAGGGCTCCGACATCGGCGGCGCCGGCGCCGCCGGCGTGCGCCGCTCCGAGTCGGCCGACCCGAGCGAGAACCGCAACGGCTCCAACCTCTCGACCGTGCTCGGGATCATCGAGCTCTGCTGGGGCGACGTCGGCCTGCTGCTCTCGATGCCGC
>Ga0068868_100001583_pt1 | contig 15510 bp, 14 predicted proteins | sample KBSMisM42_FD_64660 | JGI IMG/M metagenome (GOLD analysis project Ga0068868, IMG submission 64660) | Miscanthus rhizosphere microbial communities from Kellogg Biological Station, Michigan, USA - KBS Miscanthus M4-2 | ecosystem: Host-associated > Plants > Roots > Rhizosphere > Soil ...
CACGCGTTTACAAACGTTTATACACGCTCATAAATGGTTAAAATACGGCTATTGATTTTGGGCGCCGGCAATTTTGTGTTGTCAGTGATTGGCGCCATCAGTGATTGAAATAACAAATTTATGAACCGCCTTTTCAACGTTTCGCCACCGGCAGGAACATGAAAGGTAAAAACCTTACAACTATGTATGCATTAAGAAACAAAGTCCAGCTAATTGGTCATTTGGGAAACCAGCCCGATGTGCGGAGCACAGAAACCGGGAAAAAATGGGCCCGCTTCAGTATCGCCACCAATGAGGTATACCGGAACGCAAAAGGTGAAAAAATTACCGAAACACAGTGGCATAACCTGGTAGCATGGGGAAAGGTTGCAGAAATCGCTGAGAAATTCCTTAACAAAGGGACTGAAATTGTGGTAGAAGGGAAGTTGATCAACCGCAGTTACATGGATAAGGAAGGCGTTAAAAAGTACATTACCGAGGTACAGGTGAATGAGGTGCTGATGCTTGGTGAAAAACCAGCCGCCAAATCCTAAACTACATACCGCAGATCCGCAGCCGGCGCTATTGAAAAAAAATGGCTGGGATCTGCGGTTTTAAACAAATGTAAGCAAGAGAAGGCAATGCCAGGTTACTGGCAGATGGATCATCGACTGTCTTAGCCATTACCGGTTTCAATAATTTATCTGATGCATGCTGGCAACTCAAATGATCGCTAATTTTGAAAACAGGCGGTGTTTATAAAAGGATAATGTATTTGAGATAATCACCAGTAAAACGCCTTAAAATCAATAGCCGATGTTACAAACAGATTCGACCAATACAATTTTTAAACTGGCTGCTGATTTTGTAAACAATACCTCCCGCCACGTTTTTCTCACCGGCAAGGCGGGAACGGGTAAAACAACCTTTCTTAAATATATAAAGGAGAATACCCGTAAACATACTGCTGTAATAGCACCCACCGGGGTTGCGGCCATCAATGCCGGCGGCGTAACCATGCATTCTTTTTTCCAGTTGCCTTTTGGGCCATATATACCGGGGCATCAACAGGGATTCAAAACATACAATGATAATGTATCGGACCGCAGCAGCCTTTTTAAAAACATACGGTTTAATGCCGAGAAAAGAACATTGTTGCAGGAGCTCGAATTGCTGATCATCGACGAAGTAAGTATGGTGCGTGCAGATATGCTGGATGCAATGGATGCGATATTGCGCCATTTTCGCAAAAACCTTTATCAGCCTTTTGGTGGCGTACAGGTTCTATACATAGGCGATATGTACCAGTTACCGCCGGTAGTACCCGATAACGAGTGGGATATTCTTTCACCATACTATGAAAGCCCTTTTTTCTTTAGTGCGAAGGCAATCGCCGAAGCTCCGCCCCTGTACATAGAACTAAAAAAGATTTACCGGCAAAATGAGCAGGTGTTTATAGATGTATTGAACCGGATCAGGAATAACCGGGTTTCGGAAGAAGATCTGGAACTGCTTAATAACCGCTTCCTTCCCGGATTCACGGCCCCGAAAGAAGAAAAATATATTACGCTCAGTACCCATAACAAAAAAGCAGACGCTATCAATTGGGCAGAGCTTGAAAGGCTGCCGGGTAAAGCCATCACTTTTAATGGTACAATCAGCGGAGATTTTTCTGAAAAGGCCCTGCCCACAGAAATGAGTTTACAGCTAAAAGAAGGCGCGCAGGTAATGTTCATAAAAAATGATTCGGGCACCGACAGGAAATTTTTTAATGGAAAGCTGGCTACCATCAAAAAAATAAGTGCTGATGAAATCATAGTGCGCGCCTATGACAATGATGAGGAGCTAACGGTAGAAAAAGAAACCTGGCGAAACATCCGTTATTATTTAAGCAGGGAGAGCAATCGCATTGAAGAAGAGGAGCTGGGCAGTTTTACACAATACCCCATTCGCCTGGCCTGGGCCATCACCATCCATAAAAGCCAGGGTCTTACATTTGAAAAAGCCGTTATTGATGCGGGAGGATCTTTTGCAGCGGGCCAGGTATATGTGGCCTTAAGCAGATGTACGTCTCTAAACGGCGTGGTATTGCTTTCAAAATTACATTCCTCCGCAATTGCAACAGATGAACGTGTAATTGCTTTTGCGCGAAGAGAAGCAGCGGCAGACGAACTGCAGCAGGTCTTGCAGCAGGAACAACAGGTCTACCAGGCGGGAGAACTGATTAAAACTTTTAGCTGGACCAGGATTGTAGAGACAATAGATCGGTTCAGAGAACTGATGCCGGCAAAAAAATTACCGGATATTAATGCGGCAGCGGCACTCCGGGCATCGTTGTTTCTAAAAACAAAGGAACAGGAAACGGTAGCAGGAAAATTTCAGCAGCAATTGCGTCAACTGATATCGCAGGCTGTACAAACCGGCGATACAGACATTCTTGAAGAACGCGTAAGCAAAGCCATTGCATGGTTTGCAAAAAGTATTTCGGAAGATTTATTAGACCCCTTACAGCAACATGCATCATCCCTGCAACATGCGCCCAAACTCAGGAAATATGTAAATGAAGTGTCCGGTATAACCGCGGTGCTGCAATCGCAATTAAAAAAAATAACAACGGCATCTTTCGGGGAAATCAGTTTCGGTAAAAATATTGCCGCCCTTGAAAAATATACAGCCCCGGCTTCACCGGCAACGGTTGGTATCAAAGCTAAAGGCAAACCCAGTAAAGGAAGCAGCCAGGCGGAAACGCTCTCTCTTTTTAAAGACGGTCATAGCATTGCTGCCATTGCCGGCATCCGGCAACTGGCGGAAAGCACTATCGCCGGACACCTGTCTGCATTTGTAAAAACCGGTGAGCTTACTGTACATGCCCTGGTAGACGAACAGAAACTGAAAAGTATTTTATCCGTTGTTAAAGAGGTTGGGAGCGATGCAGTCGCCCCCATTAAAGAAATATTGGGCGATGCGTTTTCATTTGCAGAAATAAGAATTGTAATGAACCACTGGCATTGGTTACAGCAGCAAAAGGTTAATGCATAGTTATGCACTATGCATCGCTGCTATTGTGTATAATTTTTTTTATACATTACCGTTTATTTGGAATAGTTTATTACTTTTAATTAATACAATATTATTTCCCTGTGATATTGTTATTTCAAACAAACGCTTCCCATGGTATCATTATATTTCAAACCTTTTTTTAAACCTGCATGACAACAAAATCAGCTCCCAGCCAAACGCTCCGGTTAGTAAGTAATAATGGTTTTGCAGAAGTATGGAAAAATGAAACGAACGGCCAGCAGTCCCTGCACGCGACCACCTCTTTTTCACCCGGCGATGTCATCTGCGCGTTTTACGCAGGCACTGTTTCAAATAAGGTAACCTACCTTACTGTGCAGGTGGACGATGATAAGCACATCACGCTGCAGCCAGAGTTCCTCCAGTACATCAATCACAGTTGTTCGCCCACCGTTTTTTTTGATACCACCCTCATGCAATTGGTTTGCCTGGCGGAAATAAATACCGGGGATGAGTTCACTTTTTTCTATCCCTCCACAGAATGGGAAATGGTACAGCCTTTTACCTGTTACTGCGGCTCTGCCAATTGTTTAAATACCATAGAAGGCGCAGCCCATATAAAAGATGATGTGCTGGAACAATACAGGCTCACCGATTTTATTAAACGTAAACTTAAAAACAGGCAGCAGTACTAACTGTCTATTTGTTTATGCCATCACCCGATAGCTTACATAAAAACAATACAAAAAAGCAACGAAAAGTTTGGGTGCTGGCCCCGCATCTTCATACCGGCGACGCCAATGTTGACTACTATTACGATTTTTCGCAAAGCATACAGGAATATACAAAAGCATTTGCTGAACTGGAAACTGAATGGGTTTGGCAGCCCGTGACCATGCAGAATTTCCGGGATGTCATAGACATGATAGAAATGGATGCCACCGAACCCGCCCCGGTTATTTTGAACCTCTGCGATGGCGATGAGTTGAATGGCACTCCGGGTGTTTCCGTCTTAAAATACCTGCACCAGAAAAAAATGATCTATACCGGTGCCAGCGAATATTTTTACGATATCACCACATCGAAGATAGTGATGAAGGAAGCATTTGATAAGGCGGGTATTTCAACACCAGCCTGGAGAGTACTGACTGAAAGCGAAAGCTCTCTTAAAAATATTTTCAGCCAACTCGGTAAGCCGCTCATTGTGAAACCTGCTGTTTCGGGCGGAAGTATGGGCGTTGGTATAAAATCTGTTGTTCATACGCAGGAAGAACTGTTAGCCCAGTTAAAAATATTGTTCGATGGTTACCGCGGCTGGAGTTTAACCGCCGGTGGGGTTATCGTTGAAGAATATATTGCCGGTCCCGAATTCACCACTTTCATTGTTGGAGATGCAGATAAACCCAACAAAAGCATTTTATATCCGCCGGTAGAGCGCGTATTTCATCCTGCCCTTCCGGATAATGAAAAATTTTTATCGTTCGACAGGCTTTGGGAAACATACGATGAAGAAACGCCGTTACCCAATGATGAGCCTTTTTATACTTATCACAAGCCGGATAAAGCGCTTGTTGCAGCCATTAGCAAGCTAAGCTGGGATGCTTACGTATCCGTTGGCGGCAAAGGTTATGGCCGCATCGATTTGCGGATGGATAAAACAACCGGCAGATTATACGTACTTGAGGTGAATGCTCAATGCGGCATCAGTGAAGACGAAGATTATACATCTATAGGTGCTATTCTTCGTTTATCGGGCAACACTTTTAGCCAGATGGTGTCATCGATCATCGACAATGCGCTCGCCAGGAAAAAAGGAAGGAAGGTTGTGGCCACTGTCAAGAAACCGGTTAAGGCAAACAGCCGGTTGCTGAAACAGGGATAACGCTGGTCCGCGATCCTGCTGTTGACATTACCCAGGTGAATTCTGGCGCATAACATGAAAAACCAAATCCCGCTCAATCGTCTTCTTAATAAATTAGCCCTGTTTATGAAAGTATGCGTACTGCAACCAGATTATTCTGCTTCATCTGTAGATTATAAAAACTACGATCCGCCACGCAATATAGCCTCTTTATTACCCAACGATACGGTCGATAATGTTTTCTTAAGCAAGCTGCACACCTACCGGCAACTGAAAGAACTAAAAAACAAAGGATACGACATCTTTGTAAACCTGTGTGAAGGATACCTGGAATGGGATGTTCCGTCCATAGATGTTATCTATACGCTTGAACTGCTGAACTTGCCTCATACAGGCCCTTCAACAATATTGTATGATCCGCCGAAAGAATTAATGAAGTATGTTGCCTATACAGAAGGCGTACAAACGCCACCCTATGTTTTGGTAGAAAACATGGACGATGTAGAAACGGCTATTGAACAATTGCGGTTTCCCCTGTTTGTAAAGCCCGCCAAAGCCGGCGATAGTTTGGGAGTAGATGAACATTCCCTGGTAAAAAACAAACAGGAACTAAAACAGAAGGTGGCGGAGATTATCCACGAATATGAGCAACTATTGATTGAAGAGTATATCAAGGGCCGCGAGTTTACCGTTTTGGTAGCCGCCAATGCGGACGCCGAAAAAGAAGCCACCGTTTTTAAACCAATAGAGTTTGTTTTTCCAAAAGGCAATCAGTTCAAAACTTATGCGCTTAAAACATCCGAACTACATCCCGATTGCAATATTCCCTGTAAAGACACTATTATCGATCAACAATTGCGGCGCGCGGCCCAACGCATCTTCCGCAGTTTTGGCGGGGTAGGTTATGCCAGGATGGATTTTCGCAGGAATGATAAGGGCGAACTATTTTTCCTGGAAGTAAATTTTACCTGTTCTGTATTTTATACCGATGGATATGAAGGGTCGGCCGACTATATATTAAAACACGATGGGATCGGTCAGGCAGGTTTTCTAAAACATATCATTGCAGAAGGCATCGCCCGCCATGCCAGAAAACAGTTAAAATACCAGATGAAAGGCAATTCCATCGCAGGTTTTGGCATCTATGCTACTCAAACGATAACACGTAAGGAGCTGATTTTCAAAGGGGAAGAAAAACCGCAACGTTTGGTCACCCGCCGTTTTGTAGAAAAGAACTGGAGCCCGGAAGAAAAAGAAATCTTTCGCCGCTATGCATATCCTGTAAGTAATGAAGTATTTTTGCTTTGGGACGATAACCCGTCGGGATGGGCTCCTCAAAACCATAGCTGCGACCCCAATACAGCTTATGAAGGGCTGAACATAATAGCTCTTCGGGATATAGAAAAGGGCGAAGAACTTACTTTAGATTATGCCTCTTTTCTCGATGAGGAACATATGGAGCCTTTTCATTGCCGGTGTGGCGCTGCTGCCTGTCGCGGTCTGATAACAGGCAAACCACACAATTCGGTTACCGTTCGTGAACAGGAGATCACAGGAGCTTAAACGGGCTCTTCTTTTTCCGGTCATACTAACCCATTAGTTCAGTAACACTGTCATAACATTTGACAGTTAATATTGTATTGAATTAAATGTATGGGACGGAACCTATGTCAAGATTTGAACTATTAAGGAAATTAATTTTAAAGCATCGCGGACAATTAGTACTAACCTATATCCTGTTTTCACTGGAAATGCTGGGCACACTTATGCGCCCGTTTTTTTTAGGTGAAGCAGTAAACGATCTGGTAAAAGGAAGCTATCACGGCCTAATCATTCTATCAGCCGTCCATGTGGCCTGGCTGGTTATCGGCACGATACGGCACAGATACGACACGCGCACTTATTCCGCCATTTATACATCCCTGGTAACACGTTTTCTGGCAAGGCGTTTCGGACAGAAAGATATCAGTAAGCTAAGCGCGCACTCTACATTGGCCAGGGAATTCGTAGACTTTCTTGAATATGATCTTATTTATGTTATTGAAGCTGCTTATAATTTAATCGGATCTCTTGTTTTGCTTTGCTTCTATGATAAATCCATTGTGCTGGTTTGCCTGGGAATCCTGTTGCCTGTTACCGCTATCAGTTATTTTTATGGCGGAAAAATGAGAAAGCTGAACAGGGTAAAAAATGATGAGCTCGAAAAGCAGGTAGATATTATTTCAACCGGCAATATTCATATCATCCGGCAACACTATAACAACCTGCGTAAATGGCAGATTAAAATATCTGATCAGGAAGCATGGAATTTCGGGATTATGGAATTGATGGTAATCGTAGTAATCGGTATTTCGCTGCTGGTAAGTACAAAAGCCCATGTGCCGGCTGTGCTGATTGGCGATTTGATTGGCATTTATAATTATATTCTTAAGTTTGTTTCCGGCCTGGATACCATACCCTACACGGTTCAGCGGTTAACATCGCTTACAGATATTACCCGTCGCATAGAAATAGAAGCAGAAGACTTCCCAGAAGACGGTGGCGTTACGCCCATTAAACGGAAGACCGCAGGTTTTGCAAAAGAACGCAGGGTCTCCGCTTAATGAAACTGATTTTTTGTTTTGGCGGCACTGGTATTTTTTCAAAAACAAATACATTCTTTTATGAGCGTAAATTCAAAACATGTAGCTACTTTTTTACTCGGCGCGGCTGCGGCCCTTGCTGCAAACAAGTATATGAACATGAGTCCCGAAGAAAAAGAAAAATTATCGGCCGATCTTAAAGAGAAAGCCAATAAGCTGAAAGGTGAAGCCGAGGCTGCAATGGATAAAGGAAAAGAGTATTTCGATGAATTGAAAACAAAAGGCGCTGATGCAATGAAAGAACATTTTGGCGATGTAAGCGCAATGTTGCACAATCTTTTTGGCAGCAACACCACAGGCCCGGCTCCTGGAAATCCAAACAATCCAAAAACATAAACAAACCTGATGCCCGGGTATAAATCCGGGCATTTTTTTTAGCGCGCATTCATTTACTTTTGCTGCTCTATATTTATTTAGCTTGGAAAATAACGATCAGCATATCCTGGATGAATCAATGAACAGGCTTGTTCCCACCAGTTGGGTGAAACGGCTCCTCAATTATTTTATTGATATAATTGTATTTTCAATACTGCTAACTATTTTACTGGCTGCCATTGCTCCCGTATTTCCGATAGCTGCAAGGTGGCTGCAGCACAAACCAGGTACAGGCAGCTTGTTAGCCAATCAACTTACGTTTAGCGATCAGTTAATGATCAGTTTTATCTATGGACTATACATGTCTTTGCTGGAAGCCATCTTAAAGGGAAAATCTATTGGCAAATTGATCACCCGCACCCGCGCAGTAGATATGCACGGTCAGGGCATCGGCTCGCAGGCGGCATTTGTACGTGGTTTGATAAGAATCATTCCATTTGAACAGCTAAGTGCTATATCAAACCCTTGCCGGCTTTGGCACGACAGGTGGTCGGGAACCGTAGTAATAGATGATAAATAACTTCTGTCCGGAAGCGGAAGCCTAAGAAACTTTTTCTTCTTTATCACGTTCAACACCATCCTTTCCCTCGGGTTGAGGAGACATGTTTTTAATGCTCAATTGAAACCGGGTGTTGAGGCTAACCTGGAAATTATTATTAGCTAAAAGAGTTTTAATGGCGTCGTCCTGCAAAATTACGGTTGCAAGATCCGGGGCCAGTGGAGAATTACTAATTACATTCGCCACCCGGCCATTGGTCAGCTCTATGGTAAACTTATACCCTGCTTTGCGGCCTGTTCCCGCCCGTTCAAAATCAATACGATTTAGATCCAATGTTTGATCGCCGGTAGCCGCCCGTTTCATCAGGATCTTTATTATGGGAAGATACTTAAGCCAGATATGGGTATACATGAATATGTTTTTTTATAATTCTCACTAAACTTTGAGGCCTCAACCCACAAAGATGAGCTTTTTAGCGCCAAAAAAGAATTAAAAAATTAATTAAGATACCCTCAAGAGCCGCAATTCTCAAAAATTCTATATTAAAATTTAATAGAATACTTGTAGTGTATCAATTCGGCTTTGGAAAAAACTCTTTCTTTAGGAAGGGCGGTCGTTGCTTCCCGTCTTATTATAAGCTGATTATCATTAGTTTTTGTGCCGATATACTGGGAATATTAATTTATGTGCGCAGTAAAGATGGAAGAAATATTTATATGGCTTCTTCAATTATCTTCAGGGTAATTGCCCTAACGAAATTCAGTTTAAAGGCAGATTTGAAGGAAATAAAACCCCGGATTTAAAAAGCAATTTGCCTTTTATAGTAGTAGTACGTACAGCCCAACATAAACAGGTACTTCCGCGCGCTTTTTAATAGCCAGGAAATAAGCGGTCGGCCAAAGCATCACAGCTATCTTCTCCTTCGTTTCACCGGTTTTATAACGGGAGCTGCAATTGGAGCAGGAGCCGGTTCAGGAATGACTACATTGCCGGTATCCGGAGGGCGGTTAATATCTGCTTCTATTTTATTCATCTCATTCTTCAATATGTTTACCAAATCTTTCTCCACCAGTGTGCGAGCGTACAGGGGTGTGCAAATACCGCTCACAGAAACCTTTCCGTTTATAACAATATTACCAACCAGGGCCGTGCTGTCCCGGTCGGGTTCATTAGACGCCTTGATAATACTATAAAATGGAATGACCCCGTTAAATGTTGTCAATTTATAAAAAGGAAAAGAAAGTGCGGTAAAATCGAGATTGTGAAAAACCGAAACATTTACCAGTAACATGCCGGAACTATCGTTTTGTTTTTTGCTGTTTGTGCTATATAGGCTTTCATAACCCGCAGGCATGTTTAATTTTAGCCGGATGCGCCGATCCGGGAAAACGTTTTTCAGCAGCAGGGAATCTTTTTTATAATTAATGTAGTAATGGCTGGTTACCCTATCGCCCGAAAAATGGATTGGCAAAACAAAAAATGCATCTCCAATAAGAAACAATGCTAACAAGCTCCAGAGGACTATTTTCATCGGCCCAGCTTTAAAGTTGAAATAGATACCAGCAAGAAAGTTACTACTTTCTGCTTACTTAAATATTATACTTCGGGTTGACTTATTGAACCTGTTTACCGCTTTTTCTGATAATATTGGTAAAAAAATTAAAACTTCTGCGGAAATCTTTAATGGGCAGCCGCTCGTCTATTCCATGAAATCCTTTGCTGTTTACCAATGGGGTAAAATTAATAACGCCGTCGCTGATAGATCTGTAGTTCCTTGAATCGCTTGCACCCAGCATTACATAGGGCACGGGTATCACATCGTCTATCGTTTGATACACCGTTTGTTCCATTGTTTTAAAGGCCGGCGAATAGATATCGGTCAAAGCAGATGGTTCTGTATTAAAATCACCTTTAATCGTAATAGTCACACGATCATCGTGAATGGCTTGTTTTATAAAATTTTTTACCTCCATTGTTGTTTCGCCGGTGAGTATCCGGCTATTCACAATGGCTGTGGCATTGGTAGGAATAACATTTTCCCTAATCCCGCTTTCAAGCATTGTGGGTACTATAGTTGTTCTTTGCATGGCATCACCTTCCGGCGTGGAAGAAAGTGCTTTTTGCACGGTGCTTTTAAAAAGCCAAAGATTGCTAAGGGCCAGCTTATTAAAAAAGCTGCCGGATGCGCCGTCTATGCGTGCAAAATATTCTTTAACCGCTGGCGTCAATTTTGCCGGCATCTGAACACTTCTCAAATTATGCAGGGCGCTGGTTAAAATATCGATAGCTGTTTCCTGTTCCGGTTTGGAAGAATGTCCACCGGGTTTCTCTACAGCCAGCTCAAATGTCACATATCCCTTTTCTCCGATCCCGATCATCGCAACCGGCCTTTGAACGTCTTTCATTTTGCCGGTGGTGATTTCCCCTCCTTCATCGATTACCATCTCTGCACGGATATGTTTTTTCTGTAGATAATCAACAATAGCTATCGCTCCCGTGCCGGTAGACTCTTCATTATGACCAAAGCAAAGCAGGATAGTACGAACCGGTTTGAAATGATTTCTGAGTAAATGTTCAACGGCTTCCAGTATAGATATTACAGCTACTTTATCATCAACGGCCCCCCTCCCCCAGATGCTGCTGTCTTTTATTTCTCCTCCAAAAGGTTGCACCGTCCATAATTTTATAGCTGATGGTTCTACAGGCACAACATCATAATGTGCCATTAAAATAATGGGTTGAAGGCTGCTATCTGATCCCTTCCATTCAAAGACATAACTATAGCCTTTAATTATTGTGCGGTTCAGTTGTTGATGAACAAGCGGATAAGACTGCTCAAGAAATACCCTGAACTTATTAAAAACTACGCTGTCGATGCGTAAGGTATCTTCGGGTGAAATAGTAGCAATTTGTATAGCGTTGCTCATGTGCAGAATGGCATCTGCCGGAAGTGGGTCAGGAACGGCAGCCTTGTATAGTGGCCATGGTTTGGATCGAATGGTATTGAACAATAACACTGACGCCAGCACAAACGCTAAACTGCCCAATACGTAAAAAAAAATTCTTAGCATAGGTTACAATAAGCTTAGCGGGCAACAACAATTGTGTTTATTTCCTCATTCGGATCACCGGGATATGATAATACCCGGTATCAATTGGAATATTTTAATGCCACGAAGCTAGCGCACCAATGGCTTCTGCAATACCATCACCCCGTTTACAATAAAAGTATTGCTTTCTTTTGTTTCAATATTATACACTTTTTGTACGCCGCCTGCCTGCTCGGTTTTTGTCCATACAGTATAACCATTGTATAAACCTGTTTGCCTGTCGGGGCATATTATTTTCTCTCCTTCCTGAATTTCGCCTATTTTCTTTTCTCCGTCCGACGTAAGTACGGGATGGTTGGGCGTAGCTTGCAGTTCCCTTGCTGATAACCACACTTCGGTTCCGCCGGCGAATTCCTTTTCATCAGCTCTCAATAATAACAGATGGGTAATGGCATAATTTTTTTCTTTATGCGCTGCAAGTGCGGTTACCTGCGTTATGGTTGCCTGGTTTGTTGTTGGATCAACTGTTATTATACGATCTCCCTTTCGTATTTCTTTCAGCATCTTTTTACTTCCGTCCCACATAGAAATTTCCGCGTCGCCGGGAAAACAGATATCCATTCCATAGGTACCTGCTTCGCGGGAAATATCCTTTCCCTGGTTGGCAGCCTTATACAACTGAAATCCAAATTCTTTTGAAAGCACATAAGACAACTTCAGCACAAAATTGGGTTCTATCCTGTCAATAGCATGAATGTCTTCAAAATATTTCTCCCATACTTTGGCCCCGGCCCTGAAATTGGGTAAACAGGCCTGGTACAATGTGCCTTTTTCATTGGTATAAAAAATAAGCGTGCCCAACTCCTGCTTGTTTTCCCTGAGCAGAAGCCGGTACATGTCTACTCTTTTTTTCTGACCGTCATCACCTGTTATAAAGTAGGGCTTTCTTCCTTCATAACGGTCCAGCACATATGTATTTTCAAATTTTACATAGCTGTCGTTATCGAGGTCTTTTACTTTAAATGTTTTGGCTTTCTCGTATTCTTCTATACTGAAAACATGTGTTTTGGCACTGTCCTGTGCCTTTGCTGCACAGAGAACAAATGATATCCAAAAAAGAAAAAAAAGCTTTTGCATGAGTGTTGAATAATAATAATATTAATATTATAGTTCCGCCGGCTTTTGAGCTGCAATTGGTCTTACGAAATCTCTTTGAATGCGGCAGCAAATGCCTCCATTTCATCCATCCTTCCTATGCTCACCCGGCACCATTCTTTATTATTGAACTGCCAGAAGCGGACGCCCACACCACGCTTGCCCATTTCCATCACAAACTTTTTACTGTCCATTTTTACCGGAAACAGCACAAAATTGGTGAACGAAGGAATATAATCATACCCTTCTTTTTTAAGCACATCATATAAGAACGTTTTGGATGCGATTGTCTTTTGCAGAGCCTCTTTCATAAATGCTGTATCCTGGTAACTGGCCATGGCAGCATGCAGCGAGGTGGTAGACAACGCTGCGAAGCCTGTTGTGTATAAGGACAATTTCTTGATCATATCAGGCTGTGCAAACACATAACCTACCCGCAAGCCTGCAAAACCATGTAGTTTCGAAAATGTGCGTGCTACAATAATATTTTTACCTGTTTTAATGGTACCAATCATGGTATTTGCTTTGGGATCATCCAGGTAATCAATATAAGCCTCGTCAATAAATACAGTTACACGGGTTGACACGCGATCAACAAATGCTTTCAGTTTTTCTATGTCAAGTACAGTCGCTGTTGGGTTGTTGGGATTGCATACATATATCAGGCTGGTATTGCCATCAATGGCTTTTTCCATAGCATCCAAATCCAATTTGTATTCCGCTGTGAGTGGCACTTTTACCCACTTTGCATTTAACAGCGTTGCTTTAGCTGGCAGATCTTCATATGATGGATCGCCTGTTATAATATTGCAATTGGGCTTTTGACTAAAGCAGATGGCGGCTGCAAGTAATAATTCCGAAGAGCCGGCTCCCAGCAAAAGGTTTTCTGATTTCAACCCCTCGAAGCCAGCAATTTTTTCCATCAACTCCTTTGCAAACATAAAAGGATACTGGTAACTCTGGCCAAGTGCGTCCTCTATGGCTTGTTTGGCCTTCGCAGAAGGACCAAACGGATTTTCATTGGCAAACAACCTTGCCTTCAGCTCTTCGGGGCCGTTTAAAATAGCCTGCTCATCTGAAATGTATTCATAATTGTAACAGGAATTTACAGGTCTTGCGCCCAGTTTATTGAACAGTGTTGGTGCAATAGACAAGCCACTTGCCATCAACACACCTGTCTTCAGCAATTTGCGGCGATCCATTTTGTTTGACATATAATAAAGTTTTGGTTATAAATTAATATCAGGTCCGGTTAATTCGTTTCAGTCGATAATAAAATTTATTGTTGCATCGTTCTGCTATGCACTGCAGATACCACCGATCTTGCTGACTCAAAGGCTCCTGCCATCCAGGCATTCAGGTAAGTCATGTGTTCACCTGCGAAATAAACCTGCTTGTCCGGTTGCAGCAAAGCCTTGTAATACGTTTGCCTTTCTTCGTTTGAATACAATGCCCATCCGCCGAGGCTATATTGCGTTTTATGCCAGCTCACTGAAAAAGAACTTTCGAATTCTTTGCTGTATTGCGGATGAATCATGGCGCCCTTGTTTAAAGCCAGTTGTTCCCTGTCTTTGGGCGAAAGATCTCCGGTCCTTCTCGCCTTGTCATTAAAGTTATAATATCCTACCAGTATGCCTTTGTCGGACTGGTAATCATAAGAAGGATAAAATAGCTGCGTCAGCTCATTATTTGTATGCGTAATACCGCCATATACCTGCTCATCTTCCTCCCAAAACCGGCGTTTGAACTGCAGTCCGATCTTTCCGGTAGCGATATAGGAAATATAGTCAATAGCACGACTGGCATCAGAGGAAAAATTATGATCGATATTGCTGAGCACCGGCAGTGGTATGGTGCAGATACAAAGATCTCCCTGTATCGTTTGTTCTCCTTCTTTATTTTTGAAGATAATATCAACCCCGGCCGCAGTATTTTTTATAGCCGTTACTACCGCGTTAAAACGAATCATCTTTCCGAGTTGTCTTTCAAGTGCCCTGGCTATCATATCCATACCACCTACGGCCTGGAACATGGTCATCTGTAGCTCATATGTGTATTCAGCCACGTTATAAAAATCAGGATCCATCAGGCCGGAACCAAGTATATCAGAAAGCGTATAGGCATTGGCAATCGTTCCAGCCTTATCACCCGCACCAGGTGCAGCACTATAGCCACGGCGCGCCGATGCACGATAGGCCTTGTCAATATCCAGTCCGCCCTCCGCCCGAAGATATTCAACTACCTTTTCAGCGTCCTCCCTGGTCATAGCCAGGTCTAATTGTTTTTGATCGATGGCTTTGGCGAGCATCTCGGTCATGTATCCCCGCACATCGTTGTGAATCTCACGGCAACGTACCTTCCTGTTGGAAAGAGCTCCCTTGCCTTCGCTGAAATAATACGCCGATTCGTTTAGGTTATTATACACCTGCAGCGGCACTTTTAATTCTTTGCAATAATGCAGTGTCAATTGGTGATGGTGTGGAATTCGTGATGGACCCGCATTATAATAAAGCCCCTGATCAAAGGTTGCCGTCTGTGTGATATTACCCGTTTCTGTATTGGTTGAACCATTGCGCACGCTCCAGCAACGTCCACCCGCGCGATCTCTGGCTTCCAGTACGGTGCATTGATATCCCAGTTTTATGAGTTCATACGCAGCAGTCATACCTGCTAAACCTGCTCCCAGAATAATGATATGTTTACCTGCCCCGTTCCGTTCATCCGGCATTGGTTTCACAGGAGCGGAACGCAACATTCCCAAAGCCAGCATGGCCGGGTAGGTGCCGCCTGCCAGCATTCCTGATTGCGACAAAAATTGTCTTCGGGATAGCTTTCTCAATTAGTAAAATTTATTAAAATACAAAGGCAGGCTCTTAAAGTTAGTAAATTTAGATCACAAAAAAATGGAGTGCGGGTCAAACTTTGAAACCG
>Ga0068868_100001586_pt1 | contig 15504 bp, 15 predicted proteins | sample KBSMisM42_FD_64660 | JGI IMG/M metagenome (GOLD analysis project Ga0068868, IMG submission 64660) | Miscanthus rhizosphere microbial communities from Kellogg Biological Station, Michigan, USA - KBS Miscanthus M4-2 | ecosystem: Host-associated > Plants > Roots > Rhizosphere > Soil ...
CCGCGAGCACCTCGTCGGCATTCGTGCATTCTGCAACGATCGTGACGCCTTCGATTTCGCCCAAGAGACGGACGAGCCGCTGGCGCGCGAGCTTCTCGTCATCCGCGACGAGGACCTTCACGCGGCCCCCAAACGCGAGAGGGCAGGGAGCTCGACGACCGCGATCGTGCGCGGCCCCCCTTCGCCGTCTTCACCGGAGACGTGCAGCGACGCCCTTCCTTCGTACGCGAGGGCGAGCCTTCGCTCGACCGTCGGCAAGCCGCGGCTCCCGGGCCTTCGGCCTGTAAACGGACCGGGGTTCGCGATGCGAACGACGACGACGTGATCTTTTTCTCGCGTGACGCTGATGCGCACTTCTCCGCGGTGGCCCTTCGAAGGGCCGTGCGTCATCGCGTTTTCGACGAGCGCAAAGAGAAGCATCGGCGGTACCGACACGCTCGTCGTGCGCTCGTCCACGTCCCACACGGCGGTGAAGCGATCGGGATCGCGCATGCGGTGGAGCGACAGGAGCATCTTGCAGACGGAGAGCTCGCGCTCGAGCGGCCACGATGGCGCGTCGATGCCCGCCAAGATCTCGCGGAGGAGCGACGCGAGCTCGAGGACGGCACGCTCGGCCGCCTCGCCGTCGGTCCGGCACCACTCGGCGATCGCGTTGAGCGTATTGAAGAGAAAATGCGGATCGAGGTTCGCCTTGATCGCGAGGAGCTGGGCGCGCTCGGCTTCGCGCGCGAGATCTTGCACGCGCTCTTCGAGGCCCACGTCACGCCCGAGGCCCCATCCGCCTGCGAGAAAGAGCGCGACGTCGATGACGAGCGTGCCGCGCGCGGTCATGAACGTGGCCTCGACCCCGAAGAGATGCGGGAGCCACACGCCGAGCGCGAAGACGATGCCCGCGCCGATCGCGGCGAAGAGCATGACGCGAAGGACGCCTTGCGCGGCGTCGAGCTTTCCGTCGAACAGCACGCGATACGAGACGGGCGCGACGAGCACGAACGCGAGACACAGCGCGAGGCCGACCCAGAGTGCGTCGGGCGACCAGCTGTAGACGCGCTGCGCCCAGAGCAGCGGGACCGTGACGCCGAGGATCGGAACGAGCCGCTTCGGCGCGAGGAGCGCCGCCCATGTGCTTCGCGCGATCGTCCAGGCGGGCATCAGAGCGTGTGGAGCGTGAGGCCCGCGGGCTGCTTCTTCGGCGCCGCACCGACGACGAGCGTGGTGTCATCGACGAACGCGAGCGCCGGGATGGATCGCGATCCCGTGTCGGGCTGCGTCGGATCGTGACCCTTGAGCTCCTTCGCGACCGCGAGCGTGCCCGCTTCGTGGACGACGACCGTGCCGAGATCGTTCGCCGTCGCGATCCATTTCCCGTCGGGGCTCGCGGCGACGGCGGTGAGCGTCGGCGAACGGTTCTTGCCGACGGCCTTCACCTCGCCGAAGCCGTTCTCGGCGTCGTAGAGGCGGAGCATGTTCTTGTCGTCCCCCGTGACGAGGTGACCGCCGCTCGCGGTGAAGCACATCGCCCAAGGCGACTCGGCTGGCTCCCACGTTTTCACGTGCTTCTTCTTCGCGAGATCGAAGACGTGGATCTCGTGCCCTGCGACGACGAGCCATTTCATGTCCGGCGAAATCGCGATGCAGTCCTGATTGCAGTACTCCGCGAAGTGCACGACCTTCTTCATCGAAGGCCACTCGAGCACATCCGTCTCGGTGTCGATGCGGCAGACGATCGTCTTTCCGTCCGGCGTGAAGGCGAAGTCGCGAAGGCCCTTCGGGACGCTCGGCTTGCGCTTGTGTTTTCCAGTCTTCGAGTCGAGCACATGGAGCGCGCCGTAGTGCTCGAGCGCCACGACCTCGTCGCCGCACACCTTCACGTACGCTTCGTACTCGTACCTCGAGCTGCGGCCAGCCTTCGCGAGGTCGACTTGCCACGCGATGGCGCCTGAAGCGTCCCAGCACGCCACGCCGAAGCCGCCGTTCTCGCCCGCGACGAGGCGTCCTTGCGGCGCGACCGCGAGCGAGGCGACTGCGCTCCAGCCATCGGCCACGCGCCGCGCGCTCGTCGGGGAAGCGGATTTCTTCGCTCGTGCCATCACCGGCATCATACGAGGATCCGCGCTACGCTTGCACGATGTCCCGTCTCGCGGGCGAGCCCCTCGCGCGCACGTTCGGCGTCATTGGTTTGTGCGTCGCGGTCCTCGCCTCGGTGCTCGACCCGCCGCGCGATCTCCATCTCTCGGGCGTCTCGTTCGCGATCGCGTGCATGGCATGCTCGGGATGGATCATGGGGCGCCTGCGCGCTTGGAACCACGTCGCCCTCGCGTCCGTCTTCGTCGGGTGGATGCTCACGCTGGGCGTCGCGCCGTACTGGCGATCGATCAAGAGCGACCACGGCGTCGTGTGGGCGTTGGTCATCATCCCCGCGGGCGTCGCCGCGATCGCGTTCGTGGGACGTGGCGTCGGTCGCGCCGTGCCGTTTTCGATCCTCGATCGATCCGCGCGACGCGCGCTCGTCGCGATCGCAGCGGCGGCCATCGGATTCGTCGCGTGGGCGACGCTCTCGGCAGGCACGGACGAGGCCTTCGTCCCGCTCTTCATCGGCGCGGGCGCGCTCGTGACGGCCGGGTTGATGCTCTCGTCGGACGTGCGCGCGTCGCTCCACGTGCGGAAAGCGATGGACGTGGCCGATTTCGGCGCAGGCGAGAGGCGCGTCGAGCGTCGGGAAGAGGTCCCCGCGTCGTATCGCACGACGGCCGTCGTCGTTCGCGTCGAGAACCAGGCGCGTCACCACGCGCTGCGATGGCTCGGACGCGTCATCGCCGTCGATTGCATCGCCGTCGCGATCGCAGCCACGGCGTTCGTCGCATCCACTCGGATCGCGATGGCCATCCAGCCGCCACATCCCACGGCTATGGTCACGACGGCCAAGCACCTCGTCGATCATCCTCGGCCGTGCGTGAGCGCCCCCAAGCGGTGATGATACCGTCGGGCGCATGGACATCGAAGGCATCGAGCCGTGGCCGGCGAAGAAGGGGACGATCGTCCTCGGCTTTGGAAAGATCGTCTGGACCGCCGACAAGGATCTGATCGCAGCGCTTCAAAAAGAAAAGATCATCGCGCCGTTCAAGTACTCGCCGCGCGCGCTCAACACGAAGGTGCTCGCGATGCAGTGGCTCGTGCCGACCTCGAAGGACGCCGCCGTCGCGCAGCAGAAAGCGCTCGCGGCTCACGCCGAGCTGAAGGAGGCGCGCGGCTTTCCGATCGACCTCGCAAAGCACTTCATCGACGACGACGACGCGAAAGCGAATTACCTCGACGGCGGTGAGCTCACGGTGGCCTTCGCGCGAGGCGCACCCGAGCACATCGCCGAGGCGATGACGTTTCTCCGCGCGCCGCAGCGGCCCGACTGGTTCATGGACGCGCTCGCGGACGTCGCCGAAGAGACGAAGGACGCGAAGCACCGCGCGTTCATCTACGACGCGATCGCGTCGATGCCCATTCCTGCGGCGTCGAACAAGCACCACAAAACGTACGTGGAGTGCGTGAACGCAGCCGCTGCGGCGTTCCGTGAAGCAGGCGACGCGGGCAACGCCGACCGTTTGGAAAAGAAGGCGGCAATATTCGCGAAAAAGAAGCGCTGACGGACGCTGTAACCCAACGCATCCCGTTGTCGTTCATCGTCGCCACAGTTGTGGCGTTCGTGCACGAGGCCGTGCGCGCAAGTTGGTGAATTTCGTCGAACGCACGGTGTGCATGGCGCTTGCTTTTTTGGTTTCGAAGCGATGGGGAAACACACGTTGGCCGCCGAGCTCACGTCTGAAGAGCGCGCGTTCGGATTCGATCGCATCAAGCACGACGGTGGTTACGCCGTCACGCTCGCGCTCCCGCACGAGCTCGTCGCCGTGAAGATGCACAACGCGACCGGTGAGGTCGAGTACGTGCTCTGCACCGAAGGCCTCGAGCCGATCATCGTCGGCGGCACGACGCTCGAGGAGCTCGAAGCACGCTTCGTCGCAGAGTCCGCCGACGGCGGCCACGAGTGAAGAAGCGAGTGGGTCGACCGGGACTCGAACCCGGGGCCTACGGATTAAAAGTCCGCAGCTCTACCGACTGAGCTATCGACCCTCTGACGAAAGCGGACGCTCTTCTAGCACCCGAACTGACGTTCAAGGAAGCAGGATGCGACCGGGAGCGCCGTTCGTGCCTGTTTCCGTGTGGCAGGAGTTGCAATCGCCGTCGGTCGGAGGCGTGACGAGGCCGGTCATGTCGCGCTCGCGGCCCTGATACGTGAGGCGAACCGTGTACGGCGGGACGAGCGTGACGCCGCCGATGTGCCCGGGGCCGTACATGTAGAAGTTGCCGTTGCCCTGGACGTTCGCCGTGTACGTTTTTTGCGACGAGTCCGTGACGACGACTTGCGCGCCGGTGATCAGCGCGCCTTTGCAGTCGTCCGGCTCGTGCGCGGTCGGGTAGACGGTGCCGGCGAACGCGAGCTTCGGGCCGAAGTTCTTCACGTGGCAAGAGACGCACGCTTCGCCCGGGAACATGCTCACGCTCGCGAACGTCGTGTTGTACTTGCCGTTCGTACAGACCGGATCGGTCGCGAAGGGATCCGTCGCGTCCGGGGCGGGAGGCGGCGTACACGTCGCCGTGCCGTTCGGGACGGCGTAGCCCGAGTCGATCCACGCCTGGATGGTGTCGATGTCCGACTGCGGCGTGTGATCGGCCGGGTTCGGCGGCATCGGAAAATCCGGATCCTGCATGCGCGCGACGACGCGCTGCGCGACGGTCTGATCTGGATACTGCGGCGAGGGCTGCGTGAGGTCCGCGTACGACTGCAGCGTGAAGGGCGCGCTCTCCGTCGGCGGAGCGCCGTGGCACGCCTGACAAGTCGAGAGCGCGTTCGCGACGTCGCACGGAAGCTCCGTGGGCGTGGGGCCAGTACCGCCGGAAAAACACGCGATGAGAGCCGCACCGGGCGCGGCGACCAAAAGCCAAGAAGCCAACTTCATTGCACTGCCTTGTATGTGTCTAAGTGCGCTTTCCGATCAAAAGTGTTTCTTGATTTTGTTCGGACGGTGACTCATCGGGTAGCCGAGGCGGCGCACCGCCTTGTCGATGCACGCGGCGACCTTGTTGTTCGCGGGCGTGACGGAGACGCTCGCGCCCAGCGCCTTGCCGTTCTTCATCGTGACACAGATGTCCGTGCTTGCACTGCTCGGCAGCCCGCAGCTCGTCACGACGCCGCTGCCGATGGGAGCTCCGAGCTGGTCGGCGCTGAGATCCTTCTCTTGCGCCTTGCCCATCGTCATCTCGTCGGGCGTCTCTTCGAACGCCTTCTCGCAGCTCTTTCCTGTGCTGACGGCGACGGCGACGTGTAGCTCCTCGGAGCTCGCCTGCGACGACTTGTCGTGGTCGAAGATCGCGATGTCGATCTTGGTGCCTTCGTCGTTCAGCTTTCCGAGATCCTCGTAGACGATGATCTTGTCGCCGACGTAGCCGTCCTTCGTCTTCATTAGCGGGACTTCGATCGCCTTCGAGCCCGGGCCTTTGGGGTAGACGATGACGGCGTCGCGCGTCTTCACGTCCGAGCCGAGGACGCCGTTGTCGACCTCGTCGTCCGTCGCGTGGATCGTGATGTGGATGCCCTCGGGGATCGTCTCGATGTGGACGCCGCCCGAAAAGTCTTTGCCGCCCGCTTTCGAGCACGGCACGAGCGCGTCGTCGCCGTCCTCGTCGTGGAGATCGTACGCGTGCGTCTTGTCTCCCGTGCCGCACGGGTGCACCTGCTTCGCCTCGTTCACGGCCTTCGGAGTGCCCGTGGTTTGGCCGGTTCCAGTGCTGCTGCCGCCGCAAGAAGAGAGGGCGACCGCGACCAAAGAGATGCAGAGTACACGCATAATTTCGGGCGAAGATATCAGGTGAACCCGGTGAGGTGAACGACATACCACTCGCCGCGCCACGAGATGAGCGACGTCACGTCGATCGTTTTTTCCTGACCGTCGACGGCGTAGCGAAGCTTCGATCCGTACGCGCGCCAGTACCCGAGCTTGTTGCCCTCTTCACCAGGGTCCACCCACCGAGCGCCCGGGCCGACGTCGAGCGAGACGAACCGCAGCGCGGTGGATTTGCGACCGAGCTTGAAATGGATCGCGTGGATGTCGCGCTTGAAGTTCGCGACGAGCCGCCACTTCCAGTCGCTCGCGGGGTTCGTGATCGCTTTGACTTGCTCGTACGCGGTCTTCGGAAAGAACGCGGGCAACGCGCGATCGGGATCGTCGTTCAAGATCGCTTCGAAGAGCGCCTCGCCGCGCGCGCGAACTGCGTCCGACTCGGATTCGGGTTTGTCTTTCGTCTGGGGCAATATGCCCGGATCGATCGGAGGAGCCACCGACGCGCTCGGAGGTGCGCTCGCGATCGCAGACGCTCGAGGTGGCAGAGGCGGCATCGGTGCGATCGACGCGCTTTCGGCCGTGACGAGCGACGGCGGGTCGCCGCGCGAGCACGCGAGGAGCGTGGCTGCTATGATCGCGAAGCCGGGTCTGGGAGGAGTCGAAATGAAGAGCATCTTGGTTGCACTGCCGCTCGTTCTTGCGTGCGATCCGCCGCCGCAAGGTGCGCAGCAGGTGACGTATCAGAACGGATACGCGCAACAAGGACCCGCGCAACAAGGACCCGCGCAGCAGCAGCAGGGTTATGGCGGCTCTACGCCGATCACGTACACGCCGACGCCCGACCAAACGCAGTCGAGTCCGACGATGACGGTCATCACGGCGCCGACCGGGGCGACTGTCGCGCCCGCGGCGACCGTGACTGCGCCTCCAGCGGAGATCCAGACGACGCCCGTTCCGCTCGGCGTCCAGCCGATGCCGCTCCCGAGCGCGGCGACGGGTGGGACGATGACTCCGCTTCCGCCGCCCACGCAGCAAACGCAATCGAAGATGGCGACGCCGGGCGCAGGCGCGTTTCAGTGCACGAGCGACGCGCAGTGCCTGCTCGGCAAGTGCAACGTGCAATTCAACCGGTGCGCGTACCCGTGCAAGTCGACGGAGAACGACTGCAAAGCAGGCAACGTCTGCACGGCTTCCGGCGTGTGCCTCCCGAAGGCCGCCGCCGGCATCAAGATGTGAGGCTCACCACTTCGTCGTGAGCGAGTCGGTCTTGGCGTTCGGCGGCCAGCCGATGCCGCGTACGCCTTGATCGACGCACGCGTTCGGCGGAGAGACCGAGACGCCGATCGCGCGGCCGTTCTTGATCGCGATGCGCACGGTCACCGAGCCCGCGCCGCACTGGCTGAGGATGCCTGGCATGCGCTGGTTGATCGGCCCTTGGAGCTGATCGTTCGTGAGGTCCGGGCCGCCTGCAGCGGCGCCGATGCTGATGTCCTGACCGCCGAACTTCGCCATCGCTTCGTCGTAGCTGAGACCACCGCCGCCGGCGAAGCCGCCGCCGCCGTGTCCGCCGCCTTGCGCCTTGTGCGCGCCTTTGATGCTGCCCGCGGGATCGACCACGAAGCCGGCTTTGTCGTCGCCGATGCCGACCGTGTCGTTGCGGTGACCGACCTTCTTGTAGATGAAGAGGCCGCCGACGCCGAGCAGGACGAGGACGATCGCGATGCCGAACGCGCTCTTCGCGACGCCGGCTTTCTTTTCTTCTTCGACCGCGGCCGCGACTTCTTTCTTCTCTTTGACGATCTCGCGCTTGAGCGCGGCTTGCTCCGCGAACGGCGCGAACTCTTCCCACTCGGCGATGTCGCGCGACTGGCCGGAGATCTCGTCGCGCAGGCCGTGCTTGCCCGTGAAGGCGTTCGACGCGATCTGCTGCAGGAGCTCGACGGCCGAGAACGGGCCGTGATCCATGCGGTCCTTGCTGACGACGTAGCGCGGGCGCGGATCGGACTCGAGCCGCTCCTTCATCGCGAGGAGGCGCGCGCCCGGATCGTTGCGAACGGGCTGTGGCGCTTGGACGACGTTGCCGAGCGGATCACCGTTGCCGACGTTCGGCATCGGCGCGGCTTGCGGGATGGAGACCGAGCCGGAGATTTCCGACGGCGGGAGCATCGACAGACGCACGTCGACGTCGAACGAGTCGGTGTGATCGAGCTTCGACATGTCCGCGTCGGGCGGCGGGATGCTCTTCATCGGCGCGAGGTGGTGCATCGCGCTCGCGAGGGCGCCGAGATCTTCGGGGCGGTGCTGCGGATTTCCGACGAGGGCCTTCGAGAGCAAAAGCTCGAGCGCTTCGGGCAAGCTCGGATCGATCTCGCGCGGGCGGCGCATCGCGGGCCCGATCGGCGTGCCGGTGAGAAGCTCGTAGAGCACAGCACCGACGGAGAAGACGCTCGCGCGCGAGTTGCCCGGCGTGAGCGTTCGCTGGAGCTCCGGCGCGAGGCACGCGCGATCCTTCGGGTTGGTCGGGACGATCGCGAGCTGCGGCTGCAGGCGCGCGAGCCCGTCCGGTCCGGGCGCGACGCACCCAGGGTGGACGTAGACGCTCTCGCCGCGATCGTGACGCTCCTTCAGATCGAGGCAGAGCGGAACGATGATCGCGATCGCCTCGTCGAGCGAAAACTTCATTCCCTGAGCGAGTCTCTGGTCGATGAGGGTCCTCAGGGACACCATCATGACGGCGGCCGGAGCACTCCTCGGCACGCTTGCCGTAGTCATCACATCGAGCTTACGGCACGAAGGGTAGTGCGCTCAAGACGTGTAGAATTTTTCAGTCGCAATTCAGTCACAATTCTTTGGTGCGAGCTTTCGCAGGTTCTGCCACCACGGTGCGACCGCCGATGACACGCCCGCCGAGCGCGGCAATGGCCTTCGTGAGGTCGGCGTCGCGCACGCTCACGAACGTGACACGGTCGCGCACACGGATGCGCCCGGTGTCGTGGCGCGCGATGCCTGCCACGTCCGTGAGCACCTGTTGCAGGTCCTGCGCACGCGCGCCGTCGCGCCGGCCGATGTTCAAGAAGATGCGGGAAAACCCGGGCTCTTCCGGCTCCGGGCGCGCCTCTTCCTTTTCGGTTTTCGGAGGCGAAGCCTTCTCCTGCTGCTTTTTCAGCGTGAGCGGCTCGGGCTCGTCGGCTTCTTCGGTGTAGCCCGGAAGGATCGGCACGTCGTCGTCCGCCTCTACTGGCGGCTTCCACCTCGCGGGCTGCGCCGTCGCGAGTCGCGGATCGGGCGACCCTCGCTGGTCCTCGTTCTTCTTCTTCTCGCGGCGCGTGGGCGGCGTCGTCGAGGCCGGCGGTTGCGCTGGCATCGTCTGCGTCAGCGGCTTCGCTCGGTCCGGGCGCTCCGGCGTCGCGACGGGCCTTGGATTCTTCGCACGGCGTGCCTCGGCCGCGACGGTTTTCGGATCCTCTTTGCGCGCGCCGAGGTGGTCACGCAAGAGACCAGCCACGATCGACTCTGCCGCCGGATGCGTCAGCAGGCGTCGAGTCAGCGCGGCGTCGTCTGGATGCACGGCGCGCTCGGCGTAGGCGTCGGCGAACATCCCGACGATGTCCGCCTCCTCGCGCGTCTTCATCTCCGTCGCGCTCGGGAGCTGCTTCTCGATCGGCTTGATCTTGTACGTGAGCCGCAACAGGTACAGGTTGCCGACGTCCTTCGGCCCGATCATCGAGAGCGCCGTGCCCGTCCGACCCGCGCGCCCCGTGCGGCCCGTTCGGTGGACGTACTGCTCCGGCGAGTCCGGCATGTCGAAGTTGATGACGTGCGTGAGGTGCGAAATGTCGATGCCGCGCGCCGCGACGTCCGTCGCGACGAGGAAGCGCAGCTTGCCCTCGCGGGTCTTCTGCATGATGCGCTCGCGCTCGCTCTGCTCGAGATCGCCGTTCAACCACGCGGCGTCGTAGCCGCGCGACTGCAGCGCCTCGGCGGTGAGCTCCGTCTCCTGCTTCGTGTTGCAGAAGATGATCGCGCTCTCCGGATCTTCGACCTCGATGACGCGAGCTAGCGCGCCCCGTTTGTCGCCGCTCGGAACCACGTACACGAAGTGATTCACCTCGAGCGCGCCGATCGCGTCGCCAGAGAGCGTGATCAGCTCGGGATCGCGGAGCTTGTTCTCCGCCATGCGCAAGATGTCCGGCGGGAGCGTGGCCGAGAAGAAGAGACCCTGGCGCTCCTTCGGGAGCGAATCCGCGATCGCGTTGAGCTCCTTCGCGAAGCCCATCGAGAGCATCTCGTCGGCCTCGTCGAGGACGAAGGCCTTCACGTGCGACGTGTCGAACGTGCCGCGGCGAATGTGATCGAGCACGCGACCCGGCGTCCCGACGACGATCTGCGCGCCGGCCGAGAGTGCATCGATTTGCTTCTGCATCGACGCGCCGCCGTAGATGCACGCGAAGCGCGTCCCGCGCGTCTTTCCGATGGCCTCGACCTCGCGCGTGACTTGGAGCGCGAGCTCGCGCGTCGGCACGAGGACGAGCGCCTGGGGTTTGTGAACGCCGCGCGCCACGACGCGATCGACGAGCGGCATGCCGAACGCCGCGGTCTTTCCCGTGCCGGTGCGTGCTTGGACGACGACGCTCTTTCCGGCGGCGACCGGCTCGAACACGGCGATCTGCACTGGCGTCGGCTCGACGTAGCCGAGCGCGTCCACCGCGGCGCGCACGTCCGGCGAGAGCGGGATGGCGTCGAACGTCGGCGGCGATTTCTCGGCTTCCATGCGATTTCAGGGCTCTTCTAGCGCGAATGGCTAGGGAAGTCGCGTCTCGAAATCGCGGCGCATCGGGCCGACGTCCCGCGCGTCTTTTTGGGAGCGGCCCTCGTAGCCGCGGCGCAATCGCAGGAGCGCGGCCCAGGCCTCACGCGAGCGTGGCGTCGGCGAGCACGCCTTTTCCGCGGTGGATTCCTCGTTCCATTCGGGCGCGATAGCGGCCTCGAAGGCGCTCCGAGCATGGGCGTCGTCCGGCTCGTGCGCGGCCTTGTCGCTCGCCCGCTCGAGCGCGGCTTCGAGCGTTCGTAGCTTCTCCGTGCACGCCGCTTCCTCGGCGGTGGGCTTGCCCGCGGGCGGCGCCGTGCCGAAGACCGCCGCGATGATCTGCCACATGGAGGCCGTGATGAAGAGCACGGCCACGACGAGGACGAAGCTCGATGCGAGCTGGCGGAGCCGCTTCTTCGTCACGCAAACTCGAATACCGCACCTGCCGGCTTGACCGCACCTGCGTTCGTCCTACATATTCTTCAAAAGATTTTGAAACTTTCGAGGGAAGTGTAGATGGAAGCCTCCGTCGCGGCGGAAAAGCTCGGAGAAGTGGCGGTCGCAGAGCGCGTGGGCGAGCGTGCGGCGTCCCGGCTGGTCGAGCTTCGGTCGCTCTTCGGGGCAGACCTCGCGTACGTCGAGCGCGAGCTCGCGAAGGACTCGAAGGACGGCGTGGCGCCCGCGACGGACGCGGCGGCGCACCTGCTGATGGCGGGTGGCAAGCGCGTGCGGCCGCTGTGCGTGCTCCTGTCGGCGGCATGTTTTGGTCCGGATGAAGCGGCGACTCGCGATCTGGCGGTGGTCGCAGAGCTCGTTCACCTCGCGACGCTCCTTCACGACGACGTCGTCGATGACGCGGACACGCGGCGCGGCGCGATCGTCGCGCGCAAGGTCTGGGGCAACGCCGTGAGCGTGCTCGCGGGCGATTTGCTCCTGACGCACGCGCTCGAGCGCACCGCGGCGGCTGCGCCGGGCCCGACGATGACCGAGCTCATCGCGACGCTTCGCCGTCTCGTCGACGGTGAGGTGATCCAGCTGCGAGGTCGCACGCGCGTCGACCCGACGGAGTCCGTCTATTTTTCGATCGTCGAAGGCAAGACGGCGTCGCTCTTTTCGTGGGCGGCGCGCGCAGGCGCGAGATCGGGCGGCGCTTCGATCGCGCAGATCGACGCGCTCGGCTCGTTCGGGCGGAACGTCGGCGTGGCCTTCCAGCTCGTGGACGACGCGCTCGATTACCAGGGGGATCCCGCGCAGACGGGAAAGAAGCTCCTCGGCGATCTGCGCGAAGGCAAGGTGACGCTCCCGCTCATCGCCGCGATCGAAGCGCGCCCGGAGCTGTCGCGCGCGCTCGACGCGGCCCGCGAAGGCGATGACGACGCGGCGGGCGAGCTCTTCGCCGCGGTGACGGCTTGTCACGGCGCCGAGACCGCGAGGGCGCGCGCCCGCAAGCACACGAACACCGCGCTCGCCGCGCTCGCGACGCTCCCTCCGTCCCGCGCGCGCGACTTGCTCGGCGCGCTCGCGACCGAGCTGACCTCGCGTGCGTTCTGAAGCGCTCGAAGGTATCGTCGGCGACGTGACGCAGGCACTCTGGCCCAGCGAGGTGATCGTCTCCGACGTCGTCGGGCGGCTCATCGAGTTCTGGGGCTTCAAGCGAAACCTCGGGCGAATCTGGGCGGTGTTGTACCTGTCGCCGGAGGCGCTCAGCGCGGAGGACCTGCGGCAGGCGCTGAAGCTCTCGAGCGGCGCGGTGAGCATGTCGCTGAGCGAGCTTCTTCGCTGGGGTGTCGTGCGCCGCGTCTGGGTGCAGGGCGAGCGCCGGGATTTCTACGTCGCCGAGGTGCAGCTTTGGAAAATGATCTCTCGCGTCTTTTCCGAACGAGAGCGAACGGAGATCGACGCGGCGATCGAAGCGTTCGAGGAGGCCCTCGTCGCGCTCGATCGCCAGAAGGCGCAGGTCTCCGGAAAGCGCGACAAGGACACGGCGCGGACGCTCGAGCGGATCGATCTGCAGAAGCAGCGCATCGGGCAGCTGCTCGATCTGGCGAAGCTCGGAAAGAAGCTCCTCGACGCGCTCTTGTCGACGGCGAAGATCGACGCCGAGCCGCTCGTGCGCTTCTTGCTGGGTCGCTCGCAGTCCTCGCAAGTGCGCTGAGCGCGCCACGAGACGCGCGCGCCGATCCGATCACGAGCGGGTACGTCGTCGAGGTCTTTCACGGTCCGGTGCTCGGCCCTTCGCGCATCCTCGGCCTCGGCGGCGCGTACGCGGGGCTCGCCGAAGGCGTCGATGGCGTGAACGCGAACGTCGCGACACCAGGCGTGCGCGCGCCGTTCAGCGGAAGGCACGTCGATTTCGATCTCACGGCGAGCGTCTCGCTCCCAGGCTCGTTCGCGTCCACCGACTTCGAGAATCGCGGGACGCTCCCGAGCCGCGGAGACGCGAACGCGTCGGGCTTCGTGTACGGCAACGCCGGGTTCCTTCTCCAGGTCGGTCCGTTCGGCACTGCGCTCACGATCGACGCGACGAGCTACAAGCTCCAATCGCCGTTCGGCAACGCCACGAGCGTCGGCCTCGTGCGCGCGCACGCGATCGTCGCGTGGGCGTTCTTGAAATATCAGCTCGTCATCGGCGTCGGCGTGCAAGGCGCGACGCTGAGCTTCTCGTCGGCTTCGTTCTTCGGATCGCAGATCCCGCTGCCCGCTGCGCCGAGCGGGGTCGCGCCCGAGGCGGGCGTCTTGTTGAAGCTCGACGATCAACCATGGCGGCTCGGGGTGAGCGCGCACTTGCCGGTGTGGGGCGGCGTCTCGGGCGAGTCGACGAGCACGTTCATCTTGCCGTCGAGCGTCGTCCTTCCCGGACAGATCACGGTCGGCTTCGCGCTGCAGCTCGGCCCGCGGCCGCTCAACCCGAAGTGGGAAGATCCGAAGGACGATCTCGATCCGCTACGCGCGCGGATCGATCACGAGCGCGAGGAGCGCGCGCGGCGTGACGCGGCGGAGCTCGCGACGATCCCCGAGGGGCCGAAGCGCAAGCTGCGGGAGCGCGAGCTCGATGGACGCGAGCACGCGATCCGGCGCGTGGAGGACGCGCGCATCGACGCGGAGACGAAGACGATCCACACCGCGCACGACACGCGATTCGCGAACTGGCCGCGCCCGCGACTCCTCGTCGTGGCGGACGCGGTGATCACGGCGCCGGTCGACAACGCGGTCGCCGTCTCGAGCTTCCTCGATCAGCAGAACCAAGGGTACGGGCACTCGTGGACGATCTCGCCGCGGCTCGGCCTCGAAGGCGAGCCCGTGATCGATCGCGTGAAGCTTCGCCTGGGCACGTACCTCGAGCCGTCGCTCTTCGACGGCGGCTCCGCGCGCCAGCACTTCACGTTCGGCGGCGACCTGAAGCTATTCTCCTGGAACTTCTTCGGGCTCCTGGATCCCACGACCTGGCAGATCAGCTTCGCGACGGACCTCGCGCCGCGGTACACGAACTGGGGCATCAGCCTGGGCGTCTGGCGTTGAAGCGAAGCGTTTACCGATCGTCCACGCGAGCGCGATCCACGCGAGCGTGACGGCGACGTTCACGGCGAGGAAGCCGCGCGTGCCGAGCGCCCAGTGCACGCCGACCCAGACCATGCCCGCCGAGATCGCATCACCTCCGCGACGGCAGAACGCGTCGATGACCTGCTTGGCCTTGTATTTCGCCTCGCGCGACGTCCGCAGCCACAGCGTCTGCTGCGTCGTGTTCGAGAGCGAGTAGTCGAGGCTCGACTCCACGACGCGCCCGATGAAGAGCACCGTGAGGAGCGGCATCATGAAGGCCATGCCATAGCCACCGACCGACGCGAGCGGCACGAGGACGAGCGCGGCGCGCAAGCCGGCGTACTTGATGACGCGCGAGACGATGAAGAGCTGCAGGACGACGCCGATCGTGTTGATCAGCTGGAAGTAGTGCGCCTTGAACTGCGCGATGTACGCGGTCTGCGAGACGTGCTGCGCGAGCGCGTGCGCGGGCGCCGCGTCGACGAGCATTCGATCGAGGACGTAGTCGCCCGTCTTCGTCACGAAGTTGAGCGCGAGCACCATCCCCGCGAAGAGGAGGAGGTAGCGATCCTTGAGCACCATCGCGAACGCGTTGCCGGACGCGACGGGCTCCTCTTTCTGCTCGGCCTTCTCCTTCGGTGCCTCGCGGCGATGCACGAGGTACGTGACGCCGAGCGCGACGAGGAAGATCACCGCGGCCCAGATCATCAGCGTGAAGGGCGTGCCGTGCTTCACGATCGGCGAGGCGAGCCAAGCGCCGCCGACCGCGCCGACGGAGCTGCCGATGCCGACGATCGGGAAGAGACGCTTGCCTTGCTCCTCGGTGTAGATGTCGGCCGCGAAGCTCCAGAACTGCGCGATCGTCACGATGTTGAAGATGCCGACCCACAAGAAGAACGGGACGCCGATCGGCGCGTGACGAAGGCCGAGGATCCAGAAGAGGAGCAGGTTGCTGATGAAGAAGACGGTGACGCTCGTGATGAGCGACATGCGCGACGTGCGCGCGGCGAGCCACCCGTAGGCCATCGAGACGAAGACCAAGAGGATCGTCTGCCCGAACGAAGCGTAGCTCTTCACCTCGGCGCCGCCGCCGAGCAAGATGAGCGGCTCGCGCGCGACCTTGAGCAAGTAGTACGCGGTCAAGATCAAGAAGACGTCGAGCGTCATCAAGAGGACCGTGCCCGCTTCGCCCGGACGAACGTCTCCGAAGAGCTGCAGGACGAACGAGACGGGATGCTCGCGGAACTTGGGACGCTCGCGCTCGCT
>Ga0068868_100001587_pt1 | contig 15488 bp, 13 predicted proteins | sample KBSMisM42_FD_64660 | JGI IMG/M metagenome (GOLD analysis project Ga0068868, IMG submission 64660) | Miscanthus rhizosphere microbial communities from Kellogg Biological Station, Michigan, USA - KBS Miscanthus M4-2 | ecosystem: Host-associated > Plants > Roots > Rhizosphere > Soil ...
AGCGACCGCCGCAAGCTCAGCAGCAACAACAGCGGCCAGAACGCGCGCAGCAGGCACCGCAGCCTACACCAGCGGCAAGACCAGAACCGCAAGCGCAGCCCCAACAGCGCGCTCAGCAGCCGCGCCGGCAGGAGCGGCCTCCTCAGGCGCAGCAACCGCCGCAACCAGTACAGCAGGCGCCGCAACAGCGTACACAAGCGCCCCCCGCGCGTGCTCCGCAACAACAACAACAACAACAGCAGCGACAGCAGCGGCCGGAACGTGCTCAGCAGTATCCACAACAGCAACAACAGCAAGGACAGCAGCGGTCGATCCTTGGGCAACCCCAGCGCACGCGGCAACAGGCGCAATCCTGGCAGCAACAGCGCGGGTGGCTACAGCACGGCGGCTGGCAGGGGCACGATAACTTCCAGCAAAACAGTTCGCGCAACTGGAGCGCCGACCATCGCACCTGGTCGCAGCGCGGAGGCTATGGCGGCTACTACATCCCGCAAAACAGTTTCAATCTGTATTTCGGCCGCCAACACTTCTTCCGCTTCCGGACCCCGCCTGTAATGTATTTGGGCTATCCGCGCTTCGAGTACCAGGGGATTTCGTTCCTGCTCTTGGATCCGTGGCCGGCAAACTGGTCGCAAGACTGGTATGAAGAGGACGACCTCTTTATCGACTACGACGAAGACGGCTACTACCTTTACAACCGCGATTATCCGAATCAAAGGCTGGCGATCACAATCTTGGTGTAGCAAGCGGTGCGCGGCACAGCTGACGTCGAGCGCGATCACGAGCACTAAGCATTGGAGTCAAGGAGAAGCATGAAAACCATCACATCGTATTTGTCCCTGCTGGCGCTGTTGGCCGTTGGGATCCTGGGAGGCTGCTCAGCCGATTCCACTAAATCACCCGATGTTTCCGGAAGCATCCGGACCTCGCTTGATCAAGCCGGGTTGAAAGATGTATCGGTGACTCAGGATCGCGACAAGAGCGTGGTGACTCTAGGTGGACATGTAGCCTCCGAGGGCGACAAGGGACAGGCGGAAGCCATTGCCCGAACCATGGCGGGAATTCAAGTGGTGGCGAATCAAATTGCGGTGCTTCCGCCGGGCGTCGAAAGCGATGCGAAAAGGATGAATTCCGATTTGGATAAAGGCATCGAGAGTAATTTGCATGCTGCCCTGATTCCCGAGAGCCTCGAGGACAGCGTCAAGTACTCCGTCAAAAACAATGTAGTCACATTAACCGGCGATGTCGATTCTCAAGCCAAGCGCGGGCGCGCGCAAGAGGTGGCGTCCCGGGTTCCAAACGTGCAGCAAGTCGTGAACGAGTTGCAAGTGCGCGGGCAGAAGGCAACCTCGTCCAATTAGTACCGGTTTAGAAAAAGAGAGGTAATTATGCTTTGGACACTTGTAGCCGTCCTCTTGATTTTGTGGCTTTTGGGATTTAGTCTCAGCCTTGGAGGCGGCCTGATCCATATATTGTTGGTGATCGCCTTGGTGGTGATCGTGGTCAACTTAGTGAGCGGCCGGCGCGTGGTTTAGAGCGCTGTAAAGGGTCGATCGGCCCTTTACAGTCCAGGACGTTCTTCCGACGCTTGGGCCGCGGTAAAGAGAACCAAGGTTATCCAAAGCGCGTCGGCTAGGAGCAGGTGCAGGAGTTGTATCGGAAGCGGAGCCTGCAATAATATGCTCGAGGCCCCGACTACGAATTGCAGGCCGAAGAGTACCAACATCCCGCCAGATAAAGCGCGCAGCTGGGCCGTGCGCCTCGCTTTGTACTCAGGGAAAGCCACCAGCGCAACCACGAATCCCGCAACGAGGGCCAGGAACGGGTGGATGATCCGCAGACGGATTAAGAAGCTTGCAGTGGATGAAAAATCATCACGCATACCTTGGGCCAGGCTATGCGAAGGAAACAACGTGTCACCGAGAGCTGTAATGACGCCAGCCACTGCGACAAGTACCAGAGCGATCAAGGGACCTAACATAGAAAGCGAAAACAGCCAGCCTCTGCGCGGAGCAGGCTGCGTGGCGGACCGCGCGGCAAGAGCCAGCGACGCCAATAGCAGGAAGGTATTGATCAGGTGGGTGCCCAACGAATAGACGCGGCCCACCGATTCGTTACGGGCAACGTGTCCCAGCAGCACTAAAGACGCCCCCAGCAGTGCTTCGGTCAGGATAAACACCAAAGCCCAACTCGACCAACGGCGCGCTGCATGGCCCTGAGGGAAGGCTCTCCGGGACCATACAAACATCGCGACTACGGCGACGAGTGCGATGCCGCTCATCACGCGGTGGGTCAGCTCAATCACCGTCGCTATTTGCGAAACGTTAGGCACAACTGCCCCGTTGCAAAGAGGCCAGTGTCCGCCGCAGCCGGCTCCCGAACCCGTGGCTCGCACTAACGCCCCCCAAAGGATTACAGCGACGTTATAGACGAGAACTCCCCACGCAAACACGGCGAAACGGCGCTGTGGCTTTGTGAGTGGGCTGGAAGAGAGGGCCGGGGTGTTGGACAATGGTGCACGCACGCCACCTTCGGCCACTGGGAGCCTCATACTTCCAGGATACTCGCTAAGCCAGCGCAAGCTTGGCGGCGGAAACCTCGCATGCAAGTGCGCGTTCAGCGGCCGCGGCCGCGACGGGTTTGGAAAACAGGTAGCCTTGGCCGGTTTCACACCCGAGGTTCAGTAACGTGGCTCGCTGCTCCTCGTCCTGGATGCCTTCGGCCACCACCGTCATGTGGAGACTGCTGGCTAGACTGAGGATGGTTTCAACAATGGCGCGACTTTCCTGGTCGATATTTAGACGCTGAATGAAGGAACGGTCGATCTTGAGGGAATCGAACTGTAGTGTGCGCAGGCAGCTGAGTGAGGAATATCCGGTACCGAAGTCGTCGAGTTTTAAACCAACGCGCAGAGCCCGGAGCGCCGACAGAATCTTCTGGACGGAATCAAGTTCCGGAATGAGCGCACTCTCGGTAATTTCCAACTTGAGGGTCTCCGGAGCAATTCCCGTTTCGGCGAGCACAGCTCCCACGGCTTCAGGGAGTTGCCGGCCCGCCAACTGCTTCACGGACACATTGACGTTCATCGACAACGGTACCGTATGCGGAAATTTGGTCTGCCAAGTTTTCAGCTGCATTGCCGCTTGGCGCAAAACCCAGTTTCCCAAAGGAATGATCAGGCCGGTATCCTCAGCGATGGGAATGAAGTCCAGCGGCTGGATCAGGCCGTATTGAGGGTGGCGCCAACGCAGAAGGGCCTCGAAGCCGACCGCGCAGCGAGTTCGCAGATCGACGATCGGCTGGTAAAACGCCTCCATCTGATTCCGTTCGAGGGCGTGATGAAGATCGATTGCCAGAGCCATGCGGATATGAGCGCGATGCCGCAGTTGCGGATCGAATGTTTCCCAGCGGCTTCGGCCTTCCCTCCGCGCCTCGAACATCGCGACTCTGGCGTCGCGTAAGAGCTCTGTCGCGATGGTTTGGGGGCTGGCGCAAAGCGCGATTCCGGCACAAGCGCTGATAGAAACCTGCGAGCCTGCCAGAACGAAGGGCCGCGATAGAGACGCCAGTAGTGTCTTGGCGAGGGCCTCCGCCTGCTCGGCCGGTGTGGCCTCCAGTAGGAACGCGAATTCGTCGCTTCCCACGCGTGCCAATGCGCACGTCGGATGGATCGCTGATTCCGTTATGATGCGGCGGAAGCGGGCGGCGGTCTCGACCAGAGCCTGATCGCCGGTTTCGTGGCCCAGATTGTCGTTCAGGTTTTGAAAGCCATCCAGATCGAGCAACAACACCGTCAGGGACTCTCCAGGCTTATAGCGTGCAAGGGCCTGCTGCAATTCACGCAGGAACATGGCCCGGTTTCCCAGGCCGGTGAGAGGGTCCAACAGGCGGTCTTCGCGATCGGCTTGGGACCGCAGGAGCTGCGTCTGGATACGCGCGCTCATAACTCGTAGGTCGATGGGCGTCACCATGTAATCGTTCGCGCCCAGATCGAACGCATCGACGATGGCTTCGCTATCGTTGAGCGTACTAACCATGATGACCGGCAATTCGCTTGGTGAATACGTAGCGCGCAGCAGGCGCAGAAGGTCCAGTCCGCTGATCCCGGGCATCACCTGATCCAGCAACACCAGGTCGTAATGCGCGCGGTTAATCTTCTCGAGCGCCTCGGCACCGTCTTCCGCGACTTCAACCTGATAGCCGTTGCTAATCAGGCGGCGAAGGAGCAGATCACGATTCTGGGGGTTATCGTCGACCACCAGCAGTTTACAGGGATCCTGCGTCACAGACCTTCTCTCCGGCAAGCGCCTCAGCGCGCCGCCGTGGGATTCTCTTCGGCCAAATCCAGCGAACCTTGCAGGCGTATTTCTTGAGGGCAGTTAGAATTTCGTTGACCCTCGGAACCCCGATATGGTACCCATATACTATTCCAAGGTTCTCGTCCTTTCGGGGGCGGGTGAAAAGGGAAGCGGGTGTAAATCCCGCACGGTCGCGCCACTGTGAGCAGCGAGCGGACCGGCAAGTTTTAGCCACTGTTTCTTCGGAAATGGGAAGGCCGCCGGTTTGCGATGACCTGTCAGTCAGGAGACCTGCCTTGGTCAAGGAGGCGCGTTACCTCGTCTTATGACGACTAAACTACTCGTATTGTTTTATGCCCCCGCTATAGCTATGGCTATGGCCGTGGCGATTGCGGGCGAAGCTCCGTCTGTGAGCGGTTCCGTAAAAGATCCTCAAGGGCGGCCGGTGATTTCCGCGGCCGTGAGCCTGTTTTCGCGCAGCAGCACCACCGCGGCGGCCACGACCAGCAATTCTCAAGGGGTGTACCGCTTCGAAGCAGTCGCGCCCGGCGACTATATTCTGCGCGCTGACGCTCCTGGATTTGCGGTGTTTCTGGAGGAGCGGTTGCATGTCGACGCGCCTCTCACCCGTGACATTTCCTTTGCGCTGGCGGGAGTTCGCGAACAAGTGGTGGTGACGGCTTCGGGGACTTCGCAATCCCCCGATGAGGTCTCGAAAAGTGTGACCGTCATCGATCGCTCTGAAATAGAGCAGCGAGACGTCTTCCCTCTCGCCAATGCGGTGGACCTCGCGCCTGGGGTGCGGGTCCAGACGCTCGGCGGGCCGGGGCAAGTGGCGGCGATCCACATTCGTGGGATGCGGGATATCGACACTGCGGTGCTAGTGGATGGAATGCGTCTGCGCGATGCGGCTGTGCTGCATGGTGACGCCACTGGGTTGATCGAAGACCTGTTGTCCGTCAATCCTCGCCGCGTAGAAGTGATGAATGGCTCGGGATCTTCGTTGTATGGCACCAGCGCGATTGGCGGCGTGGTGAACATCGTCACCGACGACGGCGGGGGAAGGACGCGCGGCAGCGTCCTCGCGGAAGGCGGTTCGCTCGGCACCATGCGCGGGCGGGCGCAAGTGGCAGGCGGGGCTTTGAATGACCGTTTGCAATTTAGCACCGGCCTTGCGTACACAGATGTGATCGAGGGCGTCGACGGCGACGACCCGTTTCGCGACGCCAGCGTTCAAGGCGGCGTGAGCTACCGCCTGTCGAGCGCCACGCTGCTTCGCGCGCGCTTGTTTGGCGGCGATGCGTTCGCAAAGAACAATTCCAGCCCTTTGCAAGCAGGAATTCTTCCTGCGACCGGGATCATCGATGCGGTTCCATTCGTTACATTTCTGCCAGGCGCCGACGACCCCGACAGCAGACGTACCGGCAGGTTCTTGAACGGAGCGCTGAGTCTGGAGGGGCAGCCGCTAGCGAAGCTGAATTACTCGTTATCGTTTCAGACGCTGACCTCCAGCCGGCGTTACAACGACGGACCAGTGGGGACAGGCTTTCAACCGTTTGGAAAGCAGCGCCAGGTTTATGACGGACGCATCCAGACGGTGAACGGGCAGTTGCATTATCAGCCCAGCGCGGCGCACCTCATCACTGGCGGCTATGAATTCGAGAATGAAAATTATGCTTTTGATTTCGCGGATTCCAGCGATTCCGGGGCAGCAGCCAGAACCAACGTCACGCAGAGAAGCAATGCGTTCTTTGTGCAGGATCAGACGCGCTGGTTGGACGGGCGGTTAATGGTGACCGGAGGGTTTCGCGCGCAGTATTTTTCGCTCGACCTGCCGCTGTTTTTTCCAGTGGCATCGGCTCCCTATAAGGGGGTCGCCATTAACTCGCCTCCTGCGGCGTATACGGGCGACGCCTCGATGGCTTATTTCATCCGCGAGAGTAATACTAAGCTGCGCGGACACGTGGGTCGCGGCTATCGGGTACCTTCGCTTTATGAAAGATTCGGCGCGGGGTTCGATTCATTTTTCGGCTATTCGGTCTACGGCGATCCCCGGCTCGCTCCCGAACACTCGATTAGCTTCGACGCTGGTGTCGACCAAAACTTCGCGCGGGGGCGCGTACGGGCGTCGGCCACCTACTTTTATACGACTCTGCAGCAGGTGATCGCGTTCGCCAACACATTAACCGGAACGGACCCCTTCGGCCGCTTCTTCGGATATTACAATTCGCGGGGCGGGATTTCGAGGGGCGTGGAGACGAAAGTCGCCGTAGCGCCGCTTGCGGCGTTGAATTTTTCGGCCAGCTACACATTCGTGAACGCGGCAGAGCGGAGTCCATCTATACCCGGCATTGTGAGGACGCTCGCGATCCCGCGACACCAGTTTTCCGCAATGGCGACCTGGCGCGCCGGGAAACGGACAATGTTGACCTTCGACACACTGCAGTCCTCGAACTATCTTGGCCCGGTGTTCCCAGATTTCGTGACTGCGTTTGCGACGCGGGCGTACCGCTTCGATGGACTCCGTAAAGTGAACGCGGGCGCCAGTTACCGGCTGCCGATCGGCGAGTTCCGGGCTTTACGATTTTTTGTGCGCGCTGAAAATCTGTTGGATCAGAACTTTTTCGAAAACGGGTTCCGGACGCCTGGGAGAACCGCAAACGGCGGCATTCAGTTGGAGTTCTGATCGACGCATGACGCTACCACCTGTTGCTGTTTTCGTGCGACGATCTTAAAGAGGAAAGAAGATACATGATTCAGCACACAGTTATCGCCGCGCTTTTCGCCGTCGCCACATTGGCCGCCGCTCCCGTAAAAGTGGACCTTAAGGATGCGATGGGGAAACCGGTGGGCACTGCCACTATCACCGAAGGCAAGACCGGCGGCGTGGTGATTCATATGAAAGTGGTAGGGCTCCCGGTAGGCGAGCATGCTGCGCATATTCATACCAATGCCAAGTGCGAAGGCCCTGACTTCACTTCCGCGGGCGGACATTTTAATCCGGAAATGAAAATGCACGGATTGGATAGCGAAAATGGGCCGCACGCAGGCGATATGGCGAACTTCACGGTCGCAGGCAAGAAGGGCAAGGCTAACGTAACACTGGTCAACACGCGCGTAACGTTGGACAACGGTGCCCACTCGGTGTTTACCAACGGTGGAACCGCGCTTGTCATTCACGAGAAAAAGGACGATATGAAGACCGATCCGGCTGGCGCCGCTGGGAAGCGTATCGCCTGCGGGACAATTACGAAGTAGCAGACTTTCAGGCTTCAGGGGAAGCCACGAAGCGATATCCGATCCCGCGCACTGTCACCAAATGACGGGGATGTGCGGGATCGTCTTCAATATAACGCCGCAATCGCACGATGAAGTTGTCGATGGCGCGCGTGTCAGTATCTTCACGTAGGCCCCACACCTCCTGCAACATGCTTTTGCGGGAGACAGCTTTGCCTTCGTGATCGATTAAGAAACGCAGGATGCTGGCTTCCATCAGCGTGAGCGGATAAACCTTGCTGCCGGCATGCACTTCGAGAAGGTCGAAGTGCACGGATTTTTCGCCGAATGCGAACGTGTCCTTCGCGGCCTTGGATGCCCCTGCGGTCGGGGCTGGCGCCGTCGAGCGCAGCCACTGCTTCCTGCGCAGCAGACTCCGAATGCGCGCGATCAGGATCGAGAGCTCAAAAGGCTTGGGCAAATAGTCGTCGGCCCCTGCGGCGAAGCCCTCGAGAACGTCTTCGGGACGGCCGCGGGCTGTCAACATTAACGTCGGGACGAATTGCCCGGCGCCGCGCATCTCGGAGACGACCGTAAATCCGTCTTTCACCGGGAGCATGACGTCTAGAACCACCAAATCGAAAACCGGTTGGGTTGCGTCGTCAGGCTGCGGGATGAGCAATTGCAAAGCAGCCTCGCCAGTCTCTACCGCTTGAACTTGATAGCCTTCGGCCTCCAGGTTGAAGCGCAGTCCTTCGGCTAGGTGTTGTTCATCTTCGACGATGAGAATACGATCGGGCTGGCTCATTTCGCGATCGGAAGCTGCAAGACAAAAGTGCTGCCTCGCCCCGGGCCTTCGCTTTCCGCCCACACCCGGCCACGGTGGCGCTTGGCCACAGAGCGCACGATGAAGAGGCCTAGACCAGTTCCTTTCACGCGCGTTGCCAGCGGTCCGGAGACGCGGTAAAAGCGCTTGAAAATCTGCTTAAGCTCGGATTGCGGAATGCCGGGACCGTTGTCTTTGACTCGCACTTGCACGAAACGGTCGTCTATATTTTCGGTCTCGACGTTCACATGGACGTCCTTGCCGGAGTACTTCACGGCATTATCAATCAGGTTGGAAACGGCGGCGCGTACTTCGTCTTCGTCGCCTTGGATGATGACGGGAGGGCCAGGGCGATAGGTGAGCGCTTCGGCGGGAACATGATACAGCCGACGCGCGCGTGCTAGGCACTCCTCCACGATGTCTCCAAAATCGATGGCGGAAACATTCAAGGCCCGCTTGGCGTGGCCGGTGCGGCCCGTGCGGAGAATTTGCTCGATGCTGCCCAGCAACCGGTCACTATCGTCGAGCATGGTGCGATAGAATTCCTGGCGCTTGGGTTCGTCGACGGACCGTGTTTGCAGTGTTTCGAGATACAGGCGGATGGATGCGACGGGAGTCTTTAACTCGTGCGTCACGGCATTGATGAATGCGTCGTGCTGGGCGTTGCGGCGTATTTCGCGCACCAGAAACGTGGTGTTGAGAACTACTCCAGCGATCACCGCCAGTACCAACAAAATGCCAAAAAACAGCAGGATGCCGTCGCGCCAGCCGAGCAGAACCCAGCCCACGTAGAGCAAGACGATAAACGCGATGAGTCCGGCGCCCAACGTGATAAAGACCGCGATGGACGTGCGCCGCCCGCCGACAACCATGTTCTTAGAGTAGCCCGTAAGCGCCGGAGACTGGAATATACTGCAAAAATGCCTGTCAGCCCGGAGACCCTTCGCATTCACCTGGACTACACCGCCTGGGCTGCGTCCCGCTTGCTTGATGCTGCGTCGGATCTTTCACCGGATGAACTCAATCGCGATTTTGGGACCGCTGACAAAAGCGTCGTCGGAACGCTGGCCCACGTATTCGCAGCGGATAGAGTGTGGATCGGCAGAGTTCAGGGCAATGCGCCGGAAAAATTCATAAGCGACGAAGATCGAGACTTAGCTGTGCTGCGACGCGAGTGGCCGGTAGTGCTTCGCTCCTGGCAGGATTGGGCTGCAGGCCTAACCGACGAAAACGTCACGCAAGTGGCTGCTTATCAGGATTTGAAAGGTAATGCCTGGACCACGCCTTGGTGGAAGATTGTCTTGCACGTGGTAAATCACGGAACACACCATCGGGGGCAGGTCTCCGGATTTCTACGTGCGATGGGGCACAGGCCGCCGCCGCTGGACTTGATCGCGTATTACCGGGAGTTGGGCTAAACCGCCTAAGCGGCTTCTTGTTCCATGACCAGCGCTTCCGGTTTCACCAGCCGGATGCCCCAGACCAAACCCACGGATCTCAGCAGCTTCAGCGTGATCCAGGAGATATCGAGTTCGTACCACATCATCCCATGGCGCGCCGAAGTTTGATGCGCGTGGTGATTGTTGTGCCAGCCCTCGCCGAACGTCAGAACCGCGAGGATAAAACTGTTCCGCGAGTCGTCAGTCGTCTCAAAACGGCGCCTCCCAAAGATATGGGTGGCGGAATTGATCAACCAGGTGCAATGCAGCCCGTAGACGATGCGCAGGCAGAATCCCCACAAAAACATCGGCAGTCCACCAAAAGCGAGCAGTGCCAAACCGGTAACCACCACCGGAATCCAGTGATACGCGTTCAACCAGCGATAGAACTTGTGGCGAGCCAGGTCCGGCGCGTACTTGGCCATAATCTTGTTGTTGTGATTGGTCTCGCCGAGTACGATCCAGCCCATGTGCGCCCAGAAAGCGCCTTCGCGCGGGGAGTGCGGGTCACCCGGCTGATCCGATTTCGCATGATGCAAGCGATGCGTGCCCACCCAAAACATCGGGCCGCCTTCGAGCGTCAGGGTGCCGCAAACCGCGAAAAAGTATTCCAGCCAGCGGGGACACTGGTACGACTGGTGCGTGTGCAGGCGATGATAGCCCAGGCTGATGCCCCACCCGACCGCCATCCAATGCAGCGCGATCGCCACAAAAAGCGCTTTCCAGCTAAAGAAAAAGAAGGCGGCTACCGCGCCTATGTGAAGGCCCAACAGGATTAACGACGTAACCCAGTTGATTTTTTGGCCGTTGGCGAGTTGAATCGCGTATTTACTCACTTTGTCTCCCGCCCCAGTAGAGTAGCAGGCGGATTTGTGCGCAATTGTAAGAGTTGTGTAATTTCACTTTTTGGATTCAGCAGGATACGGCGTTTGCCTGAGATCGGGGGCAGGGCCTACTTATTTCCCACCGCTAAAAGCGTCTCAAAGTGGGGTGACTCCTCCTCGCGATGCACGATAGAGATTTCGACGCCTTTGAACCCGGCATCGCGCAAAAACCGGCCCACTTCAGCCTCGGTGAACCCGAACCACACGTCCGCGTACATGTCGCGGGCTTCCTGGTAGTTGTGGCGTAGGAGGTCGAGAACCACGATGCGGCCGCCAGGCTTCAAAATCCGGTGGGCTTCGCCGACTGCTTGCTGCGGGTGCTGGGCGTGATGCAGCGCCTGGCTGAAGAACGCGAGGTCGACAGTGCCCGTTTTTATAGGAACTTCTTCGATATCCCCCTTGCGGTATTCGAGGTTATCGACTCCATGTTTACGGGCCAGTTCGGCCCCGTATTCCACCATCTTCTCCGAGTTGTCAATGGCGATCACCTTCTTCGCCCGGCGTGCGAGCAGCTGTGAAAACGTGCCCTCGCCGGCACCCAGATCGGCGATTACCAGGGGCGGCATCAACAAAAGCAGCGTTTCCGCGAGCCCTTCCCAAGAGCGCCCTGGCAGGTATTGACGACCGAACTTCCCGGCCAATTCATTGAAATAGGCGCGGACTTTATCCTGACGACGCCGCATGGTGTGCAGCAAAGCTTCGGAATCATGCTCTGCCTCTGGAATCTCGGAAGCGGCCTCCTCCAGCACCTCCATCAATTGACCGAACGACTTGGATTCCGCTCCCCGGGGCGGCCGCAAGCGATAAAGGACGCTCTTGCCGCTGCGGCGGTCGGTCACCAGCCCGGCGCTTTTCAGTTGCGCCAAGTGTGTGGAAATACGGCTCTGACCCATGTTCAGTATGTTCTGCAACTCGGCCACGGACAGCTCTTCGCGGGTCACCAGCAGAAGGATCCGGATCCGGCTCGGGTCAGCCAAAAGGCGAAGGTTTTGGAGCATTGACGGCATGCGGGTTTCTAGTCTAATATCAACATATCTGGATTGATTGATGGAAACAAGTCTAATCGGTCGCGAGACACAGGAGATTGAATGAGTACTGCCATCCAAAACGTCACCGCTGAATACAAAGTCGCGGACATGAGCCTGGCCGAATGGGGCCGCAAGGAGATTTCGATCGCCGAGCAGGAAATGCCCGGCCTGATGTCGATCCGGCGGAAGTATGCGGTCGACAAACCGCTGCAGGGCGTGCGCGTCACGGGGTCGCTGCACATGACGATTCAGACCGCGGTGCTGATCGAGACGCTGGTCGATTTGGGCGCGACGGTGCGCTGGGCGAGCTGCAACATTTTTTCGACTCAGGACCACGCCGCGGCCGCCATTGCCGCCGCCGGAGTTCCGGTGTTTGCGTGGAAGGGTGAATCGCTTGAAGACTATTGGTGGTGCACTTACCAAGCGGTGAGCCACGCGGGTAACAAGGGTCCTGAGCTCGTAGTCGATGATGGCGGCGACGTGACGCTGCTGATTCATCGCGGCTACGAACTCGAGAACGGCAGCAAGTGGGTGGACACGCCCTCGGAGAGCCACGAAGAGAAGGTCATCAAGGATCTGCTGAAGAAAGTATACGCCGAGAATCCGAATCGCTGGCGCGAAATTGTGAAGGGCTGGCGCGGCGTTTCTGAAGAAACCACAACCGGCGTGCACCGTCTCTATAAGATGCAGGAAGAGGGCAAGCTGCTGATCCCCGCCATCAACGTTAACGATTCCGTCACCAAGTCGAAGTTCGACAACCTGTATGGTTGCCGTGAATCATTGGCCGACGGAATCAAGCGCGCTACCGATGTGATGGTCGCCGGCAAAGTGGCGGTCATCTGCGGCTACGGTGATGTTGGCAAGGGCTCGGCGCACTCGCTGCGGGGAATGGGCGCGCGCGTAGTGGTGACCGAGATCGATCCCATTAATGCCCTGCAAGCTGCAATGGAAGGTTTCGAAGTGACTACGGTCGAAGATACGCTGGGACGCGGCGACATTTACGTCACCACTACCGGCAACGTCGACATCATCACCCTGGAACATATGCGGCACATGAAAGACCAAGCCATCGTCTGCAACATTGGCCACTTCGATAATGAGATCCAGGTGGATCCGCTGAACGCCGCGAAAGACATCAAGAAGACCAACATCAAGCCGCAGGTGGACATGTACACTTTCCCCGACGGCCACAGCATCTTCATGCTGGCCGAGGGACGGCTAGTAAATCTGGGCTGCGCGACCGGCCATCCCAGCTTTGTGATGAGCAACAGCTTCAGCAACCAGACGCTGGCACAATTGGATCTGTGGAAAAACAAAGACACCTACAAGGTGGGCGTATATACTCTTTCGAAGAAGCTGGATGAAGAAGTCGCCCGCTTGCACCTGGAGAAAATCGGCGTGAAGCTGACCACCCTCAGCAAGAAACAGGCCGATTATCTGGGCGTTCCGGTAGAAGGTCCTTATAAACCGGATCACTATCGATACTAGGCAGCGCGGCGGTTGACGAGATTTTGAATAGAAGGAGAGTGAATGTCCGATAAAATGCGACACATTTTCACGTCCGAATCGGTGAGCGAAGGCCACCCGGACAAGATGGCGGATCAGATTTCCGACGCCGTGTTAGACGCCGTCATGAAAGACGATCCCACCGGCCGCGTGGCCTGTGAAGTCCTGATCACTACCGGAATCTGCGTGGTGGCAGGCGAGATTACCACCACTACCTACGTGGACGTGCCGAAGCTGGCGCGCGAAGTGATTGCGGACATCGGCTTCACCGACGCGAAGATGGGCTTCGATGCCAAGACCTGCGGTATTTTGAACACGATTCAAAGCCAGTCCCCCGACATCGCGATGGGCGTCGATACCGGCGGCGCAGGCGATCAGGGACTAATGTTCGGCTACGCCTGCGATGAGACTCCGGAACTGATGCCGCTGCCGATCATGATGGCGCACAAGCTGGTCCGCCAGCAGAGTGATGTGCGCCGCGATGGCAAGCTGACTTACCTGCGTCCCGATGCCAAGAGCCAGGTCAGCGTCGAGTACGTGGACGGTAAGCCCAAGCGCATCGACGCCGTGGTTCTATCGACGCAGCATGACGACGATGTCACCACCGAACAGCTTCGCGCCGACGTGAAGAAATACATCATTGACCCTGTGGTCGGCGGCAATATGGTAGATTCGCAGACCAAGTATCACATCAATCCCACCGGTCGTTTCGTAATCGGCGGACCGCACGGCGACACCGGCCTCACCGGCCGCAAAATCATCGTCGACACCTACGGCGGGATGGGCCGCCACGGCGGCGGCGCGTTCTCGGGCAAGGATCCGACGAAGGTTGATCGTTCGGCGTGCTACATGGCGCGTTACGTTGCCAAGAACATTGTGGCGGCGGGCCTCGCTTCGCGTGTTGAAGTCCAGCTGGCCTACGCGATTGGCGTGGCCGAGCCGGTGTCCATTATGGTGAACACCTTCGGCACCGGCACAGTTCCGGAAGAACGTCTGGTAGAGATGGTTCGCGCGACGTTTGTGCTCACGCCTAAGGGCATGATCGAAACCCTGAAGCTGCGCCGTCCGATTTACCGCAAGACCGCTGCTTTTGGACACTTCGGCCGCACCGAAGAGACGTTCACGTGGGAAGCCACCGACAAGGCCAAGGCCTTGAAGGAAGCGTCTCATTCACTAGCCGCGGCGCGTTAAACGGGTCCGGTTCATCATAGGTAAAAGAAAGGCGTGCCCTGGAGTTCCTTGCTGCCGGCGACGGCGCGGCAAAGGGCTCCAGGGTATATTTGTGTAGATGGCTCTCATTGAAGGTTGCAAGCATTCTCTGGAAATCACGGTTCCGGAGACCGAAGTGGATCAGGAAACCGAGCGCGCGGCGGCGGCTATCCAAGTCAAGGTCCGGCTGCCGGGCTTCCGCCCCGGCAAAGCTCCGCTGGCTATGGTGAAGACCCGCTTTGCCGGCGACATCCGCCAGGAAGTTCTTGAGAAATTAGTCCCGCGATTCCTGAATGAAGCATTTGAACACGATCATTTGAAGGTCGTCGGTCAGCCCAGCATCAGCGACGTGCATTTTCACAAGGGCGAGCCGCTGAAGTTCAAGGCCGAGTTCGAAGTCGCTCCGGAGTTCGAGCTGGGCGAGTATCAGGGCCTAACCGTTACTTATGCGGAACCCGTCGCCAGCGAAGAGGAAGTCAACCAGCGTCTGGAAGGCTTGCGCGATCGTAAGGCCGAATTCGTCAACGAGGAACCGCGCGCGCTGGCTGATGGCGATTACGCGGTCGTTTCGCTCGAAAGCGTCTCCGGTGTCGACGAAAAGATTCAGCAGGACGAATTAATGCTGAAGCTGGGCGACGAAGCCACCATGCCGGCGTTCACGGAAAATCTAGTTGGGGCGTCTCCCGAAGAATCGCGCGAGTTTGAAGTCACGTATCCCGATGAGTACGATCGCAAGACTTTGGCGGGGCGCACTGTGCGTTTCAAAGCCACCGTGAAGGCGGTTCGGCGCAAGGAACTACCGGAGCTGAACGACGATTTCGCCAAGGACATGGGCGATTTTCAGACGCTCGACGAACTCAAGGACTCAATCCGCAAGTCCATACTGCATGAGCGCGAACATCAGGCTCAAGACGACACCAAGCAGCAGATCATCGCGAAACTGGTGGACGCCCACCCCTTTGCCGTGCCGGACACCTTTGTTGACCGGCAGATTGAGGGCACGCTCAACACTCAGCTTCAACAATTGGCGTCGCAGGGCATCGACCCGCGATATCTCAAATTAGACTGGCAAAAGATTCGCG
>Ga0068868_100001589_pt1 | contig 15482 bp, 17 predicted proteins | sample KBSMisM42_FD_64660 | JGI IMG/M metagenome (GOLD analysis project Ga0068868, IMG submission 64660) | Miscanthus rhizosphere microbial communities from Kellogg Biological Station, Michigan, USA - KBS Miscanthus M4-2 | ecosystem: Host-associated > Plants > Roots > Rhizosphere > Soil ...
CATCTAGTTGCCAGTCGATTTCAGACTCGAAGAATGGGCCGATATCAGCAAACTCCGTCCAGTTTCCAGTGTGATCGTGAACGCGGAAATGATCGTGTCCTGGATGCGGGCGAGATCCGCGTCCGAGCCTTTGGTGATAGAGGGGCAGGCTGGAAGTTTTCCCACACAGGAGTAAACATTTTGCTATCGAGTGATCCCACCCTATGCTGATCGTTTGACAGGAACTAATGCCCTGTAGATCGCCGTTGTCGAACTGATGCCAGATCCATTTACGGGTGTTCGGCGTGTGAATGTCGCCGTCCGGAGTTTCGGCGTCAACGTAGGCCCAATTGAACCCAGCGGCCTTGAACGACTCCGCGATGTGGAAGGCGTGGCCCTGATTAAACCCGAAAGAAACGGCCTTCAGGTGCGAAGCGTAGCGCCGATAGTGGTCCACCACGTCGCCGATTATTTTCACGTTGTCACAAATCGCAGCGCCCTGTTCGGAGTCGAACTCTCCGGTCTTCAGTTTCTTCAGTCCCGCGAGATCGGCCGGCGGTTTCGGAGCGATGACCTCTGACCGCACAAGATACCCTTCCGAGATGAGTTGCTTCACGGATGGGCCTTTCACCATCGAATCGAAAATCCCGCCAGCACTGCGTCCGAGCGGCCTTCCGTTTCCCAGGCACGGCGTTGCGGTGAGTCCGACTATCTTTGCTTCCGGGTATTCGTCGAGAACGCCGCGGAATGTGGGACTCAACGCAAGATGGCATTCGTCGATGATGATCGTGTCAGCCTTCGGCTTGTCTTTCATGCGGTGGATCGTGTCACTGCTGGCGATTTGAACCTTGTGCCACCGCTGGCGTTTCTTGTCGCCCATGAGAACGCCGTGCTCGATGCCGAGTTTCGTGACGCGCTCCGTCATATCGTTCACGCGGTCGCGGCCTCTGACGAGAAACAGAACGTGCGTTCCCTTCGCGCGGGCGCCGTCGATTATCTTGGTGGTGATTACGCCCTTGCCGTATCCGCAAGCAGCTACCAGCATTGTGGCTCTGACACGAGACAGTTCCCGGCGTATTGATGCGAGGTCGCGTTCCTGGTGAGGGCGCAGAGTGAAGCTCATTACGGCACCCACGGATGCAACTCGCACCCTTTACCAACAACAAACACTCCCGTAGCCCAACAAGGGCAATCAACATGGAACTCACCGCTTCGCTCCTGAATCATCTTGCAGACTCCGCACTTTCTCGCGGTCATGCCGCTGGACCAGGGAGACACGTTGCCTTTGTTGCAGTTGGTGCAGGTTTCGGGGTTGGTCATGCGGACTCACCGTGAACCTTCCGCCCGATCTCAAACTGATTCTTCTTCGGTGGCGACTTTTTGCCAGTTAGTCCGTAGTTGTCGCGCTTGGTCGAGTAGCCGAACTCCGGCAGGCTGGATGGATGGGCAGCCCACCACGCAGCGAGTTCTTCGGAGTCGGTTGTGAAGCAAACTCCGTTGGCCCATTGGTGTTTGGTTATTGGCATAGCGCACGCCCTTTCGCGGTAATGAGATATCCCCAATCGCCACGCTCCGAAGTCCAATCAACCAAGCCGTCGATGTCGAGTTTTCGCAGTATGCGGCTGGCCGCGCCACCGAGCCCCTGGCTGGTCATGTTCGTGTCTGGCCATATTTCTTGGCCTACCGCGCTGGCTTTCGTCAGTTCCGAACGATGACGAGACGCGAGGTATTTCAATGCGCGTTTCTGACACTCCGCGAACTCCACGGTTTTCTCAACGCGCCTCATGCCATCATCCTCCGCAACTCTTCAGCGTCGATAAACTTTCCGGTCCACGGGTTCCGTGGCGGCTCCGGCTTCACATGCAAAACGTCCTGAATCTCAATCAGATTCTCAGGACACCAGCAAAGTTTTCCGCGCGGGTTCGGTTGATGGTGAATGTGAAATCCGTCGCGTACTCTGCGATTGGCGATGAACTCGAATGATCGGCGGTGGACGTAGACGTTGCGATCAAGTCCGCTATGCAGACGCGGGTAGCCTTTTTTGTTCAGGCAGGCATTTCCGAATTCGGTTCGGATGGTTCTGGTTTTCGTCATCGTCATCAACTCCGTCATCTAAATTTTGAGCGGCGCCGGGGATGACGACCCGACGCCGATTCCGCCGCTGGAGGCTGCGTGTGACTGACCTTGCAAAATCAAGTCACCGTCACAGCATATCCGACCGTACACAAAAACACAATGGAAATTTCCGCTAATGATGTAAACTCTACCTAACGGCGGCAACGTGGCCAGCCTCGTGCAAGGGAGTGAGATGGATGAAGCTGTGGAGCAAGCCTTTCAACGACTCAGCGGGGAGGTCGGCCAGGTCAGGCACGACATTTCAATCCAGCGCGATGAGTTTAAGGATCACATTGCTGACGATCGCCGCGACATCGGCGAACTACGGGATACCGTTTCAATTCTCAGGTCACAGCAGGACAAATGGATAGGGTCCGTCCAGTTTGTCGGATGGGTGCTCGGTCTGGGCGTACCTGCGATTCTCGCCGCTGCGATTGCCCACGTCGTAAAGCACTGGTAGCAGCAAGCGAAGCGCTGAAACTCCTCAACATCAGCACGTCAATACTGCGACGTTTCTGCTTTGGTGTCTAACGTGCTTAACTCCAAGCATGATCTACATCGCGGCCCGAATCCGGCCCCACTGTAACCGAAAAGTAGAGAGATGAGCCAGAGACACACCGCGACGATAACAACCACTCGAATGATTCGCGCAATCGTCGGGTCCATTGGAACCTGAGAGACGGCCCAAAGTACCAGACCGACAATGCAGAGCACGATGGGCAGTCCTTCACTGGATTGCCCGCTTTTTTAGTTGCGTTATTATCTTGTTAGTGGTAGCGTGAGGGAGTGACTGACGCGACCAAAGAAATACTGAGACGACAACACGTCAACAATCTTTCGGAGTCCGAACTTGCGGACGCTGTTGAATCCGCCGAGCGCGAGCGGTGCGCGAAGATTGCGGATCAATGGGCCATCGCGAGCGGGGATGCTGAACAGATCGCCGCTGCAATCCGGAGCGGCCAATGAGAGCCATCGGATACCTCCGCGTGAGCACCGACAAACAGGACAACTCCGCCGACGCGCAGGATCGGAAAATTCGCCTGAACGCTGCGGCGCGCGAAGATTTCGAACTCATCGAAGTAATCTCCGACGTTGACGAATTCTCCGGCAACCTAAATCGTCCAGGGATTCAGCGCGTTCTCGAAATGGTTCACGCGAAAGAAATCGACGCCGTGATCGTGACGAAGCTGGACAGGCTCACGCGGTCAACTCGCGATGCCATCGACCTGATCGAACTCTTTGGTAAAAAAGGCGTGGCGCTCATCAGTATCACGGAATCGCTCGATACGGAATCACCGATCGGCCGATTCGTTGTGCGGCTCATGGCTTCCATTGGAGAGCTTGAACGTGAAATGATAGGCGCCCGCACGAGCGAAGGACTCCAAAACATAAAAGCGCAGGGATTTCCCGCCGGCCCAGCGCCGTATGGGTGGATGAGCCAACCGCGATCATCATCCGAGAAAGCCGACAAGATCCGTAAACCACTCCTCAAAAACCCCGAAGAGCAGAAAATCATGGCGCGCATAACCGAACTACACGCGCAAAAAAAATCGTGGCCGTATATCGCACACAGGCTCAACTACGAAGGGCATCGAACACGGAGTGGCGGTGAATGGGTTTACCAGGCAGTTCATCGGATTTACACGAAGGTGATCATGAAGCGGGATAAGGTGGCGGCGTGAAGTGCCACAAATGCAAGCGACCACTCACACCGGAAATGTTTGCCTGCAAATGCGGAGAGATTTATGTCCGTATTACCGGGCTCCAGCCGAAGCAGCGCCAGATGCTGCAACTCATCCGCGCGAAGGGAAAAGATGTAGCGACTAAGCCGGGATTCGGAGGCGCGAGAGGGGCCGCGAAAAGTCGTATTCTGCGAGACGCCATGCTTCTTCGTCGTTTCGAGAATCCCGGAACAGCCGGATTTATTATTCGCCGAAACTGGAGCGACCTTGAAGAGAACCATCTGGAAAAGTTTAAGCTAGAGCGTCCGGGACTGATGCAGTTCTATTCAAACTCCAGACAGTCATTTGAATTTCCAAACAACTCGCGCATCGCATTTCGTTACGCCGACACTACAGCAGAAATTCAAGCCATCGCTCGCGGACCTGAAGCGATGGACATCGCACTGGACCAAGCCGAGCAATTTTCTGGTCACGAGATTGCTCTGTTAACGACTCCGAACCGCTGGCCTGGCGCTGGCCCCGGCGATTGCAAAAGTTGGCTGTTCTTCAACGTCGGAGATCGCGGCGCGGAATACCTTCGCAGGATTTACTGGCTTCGTCAATTCGAGGGCACCGAACGCCCCGAGGATTACGTCTTTATCCAAGCCTATGGCTTCGATAACTACGAATGGTTTCGTAATGAAATGCCGGAACTCACGTTTGAAGAGTTCTACAAGATCCCCGGCGATATACCTCCATGCCCTGAAGGCAAACACGATCAGGCGTGGCTCGAATCGTGCCCGAAAAACAATCGCTTCACGATGTTTGTCACGCAGACTACCGAAGGCCGCAAGATGTGGGGGCAGCCGGAGTCAATCAGGATGGGCGACCTTCTTGGAGACTTTGAGCAATTCGCAGGGCAGTACTATGCTGGCGTGTGGAATCCGAAACTCTGCGTGATATCTTCAACGCTCGCAGAGGACATCGTTAAAAGTTACTGGACGCACTGGCTCGGTGTTGACTGGGGATTCTCGCACTCCGCAACATCCGGACTGCTGGCAACGGGCAAGTTGAAGCCGTCCGAGTTCAAAAAATACTTCGGCAAGGATATCGACTTTGCCGTGGACGTGATTGTCATCAAAAAAGAACTGGTGGTAGACCATATGGGAGAAGGAGAGTTCGCCACCGAAATTTGCGAGATGCTGACCGACGCAGAACGTCGTATGGTCCGGGAAATCGATATGTCGCCGGACGCTTGGCATAAACGCGGATCTGGGGATACCGCCGCTGACCAGATGAGCGGCCCGTTCAAAAAATACAAACTTCCGATGCCTGACAAGGCCGACGACGACCGCGTGGGAGGTGCGCGCCTGATCTGGAATTGCCTGAAACAGACCTGTTCCATGTTGAGCGAAGTGCCCGAGGTCTATCCAGGTGGTTTTCCGATGTTGCTAGTGAGCGCGGAATGCCCGCAGGTAATTTCCATGTTCCCGATGTTGATCGTGGACCCCGATAAACGCGAGGACGTGCTGAAGACCGACACGACCTATGACGATGTGTACGACGGAATCGTTCGTTACCCCCTCAAATCCAAACTATCCCCGAACAGCAAAGTTCCCCGCGAGGTTCAGGTCCGCGAAGTGTTAACATCGGCAGGAGAAGACCCTAACGCGAGGGCAATGGCGATGCGTCAGTTTGAGGCGCGGAATAAGCAGTCAACGTCGATAATTTCGAGGCCACGATGGAGAATATGATTCTGGTTATTTTTGCCGTTCTGTGGCTGCTGACCTGGGTGGCTATGGCGGCGGTCGTGTTCTGGTTCTGGAAGCGCACGCATGAACTTCAGACCAGCGTCGATAACGCGGTGATGCTGATCGGCGCGACCGAAAAAGAAATCCGGCGCGACATGAAAGTTGACGAGGATGTGGTGATTGCCCGGTTCACGGAGGTAGGTCGTCGTATCGCGGATCTTGAGCCTGCTCGCCCGCCCGCTCCGTCGAAAGTTGACCCCGATGAAAAGGTGACGCAGTTCTCAACTGGTCGCGGATTCAGATCGTTCATGGAAGGAAACAATCAGTGAAGCAACCGACTCCCTGTACCTCATTCGCGCCAGGCCGTGCGCTACCACTCAACGAGTGCGAAACGTGCGGTCACATGCGCGTCGACCATCTCGAAGCGCACAGATCGACGCCGACAGGTCATCAAGGCGTACCGCCTGCACCGCCAGCCGATGTGGTGATCGTCCCGCGAGTCGAGACACGGCCCGATGTTCTGTACTGCCGCGCGTGCAGTGCAGGTCTGATTATTCATCCGCCGACTGATCCAGATACGTATCGTTGCCCGCAGTGCGGTCACACGGGGCCGAAATCGAAGTCCGCTACCGCGCAAATGCCGGATGAAAAGACTCGCCAGAGGGAAACGCCAGCGTTGGTTATCCCGGCAGAATTGCAGGCGGTTGAAGTGGAGCACGAGTTGCAGGCCGAAGCAAAGTCACCACTCGAATTGCTGGGCATCAAACCTGATACGATTCAGGATGACGCGGCATTGCCGCCCGAAGAAGGAGAAAACGACAATGCCGAAAGACGCCTCGGGGACGTTTCGCCCGAACCACCAGTTAGCCAGACAAGCAGACCGCGCAGCCGAAGGTCGAAAGAGCCAACCACCGAAGCAGCCAGTTAAATCAGGCGGAGCACCACCGCCCGACACCGAAGGCGACTCGCAGGGATCGCAACTGACAGCCAACGGCGACGGAACCTACAGCACGACTTGCGATGGGCAGACCACACAGCATCCAACACTGGGCAGCGCGTTGGTAGCGATGGCAGCAAGTCACGAGCCGGAAGGCACCCATGTCCATCTGCACTCGGACGGCATGGGCGTAAAGATGGCGCACTCTTCGGACGGCGGAGAATCGCAGTCGAGCGATCACGAGTCGCCGGAAGAAGCTGGCCAGCACGCAGCGTCCGTCATGAACGGAGAAGATGGCGCGATGCCGTCTGACAATGATGGCGACGAAGGCATGGGGATGTCGGGTATGAGCGCGATGATGCGCGGGTAGCGGGTTGTTGTAAGGTTATGGCGATAGAGGAGACTAAACAACAGGTGGCGTAGCCGTCTGGCTCACCTCCCAGGAGCGTAATTCGCCGGTTCCCCGAAGGGCCGGATCGCCAGATTTCAAACGATGAAAGGGCCGTCTTCGGATGGCCCTTTTGATTTAGTGTATAGTAATTCCAGAACTCGCAAAGTTCCAGACCCCGCAAGGGTCCAAAGGGAAAAGTCATGGCACTCAGCCGAACGAACGGATTTTACAACGCATACGAATACGCCTACGGGGCCGCTGGACCAACCACGCCAGACACGCTCAAAGTGTACGTGGGTACTACGGCGGCCGGCGCTGCATCACTCACTGTCAACTACGGCCAGATCGGACTGAGCGACGGGACAAACCTAGCTCCTTTTGCGATCACGACCCCCATCACCATCGGACTCGGAGCGAACGCGGAGACAGTAACTCCATCGGCTGTGTCGAATCCAACTCCGGGGGTTTACGGATCTTGCGTTCTCACCGCAACATTCGCCAACGTCCACGGTAGCGGCGATCCGATTGCCAGCGGCAGTATCGGACTTCAGGAAGCAATCAACGCGGCAGCGGCGGCCGGCGGCGGAACGGTTGTCTTAACGGGCGCCTGGTGGGCGAACGGCGGAACTCTTGCAATTCTTCAGGCTGCGACGGTTCCGAATGTTCCCCGCGCATCGCTGGCGACTCCCACGGTTCCGTTGGGCGCCACGGTTCGCGTTCTGGACCAGACCACTCTGACGTTCTACGAGTTCAAGGGAAATTCGGTCAGCCTGTTGTCCGCTCCCAGCATCCCTCTCATCACGCAGGTCGCATCGACCACGGCGACCGGCACATGGACGGCGGTTACTACCTACGTCAAGTTCGTGTACGTGAACGCCATCGGCGGACTCAGTGCAGCGTCTTCCGAATACAGTTTCACGGCGACAGTCTCGAAAGCCATCGGCGGAACCGGACCCATCGCGGCGACCGGCGCAGTTGGTTACCTCGTGTTCATTGGCACCACGACCAACGTGAACTATCAGGTTGTCGTGTCCACTTCGAGCGGAACTCCGATTCAGTGCGGTGCCATTGCTGCGTTCCAGATCGGAACATCGTTCAGCAGCACGGCGATTACTACCAGCGCCACGGCGTTGCCGCCTGTCCTGGCGACCGCATCGGCCACTCTCGCGTTGCAGCCTGTGTCGGCACCGAACATGTTGCAGCCTTTCCAGACGGTTTATGGACCGTTCGCCAACGTAACCACGGTTACCGCCGGCACGGCGGCTGAAATTGCCCGTTTCGATACTCCGACCGCGTTTCTGAATCAGATCGGTCGGGCAATCCGCATCACGGCATGGCTCAGTTACACGCCTGGCTCCACTGCCACGCTGATTCCGTCGCTCCTGATCGAATCGGTTTACGGAACGACCACGACAACGGTTTGGACTGTGACCACAGCGGCCACCAGCGGCACGACTCAGACCAACGCCCGTATCGAGATCATTCTGGTAACGGCAGCCACGGGAACCTCGGGAACCATCGAAACTCACGGGATCATGCAGTTCGGTTCCGTGTCCGGTTCGGCGCCCGCGTTCCTCGCAGTCGGAGATGCGGTTACCGCAGCTTCCGGCGCGATCAATCTGGCTGTGCAGAATACGTTCTCGCTCCAGATGAATAGCGGCACCGCGAACCTCACCAGCGTTCGCGTTCGGCAGTTGATCGTTGAAGTGCTCCAGTAGCAAATGCCGTTCCTGAGCAAAAAGCAAAACGCCTGGGGCCACTCACCTGAAGGAGTGAAGGCCCTGGGCGGACCTGCGAAAATGAAGGAATGGGAAACAGCCACAGATTACAAGTCGCTCCCGGAGAAGAAAAAACCGGGAGCGATATTGTCTGGACGGAAGAAGAAATGACGAGCACGGGAACGCCATTAAAAGATGGTCGGATACAAGTTGGTCACGGCATACCCCCGCCTGACGAGTCTTTAGTTGAAAAAGTTATGTCTGAGTCCGGGAAGGACGGGGCGTGGCACCCACTCGGATCTCCGGTTTACATTCCCGGAAACGGAGACATGATGCCGCACTCGGGCGGAACTTGGATTCAGGCTATGGTAATGTACGAATGATCCGCCGCACCGACCTGACCGACATGGAAATCGAGCAGTTGACGAAGTGCCCACCGCAACTGGTGGACGTGCTCTGCGATCACATTCTCGAATCGCATCCCGATTGGGTCAAGTGCGTGAAAGACGGCGAAACTATCGGCATTGCCGGAAGTCAGGAAGAAGCCGACAAGATGGTGGCGTCTCACGGCCTGAAGGTAGAACTCTCCGCGCTGAACCCGGCACAGAAGATGGCCTATGTCGAGCACCAGATTTTCCGCGCGCAACGTGGCGAAATCGACATGATCGAGTGCCCGTATTGCGGCATCGGTTGTGCTCTCGGGGTGGCCTCGCTTTGCTGTAAGTTAATGGGAGATGCGGTCACCGCAGTTCTCTTCAAAATGGAAACAACCGCTCAACTCCAAATGGCCGCGCAGATCGCGGAAAACGTAGATCGCCAGGCAGAGGGTAGCGTTCTTGTCCACTAACATAAAGTCCCTTTGTGACGATTGGGAGAAAAGTATTCCGCAGACACTCCCGATCACAGACGAACAAAGAGCCGCTTTTCTGACCACCCTTTGCAATACCCGCTCTGGCTATAGTTTTGCGGGCAACTTGGCCGATCTCTTCAAACTCCAGGAAATGTGGGCGCTCCGTATCGGAAACGACGATGAATGGCTGGTTGATCTATACAATAAGAGCTTTCCATTCAAAAACCACTGAGCCAGCGAGTACGGTAAACTAGCCTCAAGTGTCTCCCTCACTCGCACTCGAAGAAGCCCCACTGAACGAAGGACTCGAAGCATCACAGTCCCACCCTGAAGGCTCTGACACAGAGCTACAGGAAGACGACTACGGCCCGCGTAACGAAAAACTCCCGCTCCAAATTGTCAAGGTATTAACCTCCCTCGTAAGGAAACGCCAACACCAGGACGAATTCCCCCGGCGCCGCGAAATCATGCGCGACCGCCGCAATCGTTACTACGAAAAAGGCGCTCAGCACCTGTACGAGAACACGCAGGGTCTACAGCCGATGGTGGCTGGCCAGATATGCAACGGCATCAACGGCAAAGGGCAGGCCCCGAAGTACATCGACGACTACAACATCACGTTGCCGTATGCCCGTGTGATTGATTCTGTCCTCACGCAGAGCCCTCCCGGAATCGCCTTCCGTCCGATCAACTCGCAACTGGAGGAAGATAAGGAAGCCGCGGATCAGGCTGGAGTCTACACCGAAATCTTCGACCGCGCGAACGACGTGAAGGGCCTGATGAAAAAGCAGGTTCGCTTCATGCGCGTATCTGGCCGCACGATCTCCTGGACGCGCACAGAAGCCGACGCGCAGATGTTCGGACTGAATGACGACGGCACTGCGAAGCGGATGGAGATGACGACGTTCCACGGAACGCTCGAATCCAAAGTCCCGATACTTGCAGCCAGCCAGAAGGAATGCCTGTATTGCTTCCTGATGGACGACCCAGACGTAACGCAGGCCAAGGCACAGTATCCGGGCGAGAACGTAGAAGGCAAACTTTTCTCGAAGATGATCCAGCCGGGAGTGTCGGGCGTAGGAGAAACTGCCTACGAGCGCACCGCGCGCCTCGGTATTCTTCAGGGAACACGCACGCAAGTCCAGCAGGGCGATGCGATGACGCACGTTGTCACGCGCATGAATTGCTGGCTGCGACCGGCGAACTTCGAGGACGAGGAATGCGATGCGCCATGCGAAGACGGAACCGGAACAGTCAAAGATAAACTGATCGAGTTATTCCCGTCCGGTTGCCACGTTGTTTTCATCGGAGAAACTTATGTCGGATCGTGGGATGAGTCCATGGACGACGCGCTCGATATCGCGTTTCCGTATGAAGGCGACGGCATGTCTCGTCAGGCGATCTTCGATTTGTTTGTTGTCATTCAGGACACTTTCAACGATGTCACGAACGGGTTACGGCAAGCGTCGGATACTGGCTGGCCGTCAACGTGGATCGACGGCGAAGAACAGGATATCGACGCGGTAACGAATCAGCGCGCGGAACCGTATGCGATCCGCATTCGCAAAGCGCGCAAAGATCTCGCGCTCGCAGCTTCATTCTTCCGTGAGCCGGATCTGGTTCTTCCGCAAACGGTAATGGAGTGGATTCAGGACGTAGCGGGTCCGTTGTCGCAGTTGATGCTGGCCACACCGCCCGTACTCTCGGGCAGTGGCGACGAACATTCTCAGACCGCAGCCGGCGCAGCGCAACTCCGTAGTCAGGCAATGGGGCAACTTGGTCTGATCTGGAGCGCCATGCAGCGGCAGTGGGCGCGCATCCGATATCAGGCCGCGTTGCTGGCTTCGCGCAATCCCGACTACGAAAACGGAATCGTAGTCGCGACCGGCGATCAGAGCGATCAACTCCAGATTGAGAAAATTTCCAAGGGTCACTTCGGCGCATATCCCGATGAAGATTCGAGCTTCCCGGAAACGACCGGACAGAAGCGCCAGAATCTCACCGTCATGCTTCAGATGGCCGCGCAGTCTCCGCAAATCGGCGAGCAGTTAATGACGAGTCCCGACAACTGGCGGACGTTCGCTGATCTTCAGGGATTCTCGGAACTCGTCATCCCGGCAGCAGAATCGCGCGATAAGCAGTTGATTGAGATCGAGGAATTGCTGAAGGGTCAGCCGCTTCCGCCCGATCCTGAAATGATCGAGCAACTTCAGATAGCACACGCAGCGGAGATGGTTCAGGCGAACGCTGCCGCACTAGCAGCAGGACAACCGGAACCGCCTCCGACACCGTTCCCAGACATGTCTCCCGCCGCACTGTATCAGCGCGCGCTTGCGGGCGATCCGGCTGCATTGCAGATGCTTCAGCCGTCCGTTCCTATAGAACAACTCGATTACCACGAACCGGAATTCGAGAAGTGCAAAGAGTGGTTATCGAGCAACGCGCGGCGACGCCAGATGGCGTTACGGACAGAACAGTATCCGGCTGGAAACCCGCTGGGCGTTCTGAACGTGATCTTACACGCGATGGCGCACCAGAAAGTTATGCAGGAAGAGGCGATGCAAGCGGCCGCACAACAGCAGATGCTCGGCGGTGAGCCTGAAGGTCCGCCGAAAACAAAGAAGCAGGAGAAGGAAGGCAACCGGGCTCGGCAATTGCCGCCGTCTGCCGGAATGCCAAACGCTCCGCAGGCTTCACTCGGTTCCCCTGCGGCTCCCGCACAAGCATAACTGACAGGAATAGGATAGACTAACCACATGAGATTTTTCTTGCCACTCACCCCACTGATGGGATCTGCCGGTATCGACATGGGGGGCGGCGGTGGCGATCTGGCCGGGGTGATGGACTCAACCATTGACACCGGGACTGATGCGGGCGCGGACGAAGGTGCGGTAGACGATGGGACCGGCACAGGTGATGCGGGAGCGGACGATACCGCTGGCGCTGAAGATACAGCACAGCCCGACGCCACCGGCGAACCTTTCAAAGGCCGCGCGATTGAAAACGGCAAGATCAATCCGGCAGCAAAAGCGGTTCTCGACAAGATCAAAGCGGAATCTCCCGCGCTCGAAAAACAGATTCGCAATGCCCTGATCCGCCAGGACGTTTTCGCCCGCGAATTCGGAAGCGTTCAGGATGTGAAAGCGAAGATCGCCGGATACGAAGCGACTATCAACGAATTGGGCGGTGCGGACGGCGTTGCGAAGACGAAAGAGGCGCTGGCGTTTTTCACGGACCTCGATAATCAGTTCACCGCTGGCGATCCGCGTTTCGTCGAAGCCCTCATAGCGTCACCGGAAGGCAAGGCGTCATTCCTGAAGGTTGCGCCCGCGATGATCGAGAAGTACGCGGCCATGCACCCGGAAGGATTCGATTCCTACCTGGCCGGCAAGATGAAAGCGCAATTCGATCAGTCCGGGCTCGGGACCACTCTTCGCGAGATGAAGTATTTCCTGGAACGTATGCCAGAATCTCCCGAAAAAGCGGAAGTTTTTGACCGATGGAGCCAGATGGTTGCTGGCACATTCAATCCGGTACTGGAGAAGGCCGGAAAACAGGTTGCGCTGCCGAAAATCGAAGGCGTTCAGGAACAGCCAAAGGACGATGGCCGGGAAACGGCACTGACGCAGCGCGAGCAGCAGGTCAAAACTCAGGAGTATAGCCTGACGTGGAAGTCGGAACTGACTGGCGTTGTGGCCCCCGCACTGGCGAAACTCCGCACTGAACGCGGATTCAACTCGACGACCGAAGCGGCCATCAAAGAACTGTTCGCGTCACGTTTCGATAAAGTCGTCGCAGCCAAAGGACAGAACGCGGCGAAGTTCTTCAAGGCTGGCGACAAGGCCGGATACCAGAACGCGATCCGCGCTCTGTTCCGCGAGGAAGCTCCGAAGACTTTGGCATCGGTTGTCGATCACTTTGCGCCCGCTAAGGCTGGCAAGAAAGTTGCGGCACCCGGCGCGCGGCAGAGCGAAAACGGACAGCCCGTCAAGCCCCCCGTCGCCGAAGCCGGATGGGTGTCTATGAACGTGAAGCCCAGCATGGACCAGATCGACTTCGACCGCACTCGTGCCCTTGGTCCGAACGCCTATTCCAACGGGCAGGCTGTTTTGAAGGATGGTCGGAAGGTTAAGTTTCCGCGATAATGCCCGGTAATAACAACGCCCTGTTTGAGTGTCTGCTTCAGGGATTGCTCCGCGAACTCGACCGCCTGTATTGGAACCACAACCAGAAGCACTTTTACGACGAGGATCGCATGTCGTCGTGTTGGGAGTGGTGGCCTGGCGGACTACACGATTTCAATTTCGGAAACTTGGAATTTAAGTTTCTTCCAGATCCAGATGAGGGCGGCGGTTGGGTGCGCCTGAAATGCGGTGGCCGGGAATTCAATAATCTCGAAGTGTCCGGCAAGCGCATCGGCATGTACGGACCCCGAATACCAATGACCGATTACGAGATGGTGGACTGGTTCAATCAGAGTTTGAAGGACATCGGAAGCCGCTGAAAGTGGTAAAATAGAGGCTGAGTAGTTCACCGCCTTCCGAGGGGCGACAAACATGCGTGTACGTATATACACTCCCCAGCCTCAAGACCTATCCTATCGCATTATTCCGCTCACTCGCGGACAAATTACATTGGTCAGCGCTCACCGATACGAGTACCTGAGTCAGTGGAATTGGCACGCCAAGATCAGCAAAGACAATGGATTTTACGCATCCCGTAATGAGTGGATCGACGGAAAGTGCGTCAATTTTTCGATGCACCGCGTTATCCTGGGAGTGCCGGATGGGGTTCTGGTTGACCACAAAGACCGGGACAAATTGAACAATCAGGACTGGAATCTGCGGCAAGCGACCGAAGCACAAAATCAATGGAATCGCGAGAAGTCAGTATTGAACACTACTGGTTACAGGGGCGTGTCTTTCAAGCCAAGCCACAACAAGTATCAAGCGCAAATCACGGCAAACGGGAAGAAGTACTGGATTGGATATTACGATACTCCTGAATTGGCGGCAGCGGCCTACATCGAAAAAGCTCGTGAACTTCACGGGGAATTTTCCTTTCAATAGTTTGCTATAATCCAAATCAGTTCGCCAGTCCGGAACGCAGACCGGGTTACCAAGGCTCTATCCTGGTTGAATCTTTGCAGTAGTTTTCGTCACGTGTAGCTGAAAGCGGCACCCCATAAGCTCGCCGACTCAGGCAAAAAGGGGCACACAGCGACCGAAGGCAAACCTCAAAAATTCAAACTAGGAGTGTTTATATGCCGAGCGCAGGTGTACAGAATTCCATCGCATCGCAATTAGAGTGGTGTCGCGACGAACTCCCCGTTCTCTTTATGTTGGCCAGTAGACTATGGTCAAAGATCGGAGTCAGAACGGATGTCCGTCCTGTCTCCAACCGTCCCGCAAGAATCCCCTTCCTGCCGTTAGCCGGAGCGAAGTTCCGCGCAAACGCGGATAACTTCAACGGCGGCGACATGAACCTCGGCAGCGGCCCCCAGGAAACTCCGGGGTATCTGTCATGTACCTCATTCCTCCAGTGCTCCCAGTATTCCGCGCTCGCCGAATGGTCCACCGCGACTGACGAACAGGCGATCAAAGCCTACGTCACTCTCGTGCAGACTCAGGCGACGAAGACTTTCGCGGGCTACATGGACGCGGCCTTCCAGGGCAACGGCAGCAACACGCTCGATACCGTGGTCAGCACCACGACCAACGGTCTCGTCGTCAACAATGCGAATCTCTTCCAGGACAATCAGGATCTCGACGGCTACAGCGCTCTGACCGGCGCCGCGGGCTTCATCGCCACTGTGACCATCGACTCCGTGGACATCGCGAACAACACGATCTGGCTGACTGGCGCTGTCCCGGCCGGTTTCGCGGCTGGCACCCTGCTGCTGATCTCAGGCAGTGCCGGCGTAGCGAACTCCGGGTTGGCCGGCCTTCGCGCCTACCAGGTCGGCGGCAACGCGGGCAGTTTCATGGGAATCCAGCGGTCAGCCTTCCCCGGCAAGTTCTCGACCTCGACCGTGGCCGTGAACGGATCGCTCACCCCCGCAATCGTTCGCGCCCTCGAAG
>Ga0068868_100001594_pt1 | contig 15466 bp, 14 predicted proteins | sample KBSMisM42_FD_64660 | JGI IMG/M metagenome (GOLD analysis project Ga0068868, IMG submission 64660) | Miscanthus rhizosphere microbial communities from Kellogg Biological Station, Michigan, USA - KBS Miscanthus M4-2 | ecosystem: Host-associated > Plants > Roots > Rhizosphere > Soil ...
CGCTGACGACGATGCGCTTCCACGACGAGGTCGTGCCGCCCTCCGACCTCGACGACGCGCTCCCCGACAAGCAGCCGAAAGTCGCCAAGCGCGAGCGCGAGATGGCCGAGCAGCTGATCGACTCGCTGAGCACCGAATTCGACCCCGGCTCCTACCGCGACGAGTACCGCGAGCAGCTGCTGGCGCTGATCGAACGCAAGGCTGAAGGCAAGGAGATCGTCGCCCCCGAGGCGGAGGCGCCGAAGGCGACCAAAGCTCCCGACCTGATGGCGGCGCTGGAGGAAAGCATCGCCGCGGTCAAAGGCAACGGCAACGAGAAGGCGGCGAAGCCGGCGAAACCGAAGCCGAAAGCCAAAGCCGCCAAAAAGAGCAAAGCGAAAAGCAAAAGCTCTTCCTCCAAATCCAAAGCCAAAGCCAAAGCGTCGAAATAGGCTCCTAAGCCGTGGGCGAGACGCGGCAGGTCGAGGTCGAGGGCAAGGAGCTCCGGCTCAGCAACCTCGACAAGGTGCTCTACCCGGCGGTCGGGTTCACCAAGGGCGAGATGGTCGACTACTACGCCAAAGTGGCGCCGGCGATCGTCCCCCACCTCAGCGGCCGCGCGGTGACCCTGCGCCGCTTCCCGGAAGGGGTCGACGACCTCGACTCGGCCTTCTTCGAGAAGCGCTGCCCCAAACATCGGCCGAAATGGGTGAAGACGGCCCGGGTGGCGGTGGAGAAAGGCAAAATCGATTTCTGCGTCTGCGACAGCCTGCCGACGCTGGTCTGGATGGCGCAGCTGGCGGCGATTGAGCTCCACCCCTCCCTCTCCCGCAGCCGGGCGCCGAAACGGCCGACCGTCCTCGCCTTCGACCTCGACCCCGGGCCGCCCGCCGACGTCGTCGACTGCTCGCGGGTGGCGCTGCGGCTGCGCGAGGTGCTCGCCCAGCTCGAGCTCGAGTGCTTCGTCAAGACCTCCGGCTCGAAGGGGATGCAGCTCTACGTCCCCCTCAACACCAAAGTCACCTATGAGGAGACGCGGCCCTTCGCCCAGGCGCTGGCCCAGCTGATCGCCAAACAGGACCCCGAGAACGTCCTCGCCAAAATGGGCAAAAAGACCGAGCGCAGCGGCAAGGTCCTGATCGACTGGTACCAGAACAACGAGCGGAAAACGACGATCTCCGTCTACTCGCTGCGAGCCCGCGAGCGCCCCACCGTCTCGACGCCGGTGAGGTGGGAGGAGGTCGAAGCCGCGGCTGAGTCGGGCGACGGATCAAGCCTCGTCTTCGAGGCCGGTGACGTGCTCGAGCGGATCGAGCAGCACGGCGACCTCTTCGCCCCGGTGCTGGAGCTGGAGCAGGAGCTGCCGCAGCTTTGAGCTCGCGAGCGGGTTGGAAGGGCATGCGAATCATGGCGATCTCGATAGTGCTGTTTGCACTGGCGGCGGCGGTTGCAAGTGCATCACCCGAACCGCCGCCGCCCGGGACGCCGCCGTCGCTGACCGGTCTCGAAATGACCGAGCGGACGATCCTGGCGCCGACCACGCCGAAGGGCACCCACTCGAAGCTGCCGCGGAAGACGATCTTCTCCTTCTTCATCAACCAGAACGCGACCTTCAGCGTCGTCTTCAAACAAATCCTCAAGCACGGTGGGCTGGTCCGTCGCGGAGCGTTTACCCGCGACGGCGTCACCGGCAAAAACAGGGTCCCCTTCGAAGGCAAGCTGCCGAAGCCGAAGGGCGGCATCCAGTTCCTCTCGGCCGGGCGCTACCGGGCCTTCTTCATGTCCTACAACGAGAACGGGAAATCCCCGGAAGCCTCGATCGGGTTTCGCGTGGTGCGCCCGAAGAACTAGCCGAGCTGCTGCCGCACGACCGGCTGCCGCGTCGCCTTGACCTCGTCGAGGCGGCGGACCGGGGTCGTGTAGGGGGCGTTCTTTGCCAGATCGGGCTGGGTCTCGGCCTCGGCGAGGATCTTCTCGATCGCCTCGGCGAAGGCGTCGAGGCTCTCCTTGGTCTCGGTCTCGGTCGGCTCGACCATCAGCGCCTCCTCGACCAGGAGCGGGAAGTAGACGGTCGGCGGGTGGAAGCCGAAGTCGAGCAGGCGCTTGGCGAGGTCCAGGGTCGCCAGGCCGAGCTCACGCTTCATCGGCTTGCCGGAGAGGACGAACTCGTGCATGCAGTGGCGGTCGAAGGCGATCGGCAGGCGCTCGCCGGCGCGACCCCCGGCCAGGCGCGCCTTCAGGTAGTTGGCGTTGAGGACGGCGGTCTCCGAGGCCTCGCTGAGGCCGTCGCCACCGAGGCTGAGGATGTAGGCGTAGGAGCGGACGAAGACGCCGAAGTTGCCCTGGAAGCCGCGCAGGCGCCCGATCGACTTCGGCCGCTCGAAGTCGAGGTCGAAGCCGGGGCCGTGGCCGTTGGAGCCCTCGCGGCGGACCACCTGCGGCCGCGGCAGGAAGGGCTCGATGCGATCGGAGACCGCAATCGGGCCTGCCCCGGGGCCGCCCCCACCGTGCGGCTGGCTGAAGGACTTGTGGAGGTTGACGTGGACGATGTCGAAGCCCATGTCGCCGGGGCGCGAGTGCCCCATCACCGCGTTCAGGTTGGCGCCGTCGTAGTAGAGGGTGCCGCCGGCCTCGTGGATCAGCGAGGCGATCTCGGCGATGTTTTCGTCGAAGACGCCGAGCGTGTTCGGGTTGGTCAGCATCAGGCAGGCGACCTCGCCCTCGTTCTCGGCCAGCTTCGCCCGCAGGTCGTCCATCTCGACGCCGCCGACCTCGTCGGTGGCGACTTTGACCACTTCGTAGCCGGCCATCGTCACCGAGGCCGGGTTGGTCCCGTGCGAGGTGTCGGGCGCCAGCACCTTGGTCCGCACCTCATTGCGGTCGGCATGGTAGGCGCGGGTCAGCAGCAGGCCGGCGAGCTCACCGTGGGAGCCGGCGCTCGGCTGGAGGCTGACGTGGGGCAGGCCGCAGATCTCGCCGAGGGACTCCTGCAGCAGCCACATCAGCTCCAGCGCCCCCTGGGCGCGGCGCGGGTCCTGCGCCGGGTGCAGGCGGGCGTGGCCGGGCAGCGCCGCCGCCCGCTCGTTGAGACGCGGGTTGTGCTTCATCGTGCAGGAGCCGAGCGGATAGAAGCCCGAGTCGAGGTCGAAGTTGCGGCGCGAGAGGCGGTTGTAATGGCGGACGATCTCCGGCTCGGCGATCTCCGGCAGCCGCGGCGGCTCGGCACGCAGGAGGTTCGCGGGAATGAGATCCGCGAGAGGCTTCTCGGGCACTTCCGTGGCCGGCAGCGCAGCGGCACGCCTTCCCGGCTTGGATTTCTCGTAGATCGTCCGCGCGCGTTCCGCCTGCATCGGCGTCTCGGTCAGCGCCATCAGACAGCAACTCCCTCGCGCTCGGCGGCAATCGCCGCGCCCAGCGCCTCCGCCAGCTCGTCGATCTGCGCTTTCGAGCGGCGCTCGGTGATCGCGACCAGCAGGCCGTCCTCGAACTCGGGGTACTCGCGCCCCAGCGGGTAGCCGGCGGCGATGCCGCGCTCGGCGACGCGGTCCAGGACCTTCTCAACGGGAGCGTCGAGGCGGACCGCGAACTCGCGCGCCACCGGCGCCTCGTGCAGGAGCTCGACGCCGTCGACCGCGGACAGGCGCTCGCGCGCGTAGGCGGTCCGCTGGACCAGCAGCTCGCCCAGCTCGCGGAAGCCGTCGCGTCCCAGCCAGGCGAGGTGGACCATCGCCCCGAGCGCGTTCAGCGCCTGGGCGGTGCAGATGTTGTTGGTCGCTTTCTCGCGGCGGATGTGCTGCTCACGGGTCTGCAGCGCTAGGACGAAGCCGCGGCGGCCGTCGACGTCCTCGGTTTCGCCGGCGATCCGCCCCGGCATGCGGCGGATCTGCGCCTCGGTCGCGCAGAAGAAGCCAAAGGATGGGCCGCCGAAGTCCAACCGGTTACCCAGCGGCTGGCCCTCGCCGAGGGCGATGTCGGCGCCGCACTCGCCCGGCGGCTTCAGGATCCCCAGCGTCATCGGGTCGCAGGCGACGACCAGCAGGGCGCCGTGCTCCTTCGCCGCCGCCCCGAGCGCCTCGACGTCCTCGACCGCACCGAGGAAGTTGGGGCTCTGTAGGAAGACTGCGGCGGTCTCGCCGTCGACCGCCTCGGCCAGCGCCGCGGCGTCGGTCAACCCGCCCTCGAGCCCGACCTCGACCAACTCGGCGCCGTAGCCGACCGCGTAGGTCGCGAGCGTCTCGCGGCTGTGCGGGTGGACGCCGCGGGAGACGACGAACCTGCTCCGTTTGGTCGCGCCCATTGCCAGGTAGCCGGCGGAGGCGACCGAGGACGGCCCCTCGTAGAGGCCGGCGTTGGAGACCGGCAGGCCGGTCAGCTCCGACATCGCGGTCTGGAACTCGAACATCACCTGCAGCCCGCCCTGGGAGATCTCCGGCTGGTAGGGCGTATACGGGGTCAGGAACTCCGAGCGCGAGGTGATCGCGTCGACGATCGCCGGCACGTAGTGGTCGTACATCCCGGCACCGACGAAGCAGACCTGCGCTTCGGCGTCGGCGTTGCGCTCGGCGAGCGCCGCCAGGCGCTCGTAGACCTCGGCCTCGGACATCCCGCCCGGCAGCGCCAGCGGCCGGCCAAGGCGCAGCGGCTCGGGAATCTGCGCGAAGAGCTCGTCGACCGCGGAGACGCCGATCGCGTCCAGCATCTCCCGGCGGTCGTCGTCGGTGGCGGAGGTGTAGCGGGTCACCTGGCTAAGGCTAGGGAACGAGGAGGGCGGGCTTCCGGCCTAGCGGTCCAGCATCTTGCGGTATTCCTGGACGCCGAGGAGCGTCTCGGCCTCCTCCGGCGAGGTCAGCCGCACCTTGACCAGCCAGCCGTCCCCGTAGGGATCCTCGTTGACCTTCTCGGGGTTGTCCTGCAGCGCGTCGTTGACCTCGACGATCTCGCCCGAGAGCGGCGCGATCACGTCGGAGACCGCCTTCACCGACTCGACCTCGGCGTAGGAGGAGTCTTTCTGGATCGTCGCCCCGACCTCGGGCGGGTCGAAGAAGACGACCTCGCCGAGCGAGTCCTGCGCGTACCAGGTGATCCCGAGGGTCGCCTGGTCGCCCTCGATCCGGGCCCAATCATGTTCCTCGTGGTAGCGCAGGTCGTCGGGGTAGGTGCCTTCGGATGATGCCGGTGACAAGGCTCAGCTCCTTTTCTCGTAGAGGGGCCTGGAAGCTATCCGGGCTGGGCGGCGCTTGCCGCGCACGTCGATCTCGATCTCGGTCCCGACCTCCGCCAGCTCCGGCTTCACGTAGGCCATCCCGGCGCCGACCTCCAGCGAGGGCGCGAAGGTGCCGCTGGTGACGACGCCGACCTCCTCGTCGCCGCGCATCACCGGGTTGCCTTCGCGCGGGATCCCTTTGTCCTCGATCTCGAAGGCGACGAGCGTCTCGGCGGCGCCCTCGGCGCGGGCCCGGGCGATCGTCTCGGAGCCGATGAAGCCGGTCTCCTCCTTGCAGCACCAGCCGAGGCCGGCTTCGATCGGGTTCCGCTCCGGCGTCAGCTCGTTGCCGTGGAGCGGGTAACAGACCTCCAGGCGCAGGGTGTCCCGGGCCCCGAGGCCGCAGGGGACGACGCCGGCGTCGAGCAGCTCGGCCCAGATCGGCGCCGCGACCTCGGGGTCGATCAGCAGCTCGACCCCGTCCTCGCCGGTGTAGCCGGTGCCGCAGACCAGCGCCGGGCGGCGGCCGACCTGGGCGTGGGAGACGTGGAAGCGCGGCGGCAGCTCGATCCCCAGCGCCTGGCCAAGGACGGCGCGGGCGTGCGGGCCCTGGACGGCAAGCATCGCGTAGCGGTCGGCGACGTCGCGGACGATCGTCTCGAACTCGCGGCTCTGGCGCCCGAGCCAGGCGAGGTCGCCCTCATGGTTGGCGGCGTTGGTGACGATCAGGTAGCGGTCGCCACCGAGCCGGTAGACGAAGAGGTCGTCAAGCACCCCACCGTCCTCCTGGCAAAGACACGAGTACTGAGCCCCGCCGACCGCGATCTTGGCGACGTCATTGGAAAGCACCCGCTGCAGGAAGGCGAGCGCCCCAGGCCCCTCGACCTCAACCTCGCCCATATGAGAGACGTCGAACATCCCGACGTGCCGCCGAACAGCCGAATGCTCCTCAAGGATCCCCTCGTAGGTAACCGGCATCTCCCAGCCGGCGAAGGGAACGATCTTCGCCCCGAGCTGCTGGTGCTGCTCGAACAGGGGAGTGCGCCGGGCGGCCGCGGTGGTCACCCGGTCAATCTATTGAACGGGGCGTGCCTACTCTTTGAGGAACCCAGGCACGTCGATGTCGTCGTCGCTGACCCGGAGTTTCCTGATGTCCGTGTCCTCGGCGGAGACCCGCGGGCGGCTCTCGTAACGACGGCGGACGCGCTGCGGCGAACGGGCGAGGAGCTCGAACCCCTCGAAGCCGGTGGCGATCACCGTCACCCGAACCTCATCTTTCATCGACTGGTCGACGACGGAGCCGAAGATGATGTTGGCGTTGTCGTCAGCCTCGGCCTGGACCAGCTGGGCCGCCTCGTTGACCTCGAAGAGGCCGAGGTCCTCGGGGCCGGTGATGTTCAGCAGCATTCCGGTCGCGCCCTTGATCGACTCCTCGATCAGCGGCGAGGTGATCGCCGCCTTGGCGGCGTCGAGCGCGCGGGCCTCGCCGGAGGCCGAGCCGACGCCCATCAGGGCCGAGCCGGCGTCGCGCATGATCGTCCGCACGTCGGCGAAGTCGAGGTTGATGAGGCCGGGGATCGTGATCAGGTCGGTGATGCCCTGGACGCCCTGGCGAAGAATGTCGTCCGCCTGGCGGAAGGCCTCGAGAACGCTGGTGCGCCGCTCGACCGCCTGCAGCAGTTTCTCGTTCGGGACGATGATCAGGGTGTCGACTTTGTTGCGCAGTTTCTCGATGCCCTCGAGCGCCTGCTGCATCCGTCGTTTGCCCTCGAACTCGAACGGTTTCGTCACCGCTCCCACGGTGAGGGCGCCGATCTCCTCCTTGGCGATCTCGGCGATGACCGGCGCCGAGCCGGTGCCGGTGCCGCCGCCCTCGCCCGCGGTGACGAAGACCATGTCGGCGCCCTTCAGCGCCTCCTTGATCTCATCGCGGCTCTCGGCCGCCGCGCCGGCGCCGACCTCCGGGTTGCCCCCGGCGCCGAGGCCGCGGGTCAGCTCCTGGCCGATCGAAAGCTTGATGTCGGCGTCACAGGCCTGCAGCGCCTGCGCGTCCGTGTTGACGGCGACGAACTCGACGCCGCGTATTCCAGCGTCGATCATCCGGCTGACGGCATTGGTGCCACCGCCGCCCGCGCCGACAACCTTGATCACTGCCAAGTAAGTGGATTCCATGTGAGTTGAGCCTTTGTTCCGTCCGACCCTTCAGCAACGCTCTAGGGTTCGAGCCTCCCGCTGAAGGACGGAAATTGCGCTCAACGTAGGGCATTCCGCCCCCTCTGTCAAACGCCCGATAACCATCCTGCAGCCTCCGAGTCTTGACCATTACTTGAGGGTTTGGCCACTCTCACCCTCAGGTTGAGACTTTTCGACGCCGCTCTGCAAAGCCCTTTCTCGCTCCTAGAAAAGGGTTCACGGTGCGGGCGGAAGTTCGTGTCCGGTGCCTTCGTAGGTGGGCCGGTTGGGGGCGACCACGTTTACATAATCGAGCGCGGTCACCGACGGATCGGCCAGAACCGCGGCGGCCGCCCGCCACTTTCGCCTCGCCCGGGCGGCGTCACCGAAGCGAATTTCGATCCCCGTCGTCAGTTCCACGTCCACCCCGCTCTCGCCGTAGAAGCTGCCGGCGACGAAAGGGCGCAGATCGTCCGGGACGGCGGCGAGGACGCGGACCTGTTCCAGCGCCGGACCGCGGACGTGGCCGCCCTTGGGGAGCTCGTCGAGCGAGAGCTGCGGCAACGGCGGTTCCTCGGGCAGCGGCAACCACCGCACCAAGGCGCCGCTGCCGGCCACGCCAACCGTTTCGTCCCCTTCGCCGATCGTCGCCGCCAGCTTCGGGACCGTGACGTGGGGGTCGGCCGAGCCCGGTCGGACGCCGAACCAGTAGACGCCCAGCACTAAGACGAATAGCCCGGCCGCGGCGATGGCCAACACCCGACCGCGGGTCACAGCTGCCAGCCGTCCGGCCACTCGACCTCACCCAGCACCTGGACCTCCGGCTCCAGCTCGACGCCGAAGCGCTCGTGGACACGGCGCCTGCCCTCGGCCATCAGCTCGAGCACGTCGGCGGTGGTGGCGTCGCGGTCGTTCTCGACGAAGTTGGCGTGCCTCTGCGAAAAGCGAGCGCCGCCGTGGCGGAGCCCGCGGCAGCCGGCGGCATCGAGCAGTTGCCCCGCCGAGCGCCCCATGGCCCGCTCGTCGTCGGGGTTCTTGAAGGTCGAGCCGAAGGTCTTGATCCCCGAGGGCTGCGCCGCGCGGCGGCGCTCGCGCATCCCGGCCAGGGTCGCCTTGATCTCCTCGGGATCCGCGGGGTGCAACTGGAAGGAGGCACGGGCGACCACTTCGCCCTCGCCCAGGTTCGAGTGGCGATAGGTGAAACCGAGCTGCTCGGGGGTCCGGCGCTCGCTGCCGGCGGCGGTGCAGACCTCGACCCACTCCAGGACCTCGGCCAGCTGGCCGCCGTAGGCGTTGGCGTTCATCCGCACCGCACCGCCGGCGGTGCCGGGAATGTTGACACCGAACTCGAGCCCCGAGAGGCCCCAGCCGGCCGTTTTCGCCGCCGCCGAGGGAAACCGATAGCCACCGCCGCAGAGGACCCGCTCGCCGTCGCGCTCGATCTCCGCCAGCTTCCCGTCCAGCTTGAGCGCGAGGCCGTGGAAGCCGTCGTCGGCGACCAACAGGTTTGAGCCGGAGCCGATTACCCCGACCGGCAGGCCCTCTTCACCGGCCCAGCGCAGATCGGCGACCAGGCTCTCCTCGTCGCCGGGACGGGCGAACCAGTCGGCAGCCCCGCCGGTGCGGACCGTCGTCAGCCGCGCCAGCGGGAACTCGGCCTGTACGCCCTGGGGCGGTTCGCTCACCGTGTCACCCCTCCACCAGAGCGTCGCCGACTTTGAAGACATCGCCGGCGCCGATCGTGACGATGATCTGATTCTCGCCTCCTGCACTGGCGCCAACGGCTTCCAGCGCCCGCTGGTGCGTTGGCGCCCACCACGGCATCCGCCCCCCCATGCGATCGGCAGCGGCATCCACCACCAGCTTGCCGGTCACCCCCGTCAGCTCTCCGACTGGCTCCTCCCTGGCCGGATAGACGTCGAGGACGATTACCTCGTCGGCGATCGCCAGCGCCGCCCCAAAATCCTCGGCCAGGGTCTTAGTACGTGAATAGAGGTGCGGCTGGAAGACCACGACCAGTGCGCTGGGATCCTCTGCCCGCAGCGCTTCCAGCGCCGCTCGCACCTCGGTGGGGTGATGGCCGTAGTCGTCATAGACGCGACTGCCGCGGTAGCGGCCCTTGTACTCGAGGCGCCGTCGTGCTCCCGGAAAGTTGATCAGCGTCTTCGCCGCCTCGTCGGGATCGAACCCGGCGAACTCCAGTGCCGCGAGGGCAGCACGGGCGTTCAGCACGTTGTGCTCGCCGAGGACGGCCAGGTCCAGCGGTCGCGGCCCAGGAGTTTCGAGATCGAACCGTTCGACTTGCTTGGTTTTCACCGCCTTGCCATAGAGGATGTCGATCGGACTCTCGAACTCCCTGATGCTCCGCCCGTGCTCGATCTCGAGCGGAAGAACAACCTGGTCGGCGACGTCGAAGAACTTGACGAAGGCGCCCACCAACTCGGCGAGCGACCCCCACCGCGCATGGTGATCCAACTCGACGTTGGTGATGACGGCGATCTGCGGACGCAGCTTCAAAAAGCTGGCGTCGCTCTCGTCGGCCTCGGCGACAACCCACTTGCTCTTGCCCCAGCCGGCATTCGCGGCCTCGCCATCGGGCCCCAGTCCCGGCACCTCACCGCCGATGAAAAAGGCCGGGTCTTTCCCCAGCCCTCTCAGGGCCCAGACGATCATCGCCGCCGTCGTCGTCTTACCGTGGGTGCCGGCGATCGCGATCAGGTGCTTCTCGGCGGAAAGCTTGGCGAGGAGCGCTCCGCGGTGGATCGGCTCGATTCCGCGCTGGCGGGCGAGCGTGAGCTCGGGGTTGTCCTCGCCGATCGCGGTCGAGACCACCACCTCGGCCCCCTCGGGAAGGTTGGCGGCATCGTGGCCGACGACCGGGTCCAGCCCCGCCTCGCGCAGGCGCTCCATATAAGAGGACTCGGCCCGGTCGCTGCCGGTCACGGTGGCGCCGAGCCGGGCGCAGACGAGGGCGAGCCCGCTCATCCCGGCCCCGCCGATGCCGATGAAGTGCAGCCGGCGCCCGCTCCAGTCGTTCATGCGGCCGCCTCCAGGACCTCGTCGGCGATCCGGCGGGCGGCGTCCGGCTTGGCGAGTCCGCGCGCGGCGGCCGCCATCGCTTCCAGGCGCGGGGGGTCACCGAGGATCGCCGCGACCTCCGCCCGCAGGCGCTCGGCGCTCAGCTCGGAATCCGCGAAGACACTGGCGGCGCCGGCGGAGCGCATCCACTCGGCGTTGGCACTCTGGTGATCGCCGGTGGCAAAGGGGTACGGGATCAGCACCGCGGGCCGGCCGACGGAGACCACCTCGAAGATCGAGCCACCGGAGCGGGCGACGACGAGATCGGCCGCGGCCAGGCTGTCGCCGAGGTCCGGCTCGTACTCGAGCAGCGTGTAGCGCTCGGGGTGCGGTGCGGCGGCCAGCCGGCTCTCGACCTCCTTGAAGTCCCGGCTGCCGGCGATGTGGACGACGTCGAACCCGCGCTCGCCGTTCTCGGCGAAGGCTTCGACCGCGGCGAGGTTGATCGAGCGCGCGCCCTGGCTGCCGCCGAAGACCAGCAGGCAGCGGGCGTCCGCGGCGATTCCGAAGCGCCGCCGTGCCGCCTCCCGGTCGCCTTCGAGAACCGCCCTCGGGACCGGCCGCCCCGTCACCAGGTAGCGCTCCCCCTCCCGGCCCGCGATCGGGAAGGCGAGGCAGACGCGGCGGGCCCGCCTGGCGAGCAGGCGGTTGGCGAGGCCGAGGTGGCTGTCGGCCTCGGTGAGGACGAGCGGGGTCCCGGTCAGCACCGCAGCAAGGCCGGCCGGGCCGGCGACGTAGCCGCCTCCGCCGACGACGACATCGGCCCGGCGCCGGCGCAGCACCTTGCGGGCGGCGCCGACCGCGCCCAGCGCCTCCAGCCCGGCCCGCGCCGCCTTCAGCGGGTTGCGCCGGTCGATCCCCCGCACCTTGACCAGGTCGATCTCGTAGCCGGCCGCCGGCACCAGGTCAGCCTCCATCCGCCCGTGCGCGCCGAGGAAGCTGACCTCGGCGCCGCTAGCCCGAAGCTCGTCGGCGACCGCCATGGCGGGCACGACGTGCCCCGCGGTTCCCCCCGCCGCCACTACCACTCTTGGCTTTCCTGGCACCGTTCGCTCGGCTCCTTTCGCGCGCGGGCGAGCGCCCGCCGTCGACGACGCGCAGTTTGCCAGCGCCGGTGGGCGTTGATCTGCGCGCCGCGCTCCTCGCCCCGCCGCGGGCGACGTTGAGGATCAGGCCGACGGCGAAGAGGCTCGCCATCAGGCTGCTGTTGCCGTAGGAGACGAAGGGCAGCGGCACGCCGGTCAGCGGCGCCATCCCCATCACGGCGAAGAGGTTGATGATCGCCTGCACCAGGACCAGCGAGGTCAGCCCGGTGACCAGCAGCTTGCCGTAGACATCCTTCGCCTTCTGCGCGGTTTTCAGCCCGGCGTAGCCGAACATCGCGAAGAGGCCGACGACGCCGGCGATCCCGACCAGACCCAGCTCCTCGCCGATCACCGCCGTGATCATGTCGGTGTGGGCCTCGGGCAGGTAGAAGGCCTTCTGGACGCCGTTGCCGAGCCCCTCGCCGAAGAGCCCGCCGGAGCCGAGGGCGATTTTCGCCTGCGCCGCCTGGAAGCCGGCGCCGGAAGCGTCGGCGGTGGGGTTGAGGAAGGCGGTGAGGCGAGCCATCCGGTAGGGCTCGACGACCGCCATCAGCAGGGCCAGGACCCCGATCACGAGGCCGATCTTGCCGAGGTCGACGGGGCGGACGCCGGCGGCGACGAGGGTGGCGGCGACGGCGAAGGCGATCACCATCGTCGTCCCCATGTCCGGCTGCAGCATGATCAGCAGGCTGGAGGCGCCGACGACGAGGAGGAAGGGCGTCAGCCCTTCCAGCGAGCGCACCCGCTTCGGCTTTCGCGCCAGCAGGTCGGCGCCATAGAGGATCAGCGCCACCTTCGCCAGCTCCGAGGGCTGGACCTGCAGGAAGCCGCCGCCGAGCCAGCGGGTCGCGCCGTTGACTTCGGTCCCGACCGCGAGGACCGCGACCAGGAGGAAGATCGAGGTGCCGAGGAGGATCGGCGTCAGCTCCCGCACCACCCGCAGGCCGTGCCGCGCGGTCAGGTACATGATCACCAGCCCGACGGCGCCGAAGAGCAGGGTCCGCTTCAGGTAGAAGGCGCTGTCGGAGAGGCCGCCGTCCTGGAGGATGCGGGTGGTCGAGCTGGCCGAGAAGACCATCACCGCGCCGAAGGCGAGCAGGCACAGCGTCGCGGTCAGCAGCACGTTGTACTCGGCCGGCAGCGGCCGGCTGCGGGCGCGCTTCTTCGTCCGTTTGCCGCGGGCGGGTGCCTTCGGGCTCATCGCTGCAGCTCTCCGGCGAGCTCGCGGAAGCGCTCGCCGCGGGCTTCGAAGTTCTCGAAGGCGTCGAAGCTGGCGCAGGCCGGCGAGAGCAGGACGACCTCGCCCGGCACGGCCGCGGCGGCGGCGCGGCGGACCGCGTCCTCGAGATCGGCACAGCGATGGAGGTCCAACCCCGCCGCGACGGCAGGTGCCAGCTCGCGCGCCATCCGCTCGCTGGTGGCGCCGACCAGGTAGGCGGCGCGGGCGCGCTCGACCAGGGGCTCGACCAGCGGCCCGAACGGCTCGTCCTTCTCGCTGCCGCCGAGGATCGCGTGGACGCCGCCCTCGAAGGCGCGGATCCCGACCGCGGCCGAGGCGACGTTGGTCGCCTTGGAGTCGTTGACGAAGCGGACGCCGCCGATCTCCGCCACCGGCTCGAGACGGTGTGGTACCCCGGCGAAGCTGCGCAGGCCCTGGCGGACCGCGTCGCGGTCGATGCCCATCGCCAACGCCGCCGCCGCCGCGGCCATCGCGTTGGCGACGTTGTGCTCGCCGAAGAGCCCGAGCTCGGAGACCGCCAGCAGCGGCTCGCCGTCGTAGAAGATCGTCCCCTCGGCGACGGCGACCTCGCACTCGGGAGAGCCGCCGACACAGAAGGCGAGGCGGCGGCCGCAGCCACCGAGGTCGGTGCCGGCGGCGAAGGGGTCGTCGGCGTTGTAGACGGCGACGTCGTCGTTGCCCTGGTTGGCGAAGATCCGCAGCTTCGCGGCGAGATAGTGCTCGAGGGTGCCGTGGCGGTCGAGGTGATCCGGCGCGAGGTTGAGGAAGACCGCGCACTCGGGGGCGAAGGCGACCGTGTCTTCGAGCTGGAAGCTCGAGCACTCGAGGACGACCGTCGCCTCGGGGTCGACCTCGCCGACCAGCTCGGAGAGCGCGGTGCCGACGTTGCCGGCGACCGCGACCGGCTCGCCGGCGCTGCGGTAGAGGTGGCCGAGCAGCTCCACCGTCGTCGTCTTTCCGTTGGTGCCGGTAACGCCGGCGAAGCGGTTCGGCAGCACCCGCCAGGCCAGCTCCATCTCCCCCACCACCTCGACGCCCCGCTCCAGCGCCGCCGCGATCACCGCCGCCCCCCGGGGAACTCCCGGGCTCTTGACGACGGTACGCGTCCGCTCGAGCTGCGCCAATCCATCCGTATCCAGGAAGACTTCGACGCCGGCCCCCTCCAGCCCTGCCGCCCCCTCAGGATGCCCCGAATCAACCGCCCGCACGGCCTCCCCCCGCGCCGCCAGCATCCGCGCCGCCGCCTGGCCGGAGCGGGCGAGGCCAACGACGAGGAAGGGGCCTTCAGGCAGGGGGGGGCGAACTTCCTTGGCCGGCACACGAAGGGACACCCTCAAAGCTTCGCTGGCGGCCCGGATAGCCCTGTCAGGCGGTTTAGCTATATTCTTGTGAAATGTTTTGTCTTAGACAGAAACACCCTGAGCCACGTCACTGGGTGCCTGCAGAGGAGTTGCGGAAACTCAGCGACTTTTCCGACGCGGCCTGGGCCCAGGAAATACAAGAATTCCGTGAAGGCATCGACCGACCGAAGGAAGCTTTCATTTCCTTGCTTCGCTCCCTTCGGCGCTACTTGAAACGGAAATTTTGCAGCCTGGCCGTACGGCTCAGGCGGCGAACTGCCTGATCTCGGCGGCCAGCGCCTGCGGCTGGTCGATCGGGATCAGGGTGTAGCAGTCGCGCAGCTCGACGTAGGTCGAGTTGGGGAAGGATTCGGCCAGGCGGCGGCCCTCGGCGTTGGGCATCATCGTCCCCTCCTCGTCCCAGACGACGAGGACCGGTCGCTCGAAGGTGCGCAGCTTCGGGGTGGCGGCGCGGATCTCGCGCTTGCCGTGGCGGACGTCACGGACGTAGCGGCGGGTGTCGCGGCGGATCTCCGCTCGCTTCAGCGGCTGCAGCCAGCGGTGCATCAGCTCGTCGGGGACGCCGCGCTTGCTCATCCGGCCGTAGGTGAAGGGCAGTTTCCGCAGCATCGGAGAGGAGAGGGCGAAGCGCATCACCCCGAAGCCGCCGGGCATGAAGCCGGAGAGGGCGGCGATCTGACCGGCGACGCCCGGCGGGTAGTTGCGATCGGTCTCGCAGGAGATGAGGACGAAGGCGCCGACGCGATCGGTGCCGCCGTGGGAGATCATCGTCTGGGCGCCGCCCCAGTCGTTGAAGCAGACGACGGCATCGGTGAGGTCGAGGCGCTCGAGGAACTCGGTGACGATCCGGCCGAGCCCGGGTAGCGAGAGGTCGGCGTCGGGCCGCAGCGGTTTGCGCTGGGCTCCCAGCGGCAGCACCGGCGTCAGGCAGCGGAACTGCGGCGCCAGCTCGGCGATTACCCCATCCCAGAGAGCCTCGTCGTGCGGCAGCCCGCCGATGAAGACCAGCGGCCTGCCCTCGCCGCCGGAGTCGCCATAGTCGATTGGACCCGCGGTGAGCTCTACCTCTGGCACCGACCCACCCTAGCTACCGATCGACTGCTGGTAGAGGGTGAACCCGATTCCCGAGCAGACCGCGGCGATGATCCAGAAGCGGAGCATGATCTTCGTCTCCGACCAGGCCATCATCTCGAAGTGGTGGTGCAGCGGCGCCATCAGGAGGACGCGGCGGCGGAAGGTTTTGAAAGCGAAGACCTGGAGCAGGACCGAGAGCGCCTCGATCACGAAGATGCCGCCGATGATGATCAGCAGCACCTCGGTCTGGGTCATCACCGCCAGCGCCCCGATC
>Ga0068868_100001596_pt1 | contig 15459 bp, 9 predicted proteins | sample KBSMisM42_FD_64660 | JGI IMG/M metagenome (GOLD analysis project Ga0068868, IMG submission 64660) | Miscanthus rhizosphere microbial communities from Kellogg Biological Station, Michigan, USA - KBS Miscanthus M4-2 | ecosystem: Host-associated > Plants > Roots > Rhizosphere > Soil ...
GTGATCGCGATGATCCTGTCCGTCGAGATCCCCATCAGCTTGGACGCGTCCAGCGAGAACGAGACGGCCCGCATCGCCTTGCCCGTGCGCGTCTTCAGGATGAAGAAGCGCAGCAACACCATCAGCAGGACGGAGACCGCGATCACGGTCAGCTGCTCGCTCGTCAGTCGGACGCCCGCGACCACGAAGTCGGCGCTCGGCGCGAGGGACGGGAAGAACTTCGGGTCGGCGCCGAAGAGGAGCTGTGCGACGTTCTCGATGAAGAGCGAAACGCCGATCGCCGTGATCAGCAGGGTCAGGCGCGCCTCGCGCCGGACCGGGCGGTACGCCAGGCGCTCGATGAGGGCCCCGAGGACGGCGCACGCGAGCATAGAGCCGAGCATGACGAGAACGGCCGAGATGATCGACGGCTCACGGCCCTGGAGCTTGCGGGAGAGGTAGTAGCCGACGTACGCGCCCACCATGTAGACGTCGCCGTGAGCGAAGTTGATCAGGCGCAGGACGCCGTAGACCATCGTGTAGCCCAGGGCGATCAGGGCGTAGATCGACCCGAGCGAGAGGCCGTTGACGAGCTGCTGGAGAAAGGTCGTCATGGATTAGCGCGCCCGCCGGCCCGCGCGGCGAGGGCGGCCCCCGGCCGCCCTACAGCTTCACCTGCTCGGGCTTGATCGTCTCCACGAGCAGGTACTTGCCGTTTTCGACCTTCAGGATGACGGCCGGCTTGACGGCGTTTCGTTCCGCGTTGATGGTGATCGTTCCAGTCACGCCCGGGAAGTCCTTCGTGGCGGCGATCGCGTCCCGGATCTTCGCGCCGTCCGTCGAGCCCGCGCGGCCGATCGCGTCCGCGAGGATGCGCGCCGCGTCGTAGCCGAGCGCGGCGAGAGCGTCGGGCACCTGGCCGTACTTCGCCTTGTAGTCGTTGACGAACTTCTGGACGGCCGGATTCGGGTCGTCCGTCGAGTAGTGGTTCGAGAAGTAGCAGCCGTTGAGCGCCTGTCCGCCGATCTCCCAGAGCTTCGGAGAGTCCCAGCCGTCGCTGCCGAGGAACGGAACGGTGATGCCCAGCTCGCGCGCCTGGTGGACGATGGTGCCGACCTCGGTGTAGTACCCGGGCACGTAGATCGCGTCGGGATTCGCGGCCTTGATCGCGGTCAGTTGGGCGCGGAAGTCCGAGTCGCCCTGGCTGTAGGACTGCTCCGCCACGATCGTCCCGCCCAGCCGCTTGTAGGCCTGGCCGAAGAACGTCTGGAGGCCGACCGAGTAGTCGCTCCGCACGTCGACGAGGATCGCGACCTTCTTGGCCTGGAGCGTCTCCGACGCGAACTTCGCCACGACGGCGCCCGTGAAGACGTCCGTGAAGCAGACCCGGAAGATGTAGTCGCCGACCTGGGTGACGCGGGGATTGGTCGAGGATGGGGAGATCATCGGAATGTGCGCGGACTGGCAGATCGGCGCGGCCGCGAGGGAGTGCGAGGAGGCGACGTGGCCGAGCATCGAGATGACGCCGTTCTGGTTGATCAGCTTCGTGACGACGGTCGAGGCCTCCTCGGGCTTGGACTGGTCGTCCTCGACGAGGAGCTTGATCTGCTTGCCGAGGACGCCGCCCTTCTTGTTGACCTCGTCGAACGCCATCTCGGACCCGTTTTTCGTCGAGATGCCGAAGGTCGCAATGCCGCCCGTCAGGGAGCCGTACTCGCCGACGACGATTTCCTTACCAGACCCCTTCGACCCGCAGGAAAGCGTCGTGACCAGCGCGCCCGCCAGACAGACCGCGGCAGCGATGCGATATCTCATGTTCGCGACCTCCTTGCCGACCCTATGAAAAGACGGCGTATTCTTTCGTGAGAGCGCCAAAAAGTCAAAAGATGTTTTCTGTCAATGGCTTAAGCTAGAATCGGGACTCGAGAAAAGAGAAAAGAGGCGAGACTCCATTAGCGAAACCCGCATCCCCGCCCGGCCCCCGGGCGAAACCGATTCGAGCCCCGCCGAATCTTTCTCTCCCCGCATCCGGCCGCGCTCCGAGCATCCCATCTCGCGGTCGCAGATCGACCCGGATGCGCTCAAGGTGCTCTATCGGCTTCGCACCTCGGGATACAAGGCGTACCTCGTCGGCGGCAGCGTCCGCGACCTGCTCCTCTCGCGCGTCCCGAAGGACTTCGACATCGGCACGGACGCGCATCCGCAGGCGCTGCGGAAGCTCTTCCGGAACTGCCGGCTGATCGGCCGCCGCTTCCGGCTGGCGCACATCCTCTTCGCGGACGGCAAGGTGATCGAGGTGGCGACGTTCCGGCGGCGCCCCGATCCGGCCGCGGAGGCGGGGGCCGCCGAGCTCCTCCAGATCTCCGACAACACCTTCGGCACGCCCCGCGAGGATGCCCTGCGCCGGGACTTCACGATCAACGGGCTCTTCTACGACATCTCCGACTACTCGGTCATCGACTGGGTCGGCGGGCTCGACGACCTGGAGATGGGGCTCATCCGCACGATCGGTGATCCCGACGTGCGCTTCCAGGAAGACCCGGTGCGGATGATGCGCGCGGTCGAGTTCGCGAGCCGGCTCGGCTTCGCGATCACCCCCGACGCCTACGAGGCGATCCTCCGGCACCGGATGGAGATCGTGAAGTCGGCGCCGCCGCGCGTCACCGAGGAGCTCGCCCAGGCGCTGCGCGGCGGCCACGCCCTGCCGACGCTGCTCCTGATGCGCGAGGTCGGCCTGCTCGACGCGCTCCTGCCGGAGCTGGCCGCCGTCCTGCGGCTGCCGGACCCGGACCATAGCGGGGGAACCGGGCACCTCTTCTGGGCGCTGCTCGAGGTCCTCGATGCGGAGCGCCGGCGCGGTCGCGCGTTCGGCGACGCCGTGCTGTTCGCGCTGCTCTTCGTCCCGATCGTGCGCGCCCAGGTCCACGAGATCGCGCCCGACGGCGACCCGGACCCGAACCGCCTGGCGACGGTCATCGAGGACGTCGTCTCGCCGCTCGGGTTCCGGATGTCCCTCCCCCGCGCCGTCACGGACCGCATCAAGCAGGCGCTGTCGATGGTGGGCCGGCTGTCCCACCGGCCGGACGGGAAGCTGGCGACGCGCCGCATCGCGTTCCGGGAAGCGTTCCCGACCGCGCTCGACCTCTTCGAGCTGACCGCGATGGCCACGGGCCGCGGCCAGGAGCTCGCCCGCGAGTGGCGCGCCATGCACGCGAGGATCGAGAAGGCGCGCGAGACGGGAGAGATCCCGCCCGTGCCGAAGCCGCCGCCGCGCCGGCGGCGCCGCGGAGGTCGGGGGAGGCCGAGGGGATAGGTCGTCGGTGATCGATCGCAGCTATTCGCCGACGACGACCTGCGACCTGTCCTATCATCCCCGCCATGTTCCTGCACTCGAACTTCCTCGGCGTTCCCCCCGACGAGAACACCTTCGAGAAGAGCCGCGCCGTCATCCTGCCGTGCCCTTACGAGCGGACCGTCTCCTACGGAACCGGCACGCGCAACGGACCGACCGCGATCCTCGAGGCGTCGCACTACGTCGAGCTCTACGACGACGAGCTGGACGAAGAGGTCTACCGGATCGGAGTCCACACCCTTCCGCAGTGGCTGCCCGACGACATGGAGCCCACCGCGTGCGTCGAGGGCCTCGAGAAGGTCGTCTCGGAGCTCCTGGCGCAGAAGAAGTTCGTCTTGACGCTCGGCGGCGAGCACTCGATCGCCCCGGCCCCGATTCGGGCCCACCGCGCGCTCTACGGGAAGATGTCCGTGCTCCACTTCGACGCGCACGGCGACCTGAGAGACGAGTACGAAGGGCAGAAGAACTCGCACGCGTGCGCCGCCAGGCGCTTCGTCGAGCTGGGCATCCCGTCCGTCCACGTGGGCATCCGCTCGATCTCGAAGGACGAAGTCGACTACGTCCGGGAGAGCGGCACGCTGATCATCTCCAACCGGGAGATGCATTCCTCGCCCGCATGGATCGATCGCGCGCTTTCGCGGCTGACGGGCGAGGTCTACGTGACCTTCGACGTCGACTTCTTCGACGGGTCCCTGGTGCCGGGCACCGGCACCCCCGAGCCCGGGGGAGGCACGTACGAGCAGGCCCTCGCCATCCTCCGGCGGGTCGCCTCGGAGCGCCGGATCGTCGGGGCGGACGTGGTCGAGCACTCTCCCCTGGCCGGGAACCGCGCCCCGGATTTCCTCGTCGCCAAGCTCTGCTACAAGCTGCTCGGATACGCGTTCTTCCCGGAGAAGGCCCGCCAGCCGATCCTGTCCCCCGGGCGCCCGCAGCAGGCGGTCAGCAACAAGTAGTGCCAGATCATATAGTTAGATACGGATCCGACCCCGCGACGGATTACGGCGGGCACCCTCCCGTTGACCGAACAAATCCCTCCCCCCTGCGTCTTGTCCCAGTGAGGCAGGCGTGAGCACCAGCGACGAGAAAGCATTGGTCGAACGCTGCCGCAAGGGCGATGACGACGCCTGGAGGGACCTGGTGGACCGGTTCGGACCGAGGGTGTACGCGATCGCGTACCACTTCACCTTGAAGCGGGAGGACGCCGAGGAGCTGTCCCAGGAGATCTTCCTGAAGCTCTTCGAGAACCTCGACCGCTACGACGGCGGCTTCCCGCTCGTCGCCTGGGTGCTGTCGGTCTCGCGCAATCTCTGCATCGACCGCTACCGGCGGCGCAAGCGCGAGAAGTCCTTCCGCTTCGTCTCCGACGAGGCGGTGACCGCGCTCCTGAAGTCCGACGACGACCCGGCGACCGCGGCGCTCCGCAAGGAACGCACGCAGATGCTGTTCGCCGCGCTCGCGGAGATCCCGGAGGATCTCGCGGAGATCCTGATCCTTCGCGACCTGAACGGCCTCGCGTACGAGGAGATCGGCACGGCGCTCGAGCTGCCGGACGGCACCGTGAAGTCGCGCCTCTTCCGCGCCCGCGCGGAGGTCGCGCGAAAGATCCGCGAGCGCCACGAGCGGAAGGGCGCGCCGGGCGCCATGGCGTCGATCGTCATGGCCGCGGCGGCGATCGTATGAGCTGCCGCGAGCTGGAGCGCCTCTTCGCCGCCGGCGCGACCGACGCGGAGCTCGCCGGGCACCGCCGCGGATGCGCGGAGTGCGAGCGACTCGGCCGCGACGTCGAAGAGACCGCGTCGCTCGCGGCCGGGCTCGCGCGGCCCGAGTGGAGCCCGGCGCTGCGGCGCTCGCTCCTCGATATCCCGAGGACGACCGTGTCGTGCGAGGGCGCGGAGCCCCTGATCGCCGCGCTCCTGGAGAGCGAGATCTCGCCGGCCGACGAGGGGCGCCTCCGGAATCACCTCTCGCGGTGTGGGGGCTGCACGGCCGCCGCCGAGACGCTGATGTCGATGCGCGAGCTCGAGGCTCCGGCGCCGCCGCCCTGGCTCGCGACGCGCCTCGCCGCGTCGAAGCCGGCCGCGCGAGCGTCGCTCTGGAAGCGTTTCCTCTCCGGCAAGGCCGTCGTCGCCTACGCGTACGCGGCGGCGCTGCTGGTGATGTTCCTCGGGCTCAATCCGACCGCGGTCGCGCGAAAGGCCGGGTTCGCCCGGCTCTCCGAGAGCACCCGCGACGCGGTGACGGTCGCGCGCAGCTCGGTGAGCGACCGGCTGGGCGCTCTTCAGGAGCGCGCGATGCGGGAGGTCGCGGCGGTGCGAGGACGCGTGACCGGCTACGGCCGCGCCGCGGTCTCGAACGCGCTCGCGATCGTTCTCCGTCCCGAGCCGAAAAAGACGCCGGCCCGCCCGAGGCTCGGCAAAGAGGGCGGAGCCGCCCCCTCCCAGGACGAGTTTTTCCTCGCACGGCGGCCCGGGACGGAACCTTTGCCCGCGGAATCCGTGTTGAGAAGCGACGAAGGAAACACGTAGGAGAAAGCCATGAGCGACAACTACCAGGCCACACCCACCGCCGCCCCCCCGCCGCCTCCGGCCACGCCGGCGCCGCCGGTCGTGGTCGCGCCGGTGATCGTGGACCGCAAGTCCCCGGGCCTGGCCGGATTCCTCTCGATGTTCCCCGGGCTGGGGCACCTCTATCTGGGTCTGTATCAGCGCGCGTTCGCGATCGGCGGCGCGTTCATCCTCGCGATCGCGTTCACCTCGCACGGACGCGCCGGCGAGTTCTTCGGTCCGGTGATCGCCTTCATCTGGTTCTTCGCGATCATCGACGCCGTCCGCCAGGCGAAGGCGATCAACCGCGGCCAGCTCGCGGAGCAGGGTTTCGCCGGCGAGCACCAGCTGAAGGCGGCGGCGGGAACCGGCGGATTGACGTGGGGAGTCATCCTCGTCGGTCTCGGCTCGCTGTGGCTCATCGACCGGTACGTCGACATCGACTGGTCGTTCATGGAGGAGTGGGGCGGACCGGCCGCGTTCATACTCCTCGGCGTGATCCTGATCGCGAGCCACATCCGCAAGCGCCGCCGCGAGAACGAGGCGCACGTCGGGATGCCGCCGCGAAGCTACTAGACGACGGGTACCTCGAATCGAACGGAGCCGGGCTCGCGCCCGGCTCCTTCGTTTTCACCGCGGAGGGATGTCCGGCGCGAAGTCGGCGGGCTGCGCCGCGAGATCCTGAGGCCGGAGGCCGGTGTTCACGCGAATGGTCTCGGTCATCGTTTCGCCTCTGTTCACGCCGCTGATCGACTTGACCTTGCGGATCGGGAAATGGACGCCGGCGATCTCCTTCCAATCCGTGTACCGGGTTTCCTCCGGGGCGGGGTGATCCGGGTCCGCCAGCGATACGCCGCCCTCCTCGACGGGCAACTTCGTCTTCGGATCGAGCGTGAGATCCGTGGAACTGCCGTCGTGCTCGATTCGCAACACGTTCGGCCGCGGGGACGTCACGGGGTATCCGCGGCGGTCGGCGAGCCAGAGATTCAGCTCGAATCCCGACAGGTAGCCTCTGGCGAATTCCAGTTCGCCGCCGGCCAGGTCGACCGCCGCTCCCGTGGTCTTGTAGACGTCCGGTCCCTGGACGTCCGGCAGGATCTCCCAACCCGAGCCCGAGCGCCCGTCGAGGTAGAGGACGTACGTGCCGCGCGGGCCGATCTGGTCGAGTCGAAGCGTGGCGGGATCCTGGATCCAGCGCGTCCTCTTGCGCACCGCACCCAGTGAGGATCCCCGGGAGTCCCGGGCCTCGGCGCGGATCGTTTCCTCGAGGTCGTGAATCGCGGCGATCTTCTCCGCCCCTCCCAGCCCCTCCTGCATCTCCCGCAGGAGAGCCAGTCCGTCGGGCGTGGAGCGTTCCGGAGGCGGCCGCAGGGAAGGGTCTCGCGAGGGCGATGCCGCAAGAGCGCTCGCCAGGAGCAGGCAACGAAAGAACGGCTCGACGCACGGCATGACGGCGGCCTCCCGTTCGCCGCCATGCTACTGCGTCCGGCGCGCGTGGCGCGACGGACGCTGGATCAGGTCGTCGCCAGCTCCTCCAGGTACTCCACGAAGGACATCACCGCGCCGTCGTAGCCCTGCACCTTCGGATTCGTCGACTCGATCACGTAGTACTCGTCCGGGGCATGCGCGCCGCTCCCGTGGCCGAGGCCGAAGTGGCCGGCGGCGAGATGGAGCGGGTCGCCCGTGAAGACGTACCCCGGCCACGAGCCCGCGCCGCGCGGCCACATCACCGGGTCGATGCCGCCCCTGGCGAGCACCCGCTTCTGCGCCTGGATCATCGGCGCGTTCTCGGGCGTGCTCGTGGGGTCATAGCCGCCCGTCATGTTCACGTTGATGTCCCCGAAGCCCTTCTTCGCGAGGTGCGCCTTGAGCGCCGCGAGGGCCTCCGACGCCTTCATGTCGGGAACCAGTCTCAGGTCGAGCTTCGCGACGGCCTTGTGCGGGAGGACCGTCTTCCCGCCCGGTCCCGTGTAGCCGCCGACGAGCCCCTCGATGTTCACGGTCGGCCGCGAGACGAGGTTCTCGAGCGACTCGACCCAGCCGGCGTCGTACGCCCAGTGCGTCACGCCGAGCTGCTTCTTCGTCGTGGCCTCGTCCATCCTCTTCGCCGCCTCGGCGATCATCGCCTTCTCGGCCGCGGAGATCGGCCGCGCGCGGTCGGCGAAGCCCTCGATCGCGGGCGTGTTGCCGTCGGCGGCGATCAGCGTCGAGAGCGCCTGCACGAGGTGGAACGACGGGCTGTCGAGACGCGCGCGGTTCGCGGAGTGCACGTCCTTGGCCGGACCGCGGCCCCACGCCTCGCCGGTCGACGTCAGCTCCAGCTCGATGACTCCCTTGGCGCCGAGGCTGACCGTGACGACGCCGTCCTGCTCCTGCTCGGCGGAGGGCATGAAGACGCCGGTGCAGCGCGAGAGCGCCTTCGCCGCCTCGTCCGAACGGACGATCTGCGGGAAGTGCGGCGACCCGATCTCCTCCTCGCCCTCGGCGACGAGCACCAGGTTGACCGGGAGCTTGCGTCCCGCGCCGCGGTAGGCGTGGAGCGCCGCCAGGAATGCCGACTCGGGACCCTTCTGGTTGACGGCGCCGCGACCGACGACGCACTTGCCGAAGCCGGGCTTGTCCACGAGCGCGGCGTCGAACGGCGGAGAGCTCCACTCGGAGGGGTCCGCCTGCTTCACGTCGTACATCAGGTACACGCCGACGCTCTTCGGGGCGCCGGCGTCCAGCGTCGCGAACACCCCGGGCTTCCCGTCCGTCGGGACGGAGACGGCCCGGTCGAAGCCGGCGTCGCGCAGAAGACGGATCATCAGGTCGGCGCCGTCCGGAAAGCCGCGGTTCTCGGCGGCGATCGAGGGCTGCCGGATCCAGTCCTGGAGGCGCTTGACGGCCTCGTCGTGGCGCTTCCCGATCTCGGCGCGCACCGCGGACAGATCCGCCTTCGCCGCGCCCCGCAGCCCGGACGGAACGAATGCCGATGCCGCCGCTCCCGCGGCCACCTGGTGAATGAAGCTTCTACGGTTCACTGCGATCCTCCTTCACCGTTCACGCGTCACCTTCTCTTGAAGTACTTCTCCAGGTCCTCTTCGCTCATCGACAGCACCACCGGCCGGCCGTGCGGGCAGGTGAATCGATCCCGCGTCTTCGCCCAGTCGGACACGAGGCGGCGGATCTCCTCCGGCGCGAGGTGGTACCGGATCGTCACGGCGGAGCGGCAGGCGACGCTCGCCGCCAGGCGATCGCGGCGTTGGGTCTCGTCGATCGCGCCCGTCTCCGCCAGGGCGGCGAGCGCCGCGTGCAGCGTCTCGGCGGGCTCCCGCTCCGTCGACTCCGCGGGCAGTGCCGCGATCGCGTACGAGCGGCCCGACATCGGCTCGACCTCGAAACCGGCCGCCGCGAGATCGGAGATGCGCGCCGCCAGGGTCTCGACCTCCTCCGGGCTCGCCTCGAACAGGGCGCGAATCAGGAGCTTCTGCGAGAGCTGGCGCCCGGACGAGATCCGATCGCGGATGCGCTCGTAGAGCGTGCGCTCGTGCGCCGCGTGCTGGTCGATGACGAGGAGGCCGTCCTCTCCGGACGCGAGGATGTAGGACTCGCGGAGCTGGCCGATGGGGAGGATCTCCGGCGGGCGGCGCTCGTCCGGAGAAGGCGGCGCGGGCGCCTCCAGCGGCGGCGCCGCCGGGACGCCCACCGGCGAGCCGGCCTGCGACGGCTCGGCGAACGGGTCGCGGTACGGCGCCGACGCCTCCGCGACGATCCCGCCGGACGGGACGGACCGCAGGCGCCGCTCCTCCTTGCCCGCGAGCAGCGCCGAGTGGAGCGCGTGGTACGCGAGGCGAAACGCCGTCGCGGAGTCCGAGAACCGGACCTGCGTCTTGGCGGGCGAAACGTTCACGTCCACCGCGCCGGGCTCGGCCGTGATGAACAGGAACACGCCGGGATGGCGGTCGACCCGGATCGCGTCGCGGGACGCCTGCCCGATCGCGCGCGTCAGCGCCCGGTCCTCGATCGGCCGGCCGTTGACGAACAGGTACTGGTACCGGCGGCTCGGAAAGGTCACCGAGCCCCGCGTCGCCAGGCCGGCCACGCGCAGCGCCCCGGATTTCGCCTCGAAGGTCTCGAGCTCGCCGAGCGTCGCCCGCCCGAAGACCTGCAGGATCCGCGAGGCGCGGTCCACGGCCGCGGGCGCCTCGAGCGTCTCCCGGCCGTTCGAGCGCAGCGAGAACGCGACCGACGGGTTCGCGAGCGCGGCCTTCGTGACCGCCGCCGCCACCGCGCGCGCCTCCGCCTCGGGCGACGCCAGGAACTTGCGGCGCGCCGGCGTCTTCGCGAAGAGCGACTCGACGAGCACGTCCGTGCCCCGCGGGCGCGCCGCCGGCTCCTCCGCCGCCGCCCCACCGTTGTCGATCTTTAGCCGGATCGCCTCCGGGGACGAGCCGTCCGAGGTCGTCAGCGTCAGCCGGGAGACCGACGCGATCGAGGGCAGCGCCTCGCCGCGGAAGCCGAACGTCGAGACCCGCTCGAGGTCCTCGTCCGAGGAGATCTTCGAGGTCGCGTGCCGCTCCAGCGCGAGGCGGGCGTCCTCGGCGTTCATCCCGGAGCCGTCGTCGCGCACGAGGATACGGTCCACTCCCCCGCCGTCGACCTCGACGTCGATGCGCGAGGCGCCGGCGTCCAGGGCGTTCTCGACGAGCTCCTTGACGACGGAGGCGGGCCGCTCGACGACCTCGCCGGCGGCGATGCGGTCGATCACCGTGCTCGCGAGGCGGCGCACCCGGGACATCGGGGCGGAGTCTATCGCCGTAGCCGCGGCGTGTTCTTCGCGCGACTCCCCGGACAATCCATGGCGCTCGCGACAATCCATAGCGAGAGATCGCCGGCGAGCTCCTCGAAGAGGAGGCGCGATCATGACAAGAAACCTGACACCGGTGTTGGCGCTCTGCGCGTTGCCGTGGATCCACGGGGCGGCGCTCGCCCAGAACGGGCCGGACAACGACCCCGACGGGCTGCCCGGCTACACGAACAACGTGTTCCACCAGGCCGCCGCGGATTCGGTCAACCTCTACAACGGCCAGCTCACGGTCCCGATCGCGCTCGGCCCGAGCTATCCCGTCGGACCGAAGCTCCGCGCGCAGCTCGCGCTGACCTACAACTCGCACGTGTGGGAGTACGGCCACCCCGGCAGCCCGAATCCGCTGTTCACCTACACGCCGCTGACCGGCGATCCGGCGCTCGGCCTCGGATGGACGCTGACGGTCGGCGCAATCCGAACCTGCCCCGAGCCGTGCTTCATCGGTCCCGACGGGGCGCGCCACATCTTCGACACGCCGATCAACGCCACGGACTACAAGACGACCGACGCGAGCCCGTTCTACCTGCGCCGGCTCCCGGGATCGGCCGGCTATCGGATGTGGGACGGCGACGGCAATCGATACGACTTCACCTGGCAGGTGTCGGGCTTCGACGACGACGCCAACCACTTCACGCGGGACTTCGGTCACGGCCGCAACGGCTGGTACGTGACGACCGTCGCCGATCCGTTCGGCAACTCCTATTCGGTGGACTACTTCGACACGGCTGCCGACGGCATCGCCTTCCCCTGCTGGGCATACCTCGACGGCCGCTGCGCGTCGACCGGACACATGGTCTGCGCTCCGGCGGGTGCGACGAAGAGCTGGATCGTCAAGCGACTGCGCCTGCCCGGCGGCGCCTCGGCGGCGGTTCACCTCGACGCGGCGAGCCGGGTCTCCTCGATCGACTTCCCTGTGCTCGTAGCCGGAGCTTCGACGTACGCCACGTGGACACTGTCCTACGACACGGCCTCCACCGCGTGGCCCTGCGCCGAGGGCATGACCTCCACCATCCAGGTCAGCCGGCTGACGAAGATCTCGCTGCCCTCGGGAATCACCGGTTCGCCATCTCACGTCTTCGCGTACGGCTACACGGCCGGCGCGATCCTCACGCACCTCGAGCTGCCCACGGGAGGAACGCTGGACTACTGCTACTCGCCGTACACGTTCTTTCACGGCCGGATCGCCGCTCTGCCGCCCGGCTGCGCGCAGCAGACGCCGCCGACGGACGACGCCGACGCGATCGTGCAGGTCACGTCGTGCGCGGTCACGACGCCCGACGACGGCGCGCCGCTCGCCACCCCCGGGCCGTGCAATCCGAACGCCCCGGCCCGGTGGATCGACGGGCAGCTCGGCGTCTCGCTCCGCACGGAGCGCACGTCGCCCTCCGCGCCGGCCGCCTCCACCGCCTATACGCAGTACGCCTTCCCCTGGGGGGAGCGAGGATCCCCGTCCGACGCGTCCGGCGGCTCACAGACCCTGACGATCGCGGTCGCGCCGCCCGATGCCGACGGGCACTCGGCGGCGAAGGCCACTCTCTTCTGGAGCGGCCCGAAGGTGCCGGCGTCGGCGGCTTACAACGGGGACCGGATCGGCGCGGACCTCGAGGAGCGCGTGTTCGACCTGGATCCGAATTCCGCAGCGGGCCCGATCTCCATGCCCGCCTGCGGTCCGCTCGCCGCGCCGGAGCAGCCGTTCTGCGCGTCGAAGGCGGTCCGCGTCACGACCCGGACGTACGCGTACGACATCCCGTCGAGCGAGATCCGCAACCGGCGGCTCGTCGGTGAGACCACGTACTACGACCATCCCGGTGCGAACGGCTCGTGCGCCGGCTGTCCGTACCACTCCGTCGCGTTCTCGAACGTCGGCGCGGACACCTGGGAGGGCAACGGCCGCCACTTCGACGTCGAGGCCCACGCCGGCACGCTCGGCGACGATGCGCGGACGACGACCACCGTGTGGACGCCGTCCGGCTGGGCCGCCGGCCCCGCGGCGGGTGCGGCGGTGCTGCCGGGCCTGGCGAGCCGCAGGACCGCGGTCGAGGGCTCGTCGACACGGGACGAGCGCTTCGAGAACGACGCCGCGACGGGATTTCTCCGCGGCTCCTTCGTCTACGACGCCGCGCGGCAGTCGGCGATCGTGGCGTGCCGCCTCGATGACGGCCACGGCAGCGCCGGCCGCGAGTTCAGCCGCACCGTCTCGGGCCTTCCCTCGTCGACCTACTGCGCGGACACCGGATTCCCGAACACGGTCGGTCGGGACGGCGACACGTTCGGAAAAGTCTCGACGTATCAGAACGGCGAGCTCCTCACGTCGCGCTGGGTCGACGGCGCGATCGGCACGCCGACGTTCAACCTTCGCGACGTCAGCCGCGACGCCGCGACGGGCTGGATCACGGCGTCGCGCACCCCGGCCGGCCTCTCGACCGGATATCGCTACGACGCGCTCGGTCGCGTCACGGTCGTCGATCCACCCGGCACGCCGCCGGCGGCCGGCGCCGAGCTCTCGACGTTCGTCTGCTACGACGGCCCGACCGCCACGACGGCGTACCGTGCCGCCGCCGCGCAGGCGTGCCCCGTCGCGCCCACGAACGCGGCCGTCGCGACGTGGGAGCACTACGACTTCGACGGCCTCGGAAGGCGCGTCCGCCAGCGGCGGCTGCTGCCGGGCGCCCAGGTCTCGAAGCGCTTCACCCTCTACGACGGTCCCGGCCGCGCCTTCTTCGAGTCGGAGTGGGTGTCCGACGCGACCACCGAGTCGATCTCGAGAAACCTCTCGACGGCGTGCGTGTTCGCCTCGGCGCCCCTGTGGCCGACCGCCCGCGCCTCGGCCGCACCCGGGACACTCCGCCTCTGCTACGACCCGTTCGGGCGGCCGCAGCAGGTCGTCGGCTCGAAGCACTCGAGCCTCGCCACCGTGGACCGCGCCGACGGCGCGCATCCATACAGCGACGTGTCGGAGAAGACGAAGACCTACTGCGTCAACGCGCCGTTCCTCGACCTGCAGCAGGCGACCTGCGGCAGCGGCGGGCTGAGCCCGTCGACGACGACGCGGCGGGACTCCTCCGGCCGCATCGTCCTCGTCACGGAGCCGTCGGGGGAGGCCACCGGCTACGGCTGGGACGTGAACGGCTCGCTCGTCTCGGTCTCGCAGGGATCGCAGTCGCGCTCCTTCCAGCGCGACGCCTCGGGCCGGCTTCGGCTCGAGTCCACCCCGGAGGGCGGCGTCGCGACGCTCGACGTCCTGGGGAGCCTCGGCAACGTGCGCCAGGAAACGCGGGGCGGAGTGGTCGTAACGCGCGACTTCGACTTCGCCGGACGGGCCACGCGGGTCAGCGCGGACGGCCAGCCGTACGTCGTGCAGTGCTGGGACGGCTCGGCTCTCTGCGTGGACGGAAGTCCGGGGTACGCCGGCGGCAGCTACCCGGCGGGACGGCTCACCCGGCGATACGGATTCAACCGGATCCCGACGATCGGGCCGACGGCGGACGAGCAGTTCGAGTACAACGGAGGCGGGGGGCGCCTGTCGCGCCTCCTCACCGCGCTCGGCAACGGCGACCTCGCGGCGGCCGCGACACAGTCGTGGACGTACGACAACCTCGGGCTCGCGATCTCGCACGACCACCCGCGAGTCACCGGCAGCTTTCCGGAGACGACCGCCTATTCGGCGGCGCTGCCGGTCTCGATCACGGCCAACGGCCAGACGGTCGTCGGGTCGACGACCTGGAGCGTCGCGTCGGGGCTCGCGTCGTGGAGGGCCGGCAATACCGGCACGCCCGTGACGGTGATGATCGCGCCGGACGCCTCGCTGCTGCCGCGGCCCGCGAGCATCTCGAGCGCGGTCTGGTCGAGCGGGGCTTTCTCGTACGACGGCGCGGGCGACGTCCTGGGAGTGGGCGGCGACTCGTTTCACTACGACACGCGCGCGCGGCTCGTCTCCGCGACTTACGGCGGGGCCTCGAAGAGTTTTACGTACGACCGCTGGGGAAACCTCACCTCCAACGGATCGAGCGTCATCCCGATCGATCCGGCGACCAACCGGATCACGGGCGGCGGCGCGGCGTACGACTCCCGAGGCGACATGACCGCGTCCGGATCCGATTCGATGGCGTGGGACGGGCTGGCCCGGCAGTACCGGAACACCAACGCGTCGTCGGACTGGGTCTACCTGCGAACCGGCGACGGCGAACGGGTCGCGCGATTCCCGGCGAAGTTCGGCGTGCTGCGGCGGGAGATGGCGCGATACGTCGCCGAGGCAAACGTCATCGCGAAGGGCTGGACGCTGCCGGCGTGCGCGGGCGCGTTCGCCGACGTCTCCTGCTCGGATCCTGACGCGCGCCACATCCAGCTCGCCTACGACAGGGGCATCACCGGCGGATGCGCGACGAGTCCTCCGCAGTTCTGCCCCGACAGCGCGCTGAACCGCGCGCAGATGGCGGTCTTCGTCGTCAAGGGCTACAAGCCGGACGGCTTCACGCCGCCCGCCTGCCAGGGAACCTTCCAGGACGTCGCGTGCGGCGGCACGTACGCCGCGTTCGCGCCGTGGATCGAGCAGCTCTACCGAGACGGCGTGACCTCCGGCTGCGGCGTCAGCCCGCTGCGGTACTGCCCCGGCAACGCGGTCGGCGAATGGGAGGTCCTCGTGTGGCTCTCGAAGGCGCCGGGAGCCTCGCCGGGGACGAGCTTCTGGAGCACATACCATCCCGTGCCGCGCGGCACGACGTACACGTGGCGCGACA
>Ga0068868_100001603_pt1 | contig 15430 bp, 17 predicted proteins | sample KBSMisM42_FD_64660 | JGI IMG/M metagenome (GOLD analysis project Ga0068868, IMG submission 64660) | Miscanthus rhizosphere microbial communities from Kellogg Biological Station, Michigan, USA - KBS Miscanthus M4-2 | ecosystem: Host-associated > Plants > Roots > Rhizosphere > Soil ...
AAACGCTGAAGGACATCGCGGGCTTTCGGAATGAGGCCTTAGATCCTCAAGACCCAGGGCAGGCGGCCGCCAAATCGGCCCGCGACACGCTCGAAGAGCTCAAGCTCTTCTATCAAGAGGACGCAATGGGCTCACACAAGAGCCCCCGGGAAACTGGATCCAAGTGAATCCCGCTTTTGAGCGGTCACTGGCATAAGGGGATCCCCGCAGCCATGGGACGCCGAAACGACCTCGGCGCCGAAGCGTTCTGGACGCTACATCGGCACGACGCCCGTGACCTAGAGACTCTGTTTGCTACGCGGGGCCCGCAGCGAGCCACTATTACGGCAACGATCACGTCCCCTCCCTATGGAGCGCTCAAGGACTACGGTCACTCTGAGCAAATTGGTTTCGGGCAGAGCTACCAACAGTATCTCCACGATATGGAAACTGTATTCGGGCAGATCCATAATCGGACTACGGAGGATGGATCTCTCTGGCTGATCGCCGATACCTATGTAGCAGACGGTCCAGCGCCCACGCGCCTTCTTCCGGTGCCTTTCGACTTGGCGAATGCTGCTGAGTCCGCGGGCTTCACTCTGCGCGACGTAATTATTTGGCAGAAGGACAGGACCCTTCCGTGGTCGAATGGAACGCGCCTCCGTAATTCCTTTGAGTATGTCCTGCTGCTCGTCAAGGGTGCGCACCCAAAGTATCGGCTCGACCGGCTTCGGGAGCACGCAGATCTAAAAGAATGGTGGGTTCGGTTTCCCGAGCGCTACAACCCAAATGGAAAAGCGCCACCAAATGTCTGGTATATCCCTATTCCAAAGCAAGGCGCATGGGGAGACGGCGAGGTGGACCATGCCTGTCCATTGCCCCCTGAGCTCGTCAGGAGACTGGTTCTTTTGAGTTCCGACGAGGGCGACATCGTCTTCGATCCATTCGCCGGCTCCGGAGTAGTAATCGCCGAGGCCGAGCGACTCGGCCGTCTTGGAATAGGGGCGGAGCTTGTGGACCGTTACGTCGATGAGTTTCATCGAATAATTCGGCCTGAAATTCTTACTCGCGCGGGTGGGGCTACTGTCAATGGAACCTTGCCGACTACGAGCGCGGAGCAACTCGTAAAGCTGCGAATCCTCAAGCTTCCAGTAGTCCTTATGCGCAGTGCGGCAAAGCAGCGGGGTCAGGTCGCATGGCCGCTCGCAGTCTTGGTGCTACCGACGAAAAAACGACTCACTCCGGAACGCTATGGGGCAGCTAAACTCGTTTTCATCGTAGAAGGAACTACGGAGCAGCGGAAGGCATATGCCAAGACCTTGCAGATGTTGGCGAAAAAAGCGCCCGCCTCTAAGTTTGGAATCGACTGTGAGCTTAGCGTCATCGCTCCTAGTACCTTGAAGCGTCGGGTGGCAGGTAGGCGTATCTACCTGTACAAGAATGGCAGTACGTCACGTGCCGCTGAAGTAGTTCCGCATACCAACCTACTCGCCAAGTTGGAGGAGGCGCGCAGCCACTCGGTACCACCAGTCCTTAGCAGCATTCACGTCGATGTTGCACCGCGGCGTGAGTCCGAGCTAGTCAAAGCGGCCAATCAGGCCGCCAGTGCAACCAGCTGACCGGTCGAATCGATCTCCTCTATGCCACTGATAGCAGTCTTCAGACTCTCGCTATAGAGACTGTCAGGAGCGCTGGATCCTCGGGTGTCCCATTCAAAGTCCAAGATCCAGCTGACCATTGGGGCAGTATCAGCGGTCGCGCCGTAACGAATATTCCGACGAGTAGACACCTTCCAACCCTGGCGGTGCGTGTCACTGATAATCCGCTTCGGGATCAGAGCCATCATCAGGCACTGGATCTTCTCTGGAGATAGCTCCTTTGCGGTTCCGTCCTCGCAGGTTCCCTCACTAAGCATCTTGTAGAGGTCCTCGCCCAGCAAGGTGCAGCTTGCCTCGGCGTATTTAGCCTCCCGAGAAAAGTTCTCAGCAAGGTACGCAGCTATTCGGCGGAAGGCCCCTGGCTGGAACTTCAAATCTGCATGCAGAGTCAGGCACAGCGTCCAGTCCACGTGGGGAGACTCAGCATGCAGACGTGACAACTTCTCCACCATCTTGACAACCGGGAAGTGCAGCTGTTGCTGCTTTAGCTCGGCTGCAAGACAAGCATTCAGATCGAGATTGACAACCCGTGAGCGGAGAATTTTTTTCAGCCTTTTTCCTGGCCATGCCAAATCACTCGGCATTTGCAGGATGTTCTCGATGGTGTTATCGAGGACTTCGAGGCCTCCAAACTCTTCCTGGAGGCTCAGGGCAGCGTTTCGATCCGACTCGATCGCATACAGCTTTCCGAGGTCCTCCTCAGCAATTGCCCCGGTCTCCGTCCTGCGGATGATCCCTCGCTCTACGAGCTTAAGAATGTCAAGCCCCTTTGCCCCACAAAGGCCGAGGTAAAGAGGGTCGCCCTCCTCCGCTCCGCCTGCTTCGAGAACGTCCATTACGGCAGATGCCCACAGTTCTCGCATCGTGTCCTTTTCCGGGCGCTCCTCCAGCATCGCCCGCGTGACTGCCGTGTCAGACATCGACTACCGAGTGATCCGTTTCGCCAAAGCCTTCGCGAATTTCCGAAAGAGCTCGCGTGGCAGCTCCTCCTCTGCCACTTGGAGAGTTATCTCGTAAAGCTGTGACGCCGTGTATTTTCGCGACATCGCCCGCGTCGATTTCTGCTCGGCCGCATCACCTTGTTTCGGCTTGCCCTCTGGCCGCGGCACCGGAGCGGGAAGTCGATGGCGAGCGGCTATCTGCTCCATTCGCTCTTCCTGATCGCGCGCGCGCACAGATTTCTTTTCTGCACTCGTCTCTTCATACAGTTTCTTCCGCGCATCGCGTAGAAATTTCCGAAGCTCTTCATGGATAAGCGTTTGGAACTCCACGAAGGCACGATTCGTGGTCCTGAGCGTTCTACGGTCGATATTCAGCGCCTCCTCAAGCTCATCTGAGGCCCATACTTCTCCTGACACCCATCGCTTGATCAGCTGATACTCGGAAGCGCGGAAGCCTAAGAAACTGGAGTCGAAGTCCCCAACCGCAGCATTGCGTATCCGGATCAGGAGGCCGTTCAACTCTTGCGGCAGTAGTACTCCGTGCTGGGCGAAGAAATAGCCACGGGCGCCTACATGCTCGCCCTGAAAGTTGAAGCACCTCAAGACATGTGGAAGCTTGTTGGGATCTTGCCCCAAGACCACTGGCTTCCTGACATCAGTCCCATCCCAATTCAGGACAAAGTCAAGATCGGCCACTTCAGCTTCCATAGCCTTCAATCGCTTGCGGAGCGGGGAGGGAATCCAATCCGGTGCATATCGAACAGGAACATTGAGACCAACTTCCAGCATCGTCTGCGAATAGAGGTTTAAATCACTCCAGGTGCGACGCTCCGAATTCGCAAGAGTTTTGGAAATGTTCTCTGGCCCACGGCCATAGAGCGATTCTCCGCCAGCCGTATTCGCGGTCGGATCCGCTCCGACCATCACATCACGAACGTTGGCACGCACCTCATTCAAGTAGATCCGGGTGTAATGGTCGTTCCGTGGCGCTTGCTCAACCGTCCCCCGGTAGTCGCCCTTCGTTACCGCCCCGTCTTTATCTCGCCGCTGTTTAACGGGATCGCGCATCTTTTTGAAGTCCACGACTACACGCAATAGATCGGTGCTGCCGCGCTTAGTGGATACGATTTCCATGATCTCGCAAAGCTCATTGGCGGCGATGAATCCAATTCCAATACGGCCGACCTTGGGACGCTTCTTTTCCTTCGTTAGATCGCCGCTATCTCGCTTGTGAGATTCGCTGACGCGATCGAAATGGTCTTGGAATTCCCGCTGGGTCATTCCGGTACCGTCATCGCTAACGATGATCCGGTCCGCATCGGGCTTTACATGGATGTCCACCCGGGAGGCGTCGGCGTCATACGAGTTGTTCACCAGCTCCTTCATGCAGGCAGCAGGCGACTCATAGAGTCCCGAGCTCAGGTAGTCCACGATGGTGGAGGCGACCTTGACTTTGCCGCTGAAGCCCCTGTCCGCTGCCATGCGTCAAAGCATTTCATGCGAAGCACCGGCGAAGAGGGTGGTAGCCAAGAGCGCAGAATTTTCAGCGGTGAATGCGGTGATCTAGCAGCCGGTCACCATGGGTCCTGGGCAGTGCCAATCGTCGTTGCCGTCTAGCCGATGACCATGCGCACCGTCGAGAAGCTTCCCCCTACCGGATGGGTATAGCGAGCCAGCATCGTCTCGACGCGATGCCCTGCGATCTCAGCCAAGTTGGCGTCGTTGACGCCAGCAGCTCGGAGATGCGTGACGTAGCTGTGGCGGCACTCATGGGGGCGGATGTCTAAGCCGGAGGCTTCCCGGGCCGGCTTCCAGAGGTCGCGATAGAAGGTGCGCTCGCGCCAGAGCCGGCCGCGGGGCGTTGGGAAGAGGAGCTGGCAGTCGGGGCCGTTGAGGTTGATCTGAGCTTCGAGCATCCAGGCGAGGGGTGCCGAGACGGGGACGACGCGGCCGGCGTCGGGCTCGCCGTGGTCGGTCTTCGTTCCCTCGAGGATCTGGCCCTCGTGGGCGGTGCGGCGAACCTGGAGCGTTTCGCCGTCGAAGTCTTCGCGGCGCAAGGGCAGTACCTCCCCCAGCCTGAGCCCACAGTCGGTGAAGACGCGGACCATTGCCTCGTAGCGGCCGGCCGCTTTGGCGAAGCGGTGCATCTCCTCGAAGGTGAAGACGCGGATCGGTCTCGGCTTCTTCTTCGCTCGCGGATCGTTGGCTCGGATGCGGATGCCCTTGAAAGGGTTGAGATCGCAGACTTCGTCGGTGATCGCGTCCTCGGCCATCGCTGAGAGGGCGCGGAGGATGCCGACCGCTCCGGTGGTGGCTCGACCTTCGGTCCTCAACATGTGGTCGACCAGGGCGAGCGTGTGGCGACGACGCAGCTCGCGCAGGGGCCAGTCCTTCAGCGGGATGCCCTCGACCTCGACATCGGCGACTCGGCTGATGCGGTGGTCATTCGTTGCGTTGGTCCATTCGGAGCGCGGGTGGCGCTCGGTCCAGGTCGCGGCGTAGTCGCCCAGGGTGTCCGGCCGATCCGAGAGTCCGTATGCCTCGTCGATCGCTTTCTGCGCATCGGCCTTCCGCCTGAAGGTACCTTTGCCGCGGTTCCAGGTCGGCTTGGCGATGTGGCGCTTGCCGTCCCTTCCGGTGTAGCGAGCGACCCACACGACCTGCCCCGACGGGTTGCGGCGCTTGACTGGCGAATCGCGTCTCATGACGCCTCGTCTCGGTGGCGAGCGAGGAAGTCCTCGACGTCGGCCGGGTCGATCCGACGTGCCGCACCGAGCTTGTAGCTGGGCAGCTCGCCGCGCCTGATCCAGTTGCGGATGGTGCGGTCGCTGACTGCGAGGAAGTCGGCGAGGGTGCGGTCGGTGAAGAAGCTGGGGCCGCTGGATTTCCTCTCCATGCCGCCTATGTCCAAGGCGAACGCCGCTTGCATCGGCTGGGGCTTCAAAGCTCCCGGAAGACCGAAGGTCAGACCCCTTCCGCCCCTCCCTACAGGCGGCCTCCGCACGGCGAAGCCGTGCCAAAATCGGCCGCCCGGAGGGGCGGGAGGAGCGGCTTGAGATGGCCGAATCCGGCGGGTTCGTAGTGTGTCGGGGCTTCGAAGGAGCTCCGTGGAGGCTGGGGTGATCGAGCGTGAGGGAGTCACGGTCGCTACTCGGAGAAGCGCTTCAGGATCTCGGCGTCTTCTTCCAGTCGTTTCCTCAGGCGCTCCTTGAACTCGGGATCGGAAGGACGGGTTGCGATGAAGTGCTGGATGGCCGCGCGGACCAACTCTGAGGGCGAAACGTCTTCGACCCGCGCCAGCGCGGCAAGCTCCTCCGCAAGCCCCAGGGGAAGTCGGACGCTCATCGCTTTTCCCGCCGACATATTCAGACCGGGATCGCGACGGAGAAGCCGCCAGGACGAGTCGGTGCGGGCGGCATCCACTCGATCCCCCGCAGCAGATCGTCGGCTCTGACTTCGAGAGCAGAGATCAGCCTGACGAGCGTGTCCACGCGCGGCATCCGCCTCCCGTTCTCGACCAACCCGATCTCCGTGCGGTGAAGCGAGCAGAGCGCAGCAAGCTCTTCCTGGGAATAGCCAGCGCGGCGGCGAGCCATGAAGAGGTTGCGACCGAAGCGTCGAGCCGCCTCGCCGCCCATCAGACCTCCTCCAGTTCGTAGAAGAGGACTGCGGCTCTGGTCGGAAGAACAAAGGTGCCGTTGCGGTGCATGAGCCCGCCGGCAACCAGATCGTTGATGGCTCGCTCGATCCGGTCTCGCTCCGAGAACTCGGGTGCTGCAGCGGTCATCTCCCGCACGACCTCGTCGAGCGTCAGCGCCTGGGGATAGAGGGAGAGGACCTGCCTCAGGACGCCTGCCTGGTCGCGGGCATCCAAGGCGGCGGTGGTCGCGGCGCGCTCATCGTCGCCGCTACTAGGCTTGTTGCGCATGGGAAGCATTCCTTCCTGTGCCACGCCCCCGGCTGTTCCACCAGCGCGGGGGCACTTTTTGTCTTATCGCCTCAGCCTAGCACGTTTGGAGAGTCTAACTCTCCAAATCTCCGGGAACTACTCGCCTCGGATGATCTGGCCGACCCGCGTGTGGTGCAGGCCGACCTCCTCGCCGATCTCCCGCAGGGTCAGGCCTTCCTTCTGGGCTTGGGCGAAGGCTTTGCGCCGTGCCTTGTTGGCCGCGTTGGATTCGCGCTCAAACTGCTTCTGAGCGGCGCGAACGGTCTTGCGGGCTTTGGCCTTCTCCTCGGGCATCGCGGAGACCCTATTGGCCGGCTCAGAATGTGACCAGGATGAGACCACGACGCGCCGGAACCGCGCGGAAGTGCCCGGACGCCAACGGAACTCCGATTCAGCACTAGGCCGAAGACTTGGCTCTGCACCTGGCAATACGCAGCGCAGAGCGGAACACCGAGGAATGCGCCCGACCGGATTCGAACCGGCGACCTTCGGCTTGAAAGACCGACGCTCTTTGGGCCCCCGAAAGGACCCGTTGACCACTGAGCTACGGGCGCTCTTCTGGAACGATACCCGCGCAATGGATTCTGAGCATCCTCGGCGTAGCTAGAGTCGCGGCCATGGATCTTGGGCTGGAGGGGAAAGTCGCTCTGGTGATGGGCGCGAGCAAGGGGATCGGCCGGGGCGTTGCCGGGGCTCTGGCTCGGGAAGGGGTGCGGGTTGCTGTCTCCAGCCGCTCGGAGGAGCGATTGGCGGAGGCCGCCGCGGAGATCGGCGACGGGGCGACGCCGTTCGTCGCCGACACCGGCGACCTCGATCGCCTCGCCCGCCTGCCTCTCGAGGTCGCCGAGGCGCTCGGCTCCGTCGACATCCTCGTCACCAACACCGGCGGCCCTCCCCCGGGCGGCGCCCTCGACCACGGCTTCGAGGAATGGGAGCAGGCCTACCGCTCGCTGGTCCTGGCGCCCCGCATCCTCGCCGGCGCCGTGGTCCCCGGCATGCGCGGCGAGGGCTGGGGCCGGATCGTCAACGTCGGCTCCACCACGACGATCGAGATCAACCCCGCGCTCGGGCTCTCCAACGCCCACCGCCTCGCCACCGTCGGCTTCTTCAAGACGCTCGCGCGCGAGGTCGCCGGCGACGGGATCACCGTCAACACCGTCGCCACCGGCCGCTTCGCCACTGACCGCATGGCCGAGCTCGGCGGCTCGATCGAGCAGGTCGAAGCGGCAGCGCGGGAGGAAGTGCCGGCGGGCCGGCTCGGCACGGTCGAGGAGTACGGCGACCTCGTCGCCTTCCTCTGCTCCGAGCGCGCCGCTTACATCACCGGCACCGTCATCCCGATCGACGGCGGCCTGCTGCGCTCGGTCTGACCCGCTGACGTCGTAGGACCAAGCCAGGGCGTGCCGGCGGCGGAGCGGCAGTGCTCTGCACGACGCGGAGCCGACGGTGCGGCATGGCGCCGCGTCCTACGGCGTCAGTTTGCCCGACCGGATTCGCTCTGCCATTGCCTTCGACTCGTCGCGATAGACGGTGCCGTCCTCAAGCTCGATCGCCGGGTACTTGGTCTGCCCTGAGAGTTGCTTGATCCCGTCGCGCTTCCACGGCCAAGCTGATTCCTTGACGAGCTCGTACTCGATCCCCTGCTCGTCCAGCGCCTTCTGCACCTTCCAGCAGGGGTGCCCCTCGGTCTTCACGAACATCAGCGAGCAGCGATGCAGTTTCACGGCCATGGGCGCACCCTAACCCAGACGGTGCCGAGTAGCTACTCGGCGAGCTCGCGCATCGCCGGGTAGATGATCACGTCCCGGAGCGTCTTAGCCCCGGTCATGATCATCAGCAGGCGGTCGATCCCCAGGCCACAGCCGCTCGCCGGCGGCATCCCGTATTCGAGCGCGCGCACGAACTCTTCGTCGTTGGGATGCGGGTCGGCCTCGGCCCCGGTCTCCTGCCGTTCGCGCTGTTTGATGAAGCGCTCGCGCTGCTCGATCGGGTCGTTGAGATCGGTCCCGCCGCCGACGATCTCCATCCCGGCGACGATGCCGTCGAAGGCCTCGCAGACGCGGTCACTCTCCGGGTGGACCTTGACCAGCGGCCAGATGTCGATCGGCAGGTCGATGATGTAGGTCGGCTGGATCAGCTTCGGCTCGACGAACTTGCCCTGCAGGGTGTCAACGACGCCGGCCCAGTCGTCGTTCTCGTCGACGTCGCTGCCGGCCGCCTCGGCCAGTTCGTCCCGGCTCGCCTCGTAGATGTCGAGCCCGATCTCGCGCAGCAGCTCGTCGCGCAGCCGCACCCGCGGCCAGGGCGCGGCGAAGTCGATCTCGACGCCGTCGCGCTCGACCACCGTCGTCCCCATCACCTTCTCGACCACGGTCGAGACCAGCGTCTCGATGAACCGCATCACGCCTTCGTAGTCGGCCCCCCCGACGAACATCTCCAGCATCGTGAACTCGGGGTTGTGCTGCGGCGACATCCCCTCGTTGCGGAAGAACTTGCCGAACTCGTAGACGTCCTCGAAGCCGCCGACGATCGCCCGCTTCAGGTAGAGCTCGGTCGCCGTGCGCAGGAAGAGCTCGCGGTCGAGGGCGTTGTGGTGGGTGACGAACGGCCGCGCCGCGGCGCCGCCGGTCAGCCGCTGCAGGACCGGCGTTTCCAGCTCGACCCAGCCGCGCTCGTGCATGTGGGTGCGGATCGCGAACGTCAGGGCGTCGCGCTTCTTGAAGATCTCCCGCGAGTCGGCATTCGCCATCAGGTCGAGTTCGCGCTGGCGGTAGCGCGTGTCCGGGTCGGAGATGCCGTGGAAGAGGTCCGGCGGGTCTTTCAGCGCCTTCGCCAGCAGCACGCACTCGCGCAGCCCGATCGCCAGCTGCCCGCGTTTGGTCACGTGCAGCGGCCCCTCGATCCCGACGAGGTCGCCGATGTCGAGATCCTCGACCCGCTCGAACGCCTCCTCCCCCAGCACGTCGCGCCGCGCGTAGGCCTGGATCGTGCCGGTGATGTCGCGGACGTCGAGGAAGGCGGTCTTGCCGTGGCCGCGCTTGCCGGTCACCCGGCCCATCACCCGGTAGGAGAACTGCTCGTGCTCGCCCTCCCCCAGCTCGGCCGGGTCGTGGGCGGCCTCGATCTCCTCGACGTGGGTGCGGTCGGGAAAGGAATGCGGGTAGGGATCGATCCCGCTCTCGCGCAGGCGCTCGACCTTGGCCCGGCGCTGCTCCTCGGTCGAGACCGTGACCGAGCGGTCGCCCGGCTGGTCCGCCGCCTCGGCGGTCGGACTATCGCTCATCGTCGCCGCTCAACTCAGGGTGCGAGGCCGACGGTGACCCGGTCGTCACCTTCATAGTCCTGAAGCGTAGTCGCCTCGCGCAGCAGCTCGCGCATCGCCGAGCCGTGGTGGGTGTCGTGCTCCATCGCCAGCTTCCAGCCGGAGGGCGTTTCGGCGATGACGCCGCGGATCACGCCGAGGCCGTCCTCGCCGCAGTCGCCGGTCACCGCGACCCGCGGCTCCTTCTGGATCTCCGGCGAGCGATCGAAGATGGTCTCGTCGGTGACGTAGGGCATGTTGGCGATCACCAGGTCGACGTCTTCGGCTTCGACCGACTCCGGCAGCCCCTTGCCGACGGTGACCTCGAGCTCGAGGCCGAGCCGCTCGGCGTTCTCGCGGGCGGCTTCGACCGCTTCCGGCGAGAGGTCCGAGGCGGTGACCTTGAGGTCCGGCCGCTCCGAGAGCAGCGCCAGCGCGATCGCGCCGGAGCCGGTGCCGATCTCGTGCACGCGCGCGCCCTCGGGCAGCTGCGTGCCGACCTCGACCAGGAGCTCGGTCTCGCGGCGCGGCCAGAGCACGCGCTCGTCGACGTAGATCTCGAGGTTGCGGAAGGGGGCGCGGCCGAGGATGTAGGCGATCGGCTCGCGCTCGACCCGGCGCTGGACGTTGCGCTCGATCTGGACGGCGACCTCGTCGCTGACCTCACCGGCACTCTCCACCGTCAGCTCGCCCGGCTTTACGCCGAGCGCGTCGGCGACCAGCACTTCGGCGTCGGTGCGGGCGTCCTCGACCCCGGCGGCGGCGATCCGCTCGGCCGCATCATCGAGGATCGCGCCGACGGTACGTGCCGAAGGCCCCTCGCTCTGTACATCGATTGCCGCCATTACCGCCCATCCTCCCTAAATCGACCGCTCCAAAGATTTTGCGCAAGATAGCAGCGTGACGGGGCCGTGTGGGGTGCCTAAACCGCCGCGCCAACCGCTTCGTTCGCCGCCGGAGCGCCGATGCCTCCGTGGCGGCGGACCACGATAGCGATCCAGATCGCCCCGCCGGCGATCATCGCCAGGCTCTCCAGCTGCGCCTGGGTCAGCCCCAGCGCCACGTCCTCGTTGCGGCGCAGGAACTCGACGAGCAGGCGCTCGGCCCCTGCATAGACGAGGTAGAGGGCGAAGAGGACGCCGGCGCGGACCCGGTCGCGCAGCTGCCAGAGGATCCAGGCGCCGAGCCCCATCGCCAGCGTCTCGTAGATCGGCGTCGGGTGGACGGTCTGGTCGGTGGGGACGGTGCCATCGGGGTAGGACATCGCCCAGGGGCCGTCCCAGGCCTTGCCGTAGTCGCCGTCGCCGGAGAGCTGGCAGCCGCAGCGGCCGATCGCGTAGCCGAGCGCCAGCGCCGGCGCCGCCAGGTCGAGCAGCGCCAGGCCGAGGAAGTCGCGGTAGGCGGCCCAGAGGAAGACGGCGAGGGCGCCGCCGATCGCGCCGCCGTACCAGACCAGCCCCGAGCCGGAGAAGAGGTTGCCGAGGAGGTCGTCCTGGACCTCGCTCCAGTTGTCGAAGATGAAGTAGAGGCGGGAGCCGACGATGCCGCCGAGCAGCGCCGAGAAGCCCATCTCGTACGCCCAGTCGGGCGGCTTGCCGATCTCTTCGAAGCGCTTCCAGATCAGCGCCCCGGCGGCGAGGAAGGCGAGCGCGAACATCAGCCCGAAGCTCTGCAGGGTCAGCGGGCCGATGTTGATCTCGGGATACACGCTCAGTCGCCGATCGAGATCAGCCCGGGCTGCGCCGCCACCCGCTCGAGCCAGCCGCGGACCGCGGGCAGCGGCTCGAGGTCGAACCCGCCCTCGGGCGCCACGTGGGTGTAGGCGTAGAGGGCGATGTCGGCGATCGTGAAGCGCTCGCCGACGAGGTAGTCGCGCTCGCGCAGGTGCCGCTCCAGCATCTTCAGCGCGACGACGCCGTCGCGGCGCCGCTTCTCGATCTCCTCCGCCGGTGGCGGGTCCGGGGACATCGCGACCCAGAAGCGGACGACCGCGATCGCCGGCTCGTGTTTGTACTGCTCGAAGAACATCCACTGCAGGACCTGGGCGCGCTCGTAGGAGTCCTCCGGCAGGTACTCGGTGCCCTCGGCGAAGTGCCAGAGGATCGCGTTGGACTCGGCCAGCGGCCGGCCGTCGTCCAGCACCACCGTCGGCACGGTCAGCGACGGGTTCAACCCGCCGAGAACCTCGATCCGTTCGGAGTAGTCGGTCACCGACATCTGCCGCCGCTCGTACTCGGTCCCGAGCAGGGCGAGGATCGCCCGCACCTTGTAACAGTTGCCGGAGAACGGATTGTCGTAGAGCAGCACCGTCAAGAGCTAGTCCGCGAGCAGCGTCTCCAGCAGCGCCTTCTGCGCGTGCAGTCGGTTCTCGGCCTGGTCCCAGACGGCGGAGCGCTCGCCGTAGAGAACCTCGGCGGTGATCTCTTCGCCGGGGTGGGCGGGCAGGCAGTGGAGGACGATCGCCCGCTCCTTGGCGGCGGCGAGGAGGTCGGCGTCGAGCTGGTAGGGGGCGAGGTCGGAGCGGCGGCGCTGCGCCTCTGCCTCGTCGCCCATGCTGATCCAGACGTCGGCGTAGAGGGCGTCGGCGTCGGCCGCGGCGGCACGGGGGTCGTCGGTCAGCTTCGCCCCGTGGCCCTCCTCCAGCTGGTAGCCGGCGGGCGCCGCGACGACGACCTCGACCCCGGCGAGCTCGCCGACGATCGCCAGCGAGCGGGCGACGTTGTTGCCGTCGCCGACGTAGGCCAGCCGCAGCCCGTGCAGGTCGCCGAAGCGCTCACGCATCGTCAGCAGGTCGGCGAGCGCCTGGCAGGGGTGGTGCAGCGGCGTCAGCGCGTTGACGACCGGCACCTCCGCCGCCTCGGCCAGCGCCGCGACGGTCTCGTGGGAGCCGGAGCGGATGACGATCGCGTCGACGTAGCGGGAGAGGACGCGGGCGGTGTCGCCGACCGACTCGCCGCGGGAGAGCTGCATTTCGTCGCCGCGCAGCATCACCCCGTGGCCGCCGAGCTCGGCGACGCCGACGTCGAAGGAGATCCGCGTCCGCGTCGAGGGCTTTTCGAAGACGAGGGCGATGCTGCGGCCGGCGAGCGATTCGCGGCCAACGCCCCTGCGGCGACCCGCTTTCAGCTCGACCGCGCGGTCGAGCAGCTTGCCGAGCTCGAAGGCGCCGAGCTCTTCGCCGGTGAGGAAATTCGTCAAGGGTGCGCTCCGCTTCGCTTCGCGATCAACAAGCCTGCTGATACTACGCGCGTGGAGATCACCGCACTGAGCTGGAACCTCTTCCACGGGCGCGACTTCCCGCCCGACCAGAAGCTGCGCACCTGGCGCTCGCGGCTGCTCCGCCTCGAGCAGCGCAACGAGACCCACGTCCAGGTCAACCGCGACCTCACCGAGGAGTTCGCGACGATGCTCGCGGGGGCCGAGTGGGACTTGGCGATGCTGCAGGAGTGCCCGCCCCGCTTCGCCGAGCCGCTGGCCCGCGCCTGCGGCGCCGAGTGGCACCGCACCCTCACCTCGCGCAACTCGCTGGCGGCGCTGCGGAGGCTGCTGGCGCGACAGAACCCGGACCTGATCGCCTCCGGCGAGGGTGGCTCCAACGTGATCCTCGTCCGCGTGCCGGGACGGCTCGGCGGGATCGCCGAGCGGCGCGAGATCGCGATCCACGAAGGCGAGCCCGAGCGCCGGGCGATGGGCTTCGTCCGCACCGCCTCGGGCATCTGCATCGCCAACCTCCACGCGACCAACGACTGGCCGAAGCTCGCCGCCGAGGACGTCGTCAAGGCGGCGCGGGCGGCGCTCGACTGGGCCGGCGGTTCGCCGCTCGTCTTCGGCGGCGACCTCAACCTCCGCCCGGGCAAGCAGCCGCGGATCTTCGAGCGCCTGCAGGAGGAGTTCGGACTGACACCCACGACCGGCCCGACGGCGATCGACCACATCCTCTGCCGCGGCCTCGAGGTCATCGAGCCGCCGGTGCAGTGGCCGCCGGAGCAGCGCGAGCTGGAGGTCGAGGGGCGGGCGCTCCGCCTCTCCGACCACGCCCCGGTGCAGGCACGTTTTCGTATGACCTCGCCTGACGCCCTGCGGAACTGAGATAGTCGGGGTCCACCAGCGGGACAACCGACACACGGAGGCAACACCTAGATGGCGGACAAAAAAGCAAGCGGCAAAAAATCGAAATCGTCGAAAGCCAAAAAACCGACGAAATCGAAAGCCAAAGCGAAAGCGAAAAAAGCCGCGCCGAAAGCGGCGGCAAAAGCGAAATCGACTTCGAAAAAAGCCGCTAAAAAAACCGCCAAAAAAAGCACGAAAAAAGGCAGCGCCAGAGGTAAAGGCAAAGCCAAAACCGGCGCCAAAAAAGCTTCCAGCAAAGCGACGAGCGGCCTCGATAAGAGCGTCGCGCAGTTCCGCGAGAGCCTCGAGCAGAGCGTGACCCTGAGTCGCGACCGCATCCAGGACGTCGTCGACGACGCCGTCAAACGCGGTCGCATGACCCGCTCGGACGCCGAGAAAATGCTCGGCGAACTGGTGAAAAAAGGGAAAAAACAGCGTGACTCGCTGATCAAAGAACTCGAGCGGCTCGTCAAACAGGCGCGCAAAGCACTGCCATAAAGAAGGGGGAACAGCTCGAGCTCGAGATCGACTCGCTCGCCTTCGGAGGGCGGGGGGTCGCGCGCACCGAGGGGTTCGTCGTCTTCGTCGCCGGGGCGCTGCCGGGAGACCTGGTCCGCGCCGAGGTGACGAAGCCCAAGAAGCGTTTCGCCGAGGCGCGGACGGTCGAGGTGGTCCGCGCCTCGGCCGACCGCCTCCCGGACACCTGCGTCCACGGTGGCGAGCCCTGCCCCGGCGCCCCCTGGCAGGGGCTTCCATACGAGCGCCAGCTCGCCCACAAGCAGGAGCAGGTCGCCGAAGCCCTCGACCGGATCGGCGGCCTTGAGGGCTTCGAGCTCGAGGAGATCGTCCCCGCGGTCGAGCAGTGGCGCTACCGCAACAAGCTCGAGTACTCCTTCGGCGAGGACCCCGAGGGTGAGCCGACGCTCGGCTTCCACGCCCGCGGCCGCTGGGACCTGATCGTCGGGGTCGAGGACTGCCACCTGGCGAGCGAGGCCGGCAACGCGGCCCGCAACGAGGTCCGCGACTGGGCCCGGTCCGAGTCGATCCCCGCCTACGACGCCCGCAGCCGCCGCGGCGTCCTCCGCAACCTGGCGGTCCGCGAGGGGCGGCGGACCGAGCAGATCCAGACCCGCCTCGTCACCACCAAAGCCCGCTTCCCGCGCCCGCCCGTCGACCTCCACACGATCGTCGAGGGAGACGCGGGCGGCACCGAGGGCCCCACCGGCGTCCTCGGCGAGGAACGTCTGCGCGAGGAGCTCTGCGGCCTGCAGCTGGAGATGTCCCACGGCGCCTTCTTCCAGACCAACACCGAGATGGCCGAGCGCCTCTACGCGGTGGCGGGCGAGTTCGCCGGGCTAAGCGGCAGCGAGCGGGTCTTCGACCTCTTCTGCGGCATCGGCACGATCGGGCTGACGATGGCGCGGGCGGCCGGCGAGGTCTGGGGGCTGGAGATCGTCCCCGAGGCGATCGCCGACGCCGAGCGCAACGCCGA
>Ga0068868_100001605_pt1 | contig 15411 bp, 10 predicted proteins | sample KBSMisM42_FD_64660 | JGI IMG/M metagenome (GOLD analysis project Ga0068868, IMG submission 64660) | Miscanthus rhizosphere microbial communities from Kellogg Biological Station, Michigan, USA - KBS Miscanthus M4-2 | ecosystem: Host-associated > Plants > Roots > Rhizosphere > Soil ...
AGGTCCTCGCGTTCGGACCAGGTCTCACGCACTCTCTCGACAAACTGCTCGGCCGTAGATGCATAAGACACATACTGCGGATACCCGATGGCCTGACATTCCCTGTGTACCTTTTCACCAGGTGCACCAACGCCCAGAAACGGAGTGCCGGTCAGGATGCTCAGAACGACACCGTGATAACGTGTCGTCACGAATGCATCTACCGACTGGAATGAACGGATGAACTCGTCAATCGCATCGGTCTTCTTTATGTCGAATCGCGTGTAGGAGTGATCGCCGCTCCAGGATTCGGCGAGCCAGGGATCGGTGCGACTATCGAACGAGAAGAAATGAAGCCTGAAGTCCTTTTCGAGTATTCGCAGGGCCTGCTGAAAGCGGACTTCGAAGCCGATGAATTCGTCATGCACGAATCCCTTCCCCGGTTGCGACGCGACGATGCCTAGAACCGGCTTGCCCAGCCGTCGGCCTGAAAAATCCACCTTTGGAAGAATCGTCTTCGCGTATACCAGATCCGCGCATTCCAGCACTGACGAACGCACTCCGGCTTCGCGCAGTATCCGCGCCGAGTGGTCATCTCGCACCGTACGCAGATCCATGCCCTCAAATACGCTCAGGAAAGGTTCTAGCGATTGAGAATGAGTTCGACCCTGTACGCCGACGCCAATCATGAAACTCTTCTTGCCGAGCCATTGCGCGATCGCGGGATATCGCAAATAGTGCTTCAAGCTTCTGGTGCCGCATTCCGAAACCAGGTCGTATAGCAGTCCGCCACCTGCAAGCATGGTTGCGTCATAGGAGAATGGACGTAACTTGGCTTCATCGATCTGCGATAGGAAATCCATATTTCGGCCTGTCATACGGGATCGCAGAACGTCGACGTAGCAGTCATCGCCAAAGTTGCCGTAACCATAAGCCCCAGATGCGAGTACATTCATCGGTCCGGGGTAGGCAATCCAAAAACCAAAACTCACACCGGTGCTACATCGCACACAAGCGACTGTGTTTGTAGAGTTTGTGATCGATTCCTGGGTTGCCGTACATCTTTGGTTAGGGGTTAGAAAGGTCAACAACTTGACCTGTCTGTCAATTGTTGGCGATTCCGCAAGCCAGCACGAAATCTAAGTTCGTGATGGAATAACGATTCGTCGATGGTAGACCGATTGCTTGAATCGATAGCCCATGGAATTGAGTATCATCATCCCGACCTACAACCGAAACAGTCCGCTTGCAGAATGCCTCCAGTCTCTGGAACACAATGATGTCGAGTTCATCGTTGTTGACGACGGGTCACCCACTCCCGTGCAGGCCGCTCCCAACGTCCGGATCATCCGCCATGAGAGTCATCGAGGACGAGCGGCGGCCATCAATACAGGCCTCCGGGCAGCCACTCACAACATGACATTGATCATCGATGATGATATTTACGCCGCTCCCGATATGGTCACACGTCTTGCCGATGAGTTCGCTGTCTGGAACAATCCGAAGCTGGCGTTGGTCGGACGCGTTGTGTGCGATCCGGAATTGAAGATGACACTGACCATGCGATGGCTTGAAGAGCTTGGTCCCGATCGCGATGTCTCATCCAGGCGATCCGGACTACTTTCACAACTCGCTACCACAAATACAATGATGTGGCGGCCATTCGTACTCCAGCATGGTGGATTCGACGAAAAATTTACGCCGTATGGTCTGGCCGATGTCGAACTCGGGCTGCGACTGAAGCAAAGCGGACTTGAAGTTCGTCTTCTCGCAAATGCGATAGGCTTTCGCCACAGGACCGTGCATGTGCGCGATCTCGTCGAGCGCGAACTGCAGGAAGGCCACTCGGCTGTACGTGTGCACTCTATATTTCCGGACTATCTGCCGCAAATCGACGATGCGCGCGGACTCATGCAAAACGCCGCTAACGAAAGAGATGCCCTCTCCGCCGTTGAAGAAATTGCGCTGCTGGAGCAGGCGGATTCAAGCAGGTTGCAGTCCGGCATTTCGGATCTTTTCATGTTGATCCACCGCCACTATTTTCTAACCGGCATTCTCAATGGCCTTAACGCGCGCGGACCCGATCGTCCATCGAATGGAAGTTCCGCATCGCTGAGTCTGTTCAACCACGCGACATACCTGGCGTCAATCGGTGAACTCAGCGAGGCCCGACGGCTGTTCCGTCTGGTCCGTAATCGGCCGGACCTGGAATTCTGGGCCAGCGCAGAGTATGAACTTGGTGTGATTGAAGCCGCGTGCGGCGATGCTCCGGGGGCCCGCCGTTATTTCACGAACTGCATCGCTCTGGAACCGGATCATCTGATGGCGCTTGAGAAATTGAAGCGGCCGGATGTGTTCCGTGAAGTGGATAAGGACGTCTTCGAACGTATTGAAACACTTCCGAAAACCAGAATTCTGTTCGTGCTATTCGGAGAAGTGGAGGATGTCCTGAAGGCCTTTCCTGTTGTGGCTGCGCTTCGCGAAAAGCATCGCACCGCTGAAATTGTATGGCTCACATCAGCAAAACACTCCTCTTTGGCGCGAGCCAGCCTTGCCGACGGAGTATGCGAGTTCGAACCCGTTGGAGCCATTCCATGGGATTGGGCCGCCATCGAAGGATATACTCACATCTTCCATCCTGTAACCGCTTCCAATCTGGAGCAGAAGGAGTCCGAACCACTTCACCTTATTGACTTGATGGCAAAGAAGTGCGGCGTGACGCTGGAGTCCCGAAAACCCTGGCTGGAACCCGGCAAGGCTGCCCTGCTCGAAGCAGAGTCGTTCCTCACTCACTGCGGATTGAGTCGGAAATCCTATTTGACGATTCATCATGCAGGCGAATTGCGGCGGTTCTGGCCGTCTCATAACCTGCACAGGCTGGCGACGGCAATCGGTCTCCCAGTTGTTGTCATCGGAGAAGCCGGAGAATTTGCAACGGCCGGAACGATTCCATGCTTTGGGCGATCCACGCGGGTCGTGGCTGCACTGATTCGCTGGAGCGCATTCTACATGGGGCCGGATTTTGGAGTGTCGTGGATTGCCTCAACGTGCGGCACGCCAATGGGCATCTTTATCGCTTCTTCGAAGGGGTCTCGGAATTATGCCGGCCTCGTGGAAATTCTCACGCAGGAAAAGGAGGATGTTATCGAATGGAGTTCCCAAACGAACACGGAATCCATCATCGAACACATCGCGTCGAAGCTGCTGGCGATGAGATCTATTGCGAGCCAAGGTGACTCCACAGGCGTCTCGCTGAGATAGTAGGGGCTTGCTGTACGGGTGGTCTAATCGCCCAGATATCTTAAAGACGAGATATCGCGGCCGGTCACCGACTGCCCCTATAACAAAAGGGTGGTACATCCTTTCATGACAGTCAGTCCCCAGGAAATAGCTTCGTTCACCGCGACACGATCCTGCTTTAGTACCGCTTCCTTCGCAACGAGATCGAGAAACCCTGCCAGACAGGCACTGTCTTCAATCTCTCGCCGAAATACGCGCTGAAGATGATGCAGTGCTTCCATTTTCACCGGTTGAGTCTGGTAACCGGATTTGAGTATCGATCCCGCATTCATCGGCTGATTGCAGCACTGATGGAGTGCGTCCCTCAGTGAAAGTATATCCGCACCTTGTGTGAGAATCCCACCTTCGGTTGCGTTGATGAATCTTATCTGGCGCTCCGCTTTCATGCGCCTGACGAAGAAATCGCGGTACGCGACGAGGTTTTCCGTGGTTGGAGTGGAGTGGTTCCAGATGTCGGTTTCGAAGATTCCGGTCGAATCCGCCGTTTGTAACGGCGAATCACCGAAGATGGTATGACTGGCGTATCTCCGATTCCATGAGAACGCGAAGTCCTGACCGGTGAAAATCACGGTACCTGCTTCAACCTGACAAGCGAAATCCAAAGCGGCGGTTGCAACTGAACCCCAGACCTTCAACGAAGTGCGGGGAAATCCGAATTGTGCAAAGAGAGGATCGGGAAAGAGACCAAGTCCGAAAAGAAATCGTCGGGATGCGGCCTCCAGGGCGGTGAAATGGACGCCTTGCTCTGCTATCAGGAATGTTTCCTTCGGCATTGCTCCGACAATATGTTTCGCGTTCAGTTCCTGCGGATCCGCGATGATCACGGCATGTGGTGTAATGCCCATCTCCAGCAAAGGCCGAAGTGCGGTATCGACGGCAAGCAGGAAGCAACGGCTTTCCATGCCCTGAAGCTCTCGAATGTTCCGGTCGAGTGAAGGTCCGGCCGATACAATCACGAGCGGCTTTCCCTTGAATCTACCAAAAAGACGCCCGGCATTCGCGTCTCCCTGGTATCGAAAATTCCGAACGACATTCTCGAAATACATCCGGCCATTCTGGAAGTGCGTCAATAAATTTGCGGCGCGATCCCGAAGCTGAGTTCGAAAGGTCTTCTTCAATTCCTCAAGCAGCGGTTTGTGGAGTTGCACGGCTGGCGGCCATTCCACCCAGAGAATATTGTCGGTTTCCTGACATGCCAGAGGGGGTTCATGACTAAAGAACCGACACACCTCGATACCGGAAACGAACTCAAATCGGGAATCCTCCCAGGCAGGATCGTCTCGGAAACATCGTCGTGAGAGGCTCAGCAATTCATTATCGGGCTCGAGGACGAGGATGCGTGCCGATGGCTTACATCGGGTCCGCAGGGCTTCGGAACCATAGCCAAGTCCCCATCCGAACTGGAAGACGATGTCGGCGCCTTCGAGATTCAGGCTATTGAAAAATCTGGAGCTCTCGCGAATTGGGTCATATGGACTGTGATAGCAAACTCCGTCGACGATCAGGGATGGAAACCCGGATCGACTGGTGGGGGTTTCAATATGGCGAGGCTTCACACCGCGTTTATTGCACGCGAACGACCTCTCTCCAACGCGCTCCGATCCCAACCTCAAAACTGATTCCAGATCAGCGCCAGGAATGATGGCATCCCACATGCGTTGCTTAAAGCGAAAGAGGAGGAATCAGGACATGCTTAGCCAAACGGTTGACACAACAGTACAGAAACAAAAAATGTTTATGGATATTCCAACGGCCGCCAATCTGGCGGGCTTCTCTTTGCGGCATTTCCGCAGAATCATCGAAGAAGATGCCATCCCGATCGTTCAGATCGGCCGGAAATTCTTCATACTCGGACGCGATTTTGCAGCCTGGGAATCCAGCAAGAAGAGCCGTAAGAGCTAAGCTCGAAAAAACTTGTCATATTCGGCGGCCCTTTGTCAGTCGCCATTTGAGGAACTGGAATTTCAGTCATTTCCAGTTCCTCCCTTTTTTTAATGACAAACTCCCCTCTCCAAAAACAATTGGGGAATGGAGACGGAATCCCTATTCGGATTCGGTGTCCATCCCCCAATCAGGAAACAAAGCCGGACTTACTTTTTGGCGCCGAGAATTGAATCCTTGGCAGCTTTCGCAACACGGAATTTGAGAACCGTCTTTGCAGGAATTTTGATTTCAGCGCCTGTTGCCGGGTTCCGGCCAAGACGCGCTTTACGTTTCTGCTTCACAAGCTTTCCAAGTCCGGGCAATGCGAACTCGCCCTTCTTTGCCTCGCGATATGCGAGATCGATGAGATCCGTTATGAATTCCTTCGCCTGCTTCTTGTTCAATCCGGACTTCGTCGCCATTTCGTTAATGATCTGGGTCTGGGTCATTTTTGCCATTCATTTCCTCCTTACGTACTGAAACCGCCAATAAAGCCGCACTGCGGGCCACCAATAATTAAAGGCTACGGGGGCTGATGTCAACCGCTAAGCGCGTTTGAATGCTTTTTCGATTTCTCTCAGATCGTAACGCAGGATGATCGGCCGACCGTGTGGACACACGGTTGGCACGTCTGTTTTCATCAATTCGTCCACCAGCCACCGCATTTTCTTTTCTTCCAGCGGCATGTTGATCTTGATTGCCGCATGGCATGAAACCGAAGCGGCGATCCTTCTTTTCAGCGCGTCGATATTCATTACCTGGGTTTCGCGTTCGAGTCCATCGAGCAACTCGAGCAGAAGTTTCTCGACGACGTTCGGTTTCAAAATCCCTGGAGCAGTCTTGATCGCAATGGTTCGCGGACCGAACGGTTCCACTTCAAATCCATTTCGCGCAAGTTCAGGAATGATGTTGTCCAGGATCACAAGCTGACGCGGCGGCAACTCCACAATGATTGGCATCAGGAGACGCTGCACTTCCAGATTTCCGGCAAGGTTCTGCCGAAGATAGGCCTCAAAGAGAACTCGCTCGTGCGCCACGTGCTGATCGATGAGAATGACGCCACTGGTATCGGTCGCAATAATAAAACTATCTCGCAATTGTCCGAGCGGATGCACTTCGCGCATCACACGCCCGAAATCCGCATAAGCGGTATCTGCCACTGGCGACGGCGCACTGCTGAAGCCGAGATGCAGCGGACGTTCGTATCCCTGCAGATTCTGCGGGGGCGTCTGCAGGGCAAATGGAGCATTTGTGAGCGGATTCTCAGCGGACCAGGAGTCCGGTACACGCGCTTGCATCTCTGGAGCGCGAAACGGCGAGTCCGGTGTCGAGGACGCCTCCATGGCGACGATGGTCTTGTCACCTGTCAGGCCGGAAAGAATGGAATCCCGGATTGCATCATGTATGAAGCTCTGGTGCTTGAACCGGATCTCGGTCTTCGCCGGATGCACATTCACGTCGACATCTTCGAATGGAACCGTAATGTACAGTATCGTTACAGGAAATGTTCCCGATGGCAGTACGCTACGGTACGCCTCGCTGATGGCATGAAGAAGAATCTTGTCGCGCACCAACCGGCCATTCACAAAGAAGAACATCGAATTACGGTTGTATTTCTGAACGTGCGGCCGTGAGGTGAACAAGTGGATCTTCAATCCCGATCTTCCGTAATCCTTGCGATACTCCACGAGCTCTCCAAGAAGATCTCCGCCGAAAATCTGGAAGATGCGCTCGCGAAAATCTTCAACCGGCGGCGCGGACAGCACCTCAAACGCCCCACTCTTCATGCTGAAGTGAATTTTCGGAAATGCCAGTGCGTAATGTGTGCAGTACGTGGTGATCTGGCTGAGTTCGTACGATTCCGAACGCATGAACTTTCGGCGTGCCGGCACGTTGTAGAACAGGTCCTCCACGGTAATTTGTGTCCCGCGCGGAAACGCACCTTCGCGCCGCGCTGAAATCGCTCCGCCGGTAATCTCGATTGCGGTTCCGATATCGCCGGCCTGGGTTTCGAGCGTAAGTCTTGAAACCGAGGCGATCGACGGAAGGGCTTCTCCACGAAAACCGAGTGTCCGTATGGCAAAAAGATCGTCCGGATTGTAGAGCTTGCTGGTGGCATGCCGGAGAAGACACGTGGATGCATCTTCCGGCGTCATGCCTTCACCATTGTCGGTGACTCGAATCCGGCGGCGCCCACCTTCTTCGATATCGACGGCAATCCGCGTGGCACCGGCATCGAGGGAATTCTCTATGAGTTCTTTGACAATGGAGGCCGGACGCTCGACGACTTCACCGGCGGCGATGCGGTTGGCAATATCGGCAGGGAGAACGCGAATTTTCGGCACATCCGTCGACACGTCAGGTCTTCCGAATCTGGATTCCCAGTTCTTTTAATTGTTGCTCGGAAACCGCGGAAGGCGATCCGCTCATGACATCCACGGCCCGCGCGGTTTTCGGAAACGCGATGACATCTCGAATCGAACTCATGCCTGTCAGGATCATCACCATGCGATCCAATCCCAGTGCAATGCCACCATGAGGCGGCGTCCCGAACTCGAGGGCCTCCAGGAAAAATCCGAACTTGTCGCGTGCTTCGGCTTCGGTAAAGCCCAAAGTCTTGAAGATCCGTGACTGAACAGCACTGTTGTGGATTCGAATCGAACCGCCACCGATTTCGGTGCCATTCAATACCAGGTCATATGCCTTTGCGCGAACCTTTCCTGGCTTTGACTCCAGGAGATCGAGGTCCTCATCCACAGGAGACGTGAATGGATGGTGACGCGACACCCAACGATTTTCTTCAGCCGAAAATTCCAGCAGGGGAAAATCCAGAACCCAGAGCATGTTCCACTTGCCGGCAGGAATCCAGTTCTCACGGCGTGCCAGTTCCAATCGCAGCGTTCCCATCCAGTTCAGCACAGCCTCTTCTTCACCCGCCATCATAAAAACGGTATCGCCGGCGTTTGCACCGGACTGTTTGAGAACAGCTTCCATTGCCGCCGCTCCCGCGTTCTTTACAACCGGGGCGGCTGTCATTCCATCGTCACCGGTCTTGATCCAGGCCAGCCCCGCGGCGCCAAGCTGCTTCACGAAGTTGGTGAGATCATCGAGGACTTTCCTGGAATAGAGCACCTTTGGCGCCACCAGTCCGCGGATGGTCTGTCCGGATTCGGCCATCTCCCGAAACACACAAGGTTCGGCAGTCTTGAATAACTCCGTGAAATCCTGAAGAAACACATCGAAGCGAGTATCCGGCTTGTCGCTTCCGTAACGATCCATCGCATCAGAAAAGCTCATTCGTGGAAGTGGTGTCGGAATCGTGATGCCTTTCAATGCGAACACTTCGGCCATCATGACTTCGATCAGGCCGAACAATTCCTCCTGCGATGGGAACGACATCTCAATATCCACCTGCGTGAATTCCGGCTGCCGGTCCGCGCGAAGATCTTCGTCTCGAAAACATTTCACAATCTGAAAATATTTTTCGAAGCCGGAAATCATCAGGATCTGCTTGAACAGCTGTGGAGATTGGGGCAGCGCATAAAAGCCACCATGGGACAGCCGGCTCGGCACCAGGTAATCCCGAGCGCCTTCCGGAGTCGATTTGGTGAGAATCGGAGTTTCCACTTCCCAGAATCCCTGTTTGTCCATGTAGCTGCGAATCGTCATGCAAATGCGATGGCGCATGCGGAACGTTTCCTGCATGCGGGGACGACGAAGATCGAGATAACGGTACTTGAGCCGGACGTCTTCAGACGTTGTCGTGTCGTCCGCAATTGGAAAGGGTGTGGTTTTCGCCTCGCTGAGAATCGTCAGCGACTCCGCTTCGACCTCGATGGCTCCGGTTTTCAGATTGGGATTGGCCAGGCCATCCGCACGTTTGCGCACCTTACCGGAGACTTCTACCACAAACTCGGAACGAAGGGTTTTCGCCAGATCGTGGACCGGTGCATTCGTCGCATCAAAGACGATCTGTGTAATTCCTTCGCGGTCTCGCAAATCGATGAATACAAGTTGGCCGTGATCCCGGCGTACATCCACCCATCCCTTGAGAGTTGTAGTCTGGCCAGCGCTGGTTACGGACAATTCCCCACATGTGTGCGTACGTTTCAAACGATCTGTTCCCCCATTACTAGTTTCTGAAATGACGATTCTTTCCGGTGGCGTCGTCAATTTGAAGAAGGGAAAACTGCGGAACTGTTGCGGCTCTGGAACCACCCCGGCGCTTCGCGCCACCCCTCCTGACTCAGGAGGGGAGTTTTTCCTTCTTCCACATTTCTTCATGCCTCAGGCCGACCATACGTCTGCCGAGCCTAATAGCCTACCTGACTTCAATACCGAATCCTTACGGTTTCGTATTCATCCCCAGATAGGTTTCCTTGTATTGGTAATAGCGGCGGGAGTATTCGTCGATGTGCTCCACTTCCGCATCGGTCAGTTGCCGCTTCACCTTTGCCGGCAAACCCATCACAAGACTCCGCGGAGGGATCACGGTCCCTTCGGTGATCAGAGCGCCGGCGGCGACAATGCTGTGGGCACCGACCTTGACGTTGTTCAGAATTGTGGCCCGCATCCCAATCAGGCAATGGGATTCAATCTCGCAGCCATGGAGCATCACACCATGGCCGATGGTGACGTGGTCATGGAGAACGAGCGGATATTGATCTCTCATCACATGCAGGATGCTGCCGTCCTGAATATTGGTGTGACTTCCGATTCGAATAAAATTCACATCCCCGCGCACTACGGAGTTGAACCAGACGCTGGAATGGTCCCCGATCACAACATCACCGACGAGAATCGCGCCTTCCGCAATGTAGACGCGTTCGCCGAGCTTCGGCAGTTTTCCCTTGTACTCAAGCAACATCACAGCAAGCTAACAGAACTCTTAATGCTTCATCAACTGCATGGTCCAGCCGGCAGGATTGATCGGAATGAACAGGGTTGAACCGGGAGGCAATTCGGAAAATTTCCGGACGTAGTCTGAAAAATGGAAATTCACGGGGCGCGGGTGTCCCCAGTCCTGGACAATTCCATAAACCATCAGGAGGAGGAGGGCGGTTCCCAAGGCTCGGACGATCGCAGGATTCCGTCCGTGCAGCATCCAAACCACACTTGCCATGAATGCCAGCATCGGAAAAAACCAATAGCGAATACCACCCGATGCCAGAAGCGTCGGCCATTGCGGGGATTTCGTCATTGGAAACGCCAGCGATACGCCGAGGATGCAAAAAGAGAAGAGAATAAAGGCCTTCCATACCGGGGGAGCTTTCAGCAGTACGTAACACTCAATGGCCATCCCGACACATACGGCAATGATCGCAATGATCCACGCTGGACCGGATTCAAACGAGATTCCGGCCAGCGTTCTTCGTCCGACAAGTGCTGCCAGAAAAATCTGTTTAGCCAGGATTTGAATCAATAGCGACGGCGTTGCTGCCCTGACGGTCTGGACCACACGCTGTTCTCCGCCGGTGAACAACAAAGCCAATCCCTGAATCATAGCGCCGAGGCTGGAAATCACCAGGAACGTCCTACGCTGGAGGTTCCGAGGCTCAGACCAGGAGAGGACAGCCGCGATTGGCGCAATAAAAATGATGAACGGACCACTCAGTGCGCTCAGTGCCAGGATCAATAAATCAAATGCATTCCATCGTGGCGACCGGGACGGCCGCGCGAAAAGCATCATCAGCACCAACAGCGCAAGACGCCATTGCGTATTGGTAATGTTGGCATGCATTTCCTGGCTGTTGGGCAGCGCAAGATACAGAAATGCGAACAACGCCCTGGCGTTGACGCTTCCCCACTCCTTGCATCGCGACGACAATAGAATCTGCGCAGGAAAAACCTGGAACAAAATGGCGACGCAGTTGAACATCAAAGGCACAATTCCGAAAGGAAGAAGAAGGCCGACAAGCGCTGCCAGACGAGGAAATGTGTCGAAGTAGCCAGCGGCGGGATGGAGAAACGGCAGTATGACGCCGAGATTGTACGCATCCGCGTACCATATCTTTCCGTCCTCGGCCCAGAATTGCGCATTGAAGAGCACGTCAGGTCGTCGGGACACTACGACAGCTGCGAAGAACAGAAATACGAGCACCGCACGCCGCATACACCAGTAAGATATCAGGGTGAGCGCAACTCCAACCGACATTCGCCGGTACCGTGAAAACTACATCAAGGAACAGGACGGCATTGCCCTTTACCGCTCGATGGCTAAAGCGGAGAAGGATCCGTCTCGCGCCAACATCTTCGAACGACTTGCAACTGCCGAGGAACAGCATGCGGAGCGGTGGGCTCAGCTGCTTCGCGACAATGGGGTGGACGTTCCTGCATACAAGCCGGGGTGGCGGATTTTGTTGCTGGGATGGCTGTCGCGAAGCTTTGGCACCCAGCATGTACTGCCGGTTGTCAGCGGATTCGAATCCCGAGACCAGGGCGCCTATATCGGACAGGCGGAAGCAACTGGAATGCCCGCGTCCGAACGCTCTCACAGCAGGACACTTCAAACAATGTTCAACCATGGCAAACCGGAAAAGGGGTCTTCGATTGTCGAAAGCGAGCGCTGGCACCGCACCAGCTACGGCGGAAGCCTGCGCGCCGCAGTATTTGGCGTCAACGATGGATTGCTTTCGAATTTCGGTCTTGTCATGGGAATCGTGGGAACCAATGCGGAGCCACGATTCGTACTGCTCGCCGGAATCGCAGGCCTGCTGGCTGGCGCCTTTTCGATGGCGGCCGGCGAATATGTGTCTGTTCGTTCTCAGCGGGAGCTCTACGAACAGCAGCTGGAACTGGAACGGCAGGAACTGGAATCTTCTCCGGAAGAAGAACAGGAAGAACTTGCGTTGATCTATCAGGCCAAGGGGATTCCCGCCGATCAGGCTCAGACACTGGCGAGCCAGATCCTCTCCAATCCGAAAACGGCAATCGAAACTCTGGCGCGCGAAGAACTGGGACTCGATCCTTCGGCATTGGGTTCGCCATGGATGGCAGCCTTCAGCTCGTTTCTGGCCTTCGCAATTGGAGCGGCCATCCCGGTCATTCCGTATTTCATCGCCCACGGGCAGGCAGCCTTCGTCGCCAGCGCCATCACGTGCGGAGCCGCCTTGTTCCTGGTCGGGGCGTTGATCTCGATCTTCACCGGCCGCAACATGGCCTACAGCGGAATCCGGATGGTTTTGATCGGCGCGGGAACCTCCGCCGTTACATTTGTTGTGGGCAGGTTCCTGGGAGTTACCGTCGGCTAACAGGATGTTATAATTTTCGTTTTTTTGAGGGGTTGAATGATGAACACCTTTGGCGCGAAGTCGGCATTGACCGCGGGGAACACAAAATACGAATACTACTCGCTGGAACTGGCGGAGAAATCCGGAGCCGGCTCGCTGGCCAATCTACCTTTTTCATTGAAGGTCATGTTGGAGAACCTTCTGCGTTTTGAGGACGGCTTGACAGTCACAACCGACGATGTGCGGTCCGTCGCCGCGTCCATAACCGCCAGCGCCCCGGAAAAAGAAATCGCTTTTCGGCCCGCCCGCGTGCTCATGCAGGATTTTACGGGAGTCCCTGCCGTCGTCGATCTGGCCACGATGCGCGATGTGATTCGGAGAATGGGAGGCGATCCGAAAAAGATCAATCCTCTGCAACAAGTCGATCTCGTGATCGATCACTCCGTGCAGGTTGATCAGTTCGGAACCCCGGAAGCATTCGGTTTTAATGCCGATCGCGAGCTGGAACGCAACCGCGAACGCTACATGTTTCTGAAATGGGGACAGAAAGCATTTCAAAATTTCCGCGCCGTGCCGCCGGATGTCGGTATCGTGCATCAGGTGAATATCGAATACATCGCGCCGGTCATTTATGACGAGATCGCAAACGGAGTCGCGTGCGCCTATCCGGATACTGTGGTGGGAACGGACTCTCACACCACCATGGTCAATGGACTCGGTGTTGTGGGTTGGGGTGTCGGAGGAATCGAAGCGGAGAGTGCGATGCTCGGCCAGCCGCTTTCGATGTTGATACCAAAAGTATTCGGATTCAAGTTCCACGGCCACCTGCGTGAAGGCGTGACTGCGACCGATGCCGTGCTGACCGCTACACAATTGCTTCGCGCGAAGGGAGTCGTTGGCAAGTTCGTGGAATTCTACGGACCTGGAATCGGCAGCCTGAGTCTGGCCGACCGCGCAACGATCGCGAACATGGCACCGGAATATGGCGCGACCATTGGATTTTTTCCGATCGATGAAGAGACTCTGCGCTACATGCGCCTGACGGGACGAACCGCTCAGCGGGTTTCATTAATCGAGGCCTACGCCAAGGCGCAGGGCCTCTTTCATACCGACAAAACTCCAGATCCGATATTTTCCGACACCATGGAGTTGGATCTGGGAACCGTCGAGCCCAGCCTGGCCGGACCCCGCCGCCCACAGGATCGGGTCCCCCTTTCGAAGTCGAAGCAGGTGTTTCGCGATGCGCTGCCGTCTCTAGACAAACAGGTCAAAGGTATTGGCACTGTTGCGGTGAAAGACAACGGTCGAAATTACGACGTTAGTCATGGCTCAGTCGTCATTGCAGCCATTACGAGCTGCACCAACACATCGAATCCCTCCGTCATGATTGCGGCGGGTCTGGTTGCGAAAAAAGCCGTCGAACGCGGGCTCATGGTACAGCCCTGGGTGAAAACCAGCCTGGCGCCGGGCTCTCGCGTCGTGAGCGATTATTTAAAGGAATCCGGCCTGATGCCGTATCTGGAAAAGCTGCGCTTTCACATCGTCGGTTACGGCTGCACCACGTGTATTGGAAACAGCGGACCACTGCCGGATCCCGTGACAGCAGCCGTGAAAGAGGGTGGCCTCGTTGTTGCTGCAGTGCTAAGTGGAAACCGGAATTTTGAAGGACGGGTAAATCCGCTGGTGCGTGCCAACTATCTCGCTTCACCGCCGTTGGTGGTGGCCTATGCCATTGCCGGACACATGGACACGGATCTTACGACAGATCCATTGGGCAAGGACGGCAATGGTCAGCCCGTGTATTTGAAAGATGTCTGGCCAACTCAAAAGGAAGTTCAGGACGCGATCAGTTCCACGCTGCGGCCGGAGATGTTCCAGAAGGCGTACGAAGAATCCATGCTGGGCGATGATCGATGGAAGGCGCTCGACGCCCCGACAGGTGAACTTTTCCAGTGGGATGAAACTTCGACGTATGTGAAGCGTCCGCCGTTCTTCGACGACATGCCGAAGGATCCACCGCCCGCAAAGGATATTCGCGGAGCGCGGGCTCTCGCAGTGCTTGGAGACTCCGTCACCACGGATCACATCTCGCCGGCGGGTTCCTTCGCGGCGGATAGTCCGGCCGGCCGCTATCTGATTGAACGCGGGGTTGAGCCAAAGGACTTCAATTCGTATGGCGCACGACGCGGCAATCACGAAGTGATGATGCGTGGAACATTTGCAAATATCCGGCTTCGGAATTTGATGTTGCCGGGAACTGAGGGCGGTTTGGCATTGCATCTTCCCGACAAAACGCAGACGTCGATCTTCGACGCGGCCATGCAGTACGAGGCCGAGGGTGTGCCGCTGATCATTCTGGCCGGCAAAGAATATGGATCCGGGTCTTCTCGCGACTGGGCGGCAAAGGGGCCGCGATTGCTGGGCATTCGGGCCGTGATCGCTGAAAGTTACGAACGGATTCATCGGAGCAATCTTGTCGGGATGGGGATACTTCCACTGCAGTACCTGCCGGGACAAAATGCCGAATCGCTGGGCCTGACCGGGTTTGAAACGTTTGATATCGACGGGATCGCGAAGGGATTGAAGCCCGGCCAGAAGCTCTCGATCCATGTCCGCAGCAATGACGGAACGGCAAAGACCATCGAAGCTATCGCGCGAATCGACACACCGTACGAGATTCAGTATTACCGCCACGGCGGGATTCTGCAGTTTGTATTGCGGCAGCTGCTGGCGAACTAGGAATCTTTGAATAACCTGGACTGCTGGAGAATCCCCTCCTGAGTCAGGGGGGTACGAGAAGCGCCGGGGTGGTTCCTTCAACGGAAACCCTGAAGGTCGGTGGTTTTGGAACCACCCCTCGCGGGATCCGCTTCGCGATCCCGCTGCCCTCTCTTCCTGCCACGTTATCGCTTCCTTACAATTCCCACACCGTCTGACCAAGCCCACCAAATACCTGCTACGATAACGCTCCTCTGGAGGG
>Ga0068868_100001607_pt1 | contig 15410 bp, 14 predicted proteins | sample KBSMisM42_FD_64660 | JGI IMG/M metagenome (GOLD analysis project Ga0068868, IMG submission 64660) | Miscanthus rhizosphere microbial communities from Kellogg Biological Station, Michigan, USA - KBS Miscanthus M4-2 | ecosystem: Host-associated > Plants > Roots > Rhizosphere > Soil ...
TTGAAGTTCCAGGTTCAATTCAACTCCCTGCAAAAGGACAATCCGTTAAGTTTGCGGTGAACGAGGCAACGTTGCATTTAGTGAAGCCGTCATGATGGGCAGCGTCTCTCTTGTAAGGGCGATCTATGATCGCCCTCAAAATTTCGATCGTGGGACTGTGGGTAGACCGTCCCCGCCGGAAACGCCATGAATCGAAGTGCCGGTTCTATCGCGGTTTTACTCCTGCTGGCACTTGTGCTGTGGGGTTACGTTGTTGGACCGCTGGTCTCGACGTTTCAACGCAGCGTCGCAGGCGGACAGGGCACGTTCGCGGAGTATGCTCCGTTCCTCGATTACGGAAGCGTTCAGAGCGAGGCTCTTCGAGGCAGTCTCTTCATCTCATTCCTCAGCGTCATCACTTCCGGCGTGGTCGGAGTCTTTCTCGCAGTACTTCTCAACCGCTGGGACTTCCGATTCCGCAGACTCTATCAGGCGCTGGTGCTGGTCCCGATCGCCTTGCCTCCGCTCATGGGTGTGAAGGCATTCTATCTTCTCTACGGAAAAGCCGGAACATTTCCGCAACTGCTCGGACAGATTTTTAATGTGTCCCCGGCATCGTTGGCGTTGACAGGAATTTCCGGAGTCCTTCTCGTACACACGCTGACGATGTATCCCTACTTCTATTTGAGTGTGGCCGCATCCCTGGCACAGACAGACGACTCTTTGGAAGAGGCCGCCGGCAGTCTAGGCGCTTCTTCGTTTCAGACCTGGACCCGCGTGTTGCTGCCGATGCTGACTCCACCCATCGTGGCCGGCGCCCTTTTGACATTCATGTCGTCGATGGCGTCGTACACAGCTCCGCTCTTGTTCGAAGTGAACAATGTCATGACGGTACAGATTGCAAACAACGCTGCAAACCGGCAGCCGCTGGCCTCCGCCGTGGCGGTGACGCTGGCGGTGATATCGGTGATCTTCCTGATTGTCATACGAGCTTACGAACAACGCAGCGTCTATCGGACGCAATCCAAAGGAGGCGCCAGGAAGCGGCGACGGTTGACAAGTCCTGTCGCAAAGTTCGTGCTTTTCATAAGCGCGTTGATTTCGACCATCATCCTGATTCTGCCGATCGCGATGATATTCCTCCTGGCATTCTCCGTGAACTATTCGTGGCGGACGGCGCCGCTGCCATCTGCATACACAACCGCAAACTTTGTGAAAATGTTTTCGGATTCGAACACCTTCGATCCCATTCGGAACAGCATCGAGATGAGCGCAATTGCCGTTGCCGGCGCGCTCATCCTCGGAGTGACCTGCGCCTACGTCACTGCGCGCATTCGGGTTCGGGGAAAGGCGCTTATTGACATTGCCATGATGCTGCCCTGGGCCTTGCCAGGCACCGTAGTGGCCTTCAACCTCATTATTGCTTTTGCACGGCCGTCCCTCTTCAGCTTCGGACAGGTTTTGATCGGTACGTACTGGATTGTGCCGCTGGCATATTTTGTACGCTTTTCGCCGCTGATCTTCCGTTCAACGACATCTTCACTGACACAACTGGATCCGTCTCTCGAGGAAGCGGCCCGAACGCTGGGTTCCACCTGGTGGGGTACTTTCCGCCGCGTTGTCCTGCCCCTGACTTCCAGCGGCATTGCCGGCGGCGTTCTTCTGGCATTTGTCGCCGGAGTCGGTGAATTCGTGGCGACGATCATGCTTTTCCCGAAGTTAAAATACCGGCCGTTGTCGATTGCAATCAACGATGAACTCAATGTGGGACGATGGGGGACCGCTGCCTGTCTCGGAGTCGTTCAGGTGGTGCTGGTCCTGACGGTCGTCATCCTCATGCGGAGGGTCGAGGATCGCAAAACCATCACGCACACGTCCTGAGTATCGGCTATCTTTTGCTGATCGTCATGCGTACGTCGTGTTTAGGTCTCAACGTGATCAACGCCCTGGGCTCAATCCTTTGTCCGGATACCAGTCGGGCCTGCCAGCTTGAAGCCAGGGTAGCAAGCACAAGGATAGCTTCCGCCCATGCAAAGTTTTCGCCAACGCAACGCCGCGGCCCACCACCAAACGGAAAATAGGAGTAGGGGATTCTGGCGTCCTTCGCCTCGGGCGTCCATCGTTCGGGATCAAATCGCGATGGATCCGGAAAGAACCGCGCATCACGATGCGTGACGAATGGACTCAACAAAACAATCGCATTGGCGGGCACAGCGTAATTTCCAACGCTTTGATCCACAAGCGATCTCCGTCCGATCGCCCATGCGGGTGGATACATTCGTATCGCTTCAGCCACGACCTTCTCGGTATAGAGCAGCTGAGGAAGATCTTCGAACGTTGGCAGGCGGCCTCGAAGCCTTTCATCCAGTTCCTCATGGAGCTTCCGTTCGACTTCTGGATGTTGCGATAACAAGTACCAGGTCCACGTCAGGGTATTGGCAGTGGTTTCGTGACCCGCGAGAAAGAGAGTCAGCGCTTCATCGCGAACCTGGATATCGGACATTCCACCGCGCCCGTTTTCCTCGTCCTGGGCAAGCAGCAGAATCGATAGCAAATCGCCGCGATCTTCTCCGCTGCGCCGCCTCTCGTCGATAATTCGATAAATGACGGAATCCAGCCGCGCACGCATCCGCTCGTAGCGCCGCACCTGCGGAAGCGGGAGTTTTTCGATCAGTTCGGCAAACGGGTACATCAGCAGATTGAACATCTGCATGATACAAGTCATGGCTTCGCCGATATCGTCGGCTTCAGAATCCACCTCTGCATCGAAAAGTGTCTTTGCGACAATTCCGAGCGTCAGCCGTGTCATCTCATGGCTCATATCGAAAGTATCGCTGTCCTTCCACCGCGACGAAGCGCGATCGGCATGCTCCACCATCACCTGCCCATAGGAAGCGATGCGCTGCCGATGAAAAGCCGGTTGCACCAACAGGCGCTGTCGTCGATGAAATTCTCCCTCGCTGGTTAACAATCCCTGGCCTAGAAGGCGCTTGGCGCGCTGCAAGGCTCGCCCTTTAACGTAATCGGAATTGTGTGTCACCAGAACTTCGCGAATGTAATCGGGATGATTGGCAAGAAACATATGCTGCCCACCCATTCGGAATGCCACAAAGTCGCCGTACTGATGCGTCAGGCTCTGAAGAAACGAAAGTGGCTCCCTCCGAAAGCGAATAAGGTTCAGGCCAAACGGACGGTTCTTTGGGCCCGGCGCCGTCTGAGCTGGCGCTTGTGGTTCTGGTGATGACTTGGATTGCGACACGTCGTTTCTAATTTCCGGGAGAGCGATACCAATCGATTCTTTCATTGGCGTCCGTTCAGATCAAAACCAAATTGAAGGCTGCGAAGGCCGCTTGCTCCGTTTCCAGTAGACAATCCAAATCCGCTCTCGACTCTCAAGAAGCGCCGGAGCAAGATTTTGCGATGAAGCCGTGCGATGAGGCGCAGATCGTGTCCGGCAATTGGAGTTCGCACGGGCCGGGTGGATGAGCAGTGTACAGAGCGGGCAAAAGCGGCGAACCGGTTGCACCCTAAGCGCCCATAGATGTGGAAGGGAATGTCTTATCGTGAAATTTAGAGGTACTTAACTACCTTTCAGTAGGTATTTTATTCCTATAAGTGATCTTCTATTACCACATTTAAAATTTCGCAGGTGGCAGTTGCCCGACTCATTACCAACCCTTTGGTCTGGTCGCTCGCTCGATGGCTCGTCCTCAGCATCCGCCTCGGCCACAAGTGCAGTATTTCGTGCGTTGCACCGCAAAAAAACGTCAGGTTTACCGACAGGGGTGTCGCTCCGATTTACAGGAAACAATTGCAGTTTAAGCGAATGGAATCTATGGCATACGTTGGTGCGGGAATTGCTTGAGCAGAGCTATTGATACAGTCGTACCGGTATCGGGGGAAGGGCGGCGCGAACATCTGAAACGGATGCCGACAGGGGCAATCGCGTTCAAACTGTTTCCGGTCTCACCAGCTGCTGTTCAAGTTCAAATTAAATGAAACGGAGGGCGCATGAAGTTTCCCAATCTGAAAATTGTTCTCGGTCTTCTCGTAATGATCGGGTCTGTTTGTCTGTTTTCGACGAATGCAACTGCGACTACAGTAGGAGTTCTTCAAATCGATTCGGGTTCCGGAAGTGTGACCGTGGGTCTAAACACGATCGACTGGATGCCTCCTACCGGAGGAGGCTCGGGGACCTTTGTTGTTGGAGCCGGCACCACTCTCACAAGCGCATTGGGGAGCCCTGGAGCTGGAACTACAGGAACGGTGCTGGATCTTTCCGGGGGCACCCCATTGCCGATCACCAATTTCATGACTTTCGCATCGGTTCCAGGACTGGCGCTGGATTTGGGTTTCGTGGGACCGGGATCGGCCAATACGAATTGCGCCGGTCTGGCGATTGGTGGGTCGTGTTCGGTCTTTGTGGGTTCGCCGTTCATCCTGACGCTGACGCCTACTGGCACGGGCGTGGTATTCGCCGTTGGAGGAATCGCCCGGGATGGCACGACTCCATCGAATTGGTCTGGAAATTTTACGACGCCAATTGCCAACCTGACTCCGCTTCAAATACAGCAAATGTTTGGATGCGTGGCAGGTCAGGGACCCGCAGCGTGCACGAATCCTACAGCAACAATCAACAGCACCTACGCTGGACAGTTTGTTGCAACATTAACTCCGGTTCCCGAACCCGCCAGCATTGGATTGTTGGGACTGGGGTTAATCGCGCTGTTTTTTGTTCGGAAAAAGATTGCCGCGTAGTCGATCGTCAGACTCTCTGGCAACTACAAGTTGAAAAGCAGAAAAGCAGGAATCTCTTCCTGCTTTTCTGCTTTTCAACAAAAAATTTCCACGGCCGCTGCTGAAAAAGCCCCCGCAAATTACGCTACCGCTTTTTCACAGTTACGCACATACCCAACGGTGGGTTAAATTATCGGGCACGGCGAACTCGCACCCGCATGACAGGCAGCTAACCTAACCCTCGAAACGCCACTTACACGAACTTCCGGACACCACCCGCCTCATACAAAAAATTCCGGACTCCTTATATTTCAACTGCCGTCGGGATCATTCCAATTACCAACCGGAGCGTTTCCGCTACGGAAATGTGGATTCCGCAACCGTCCGGATCATTTCAACCACCGCCATGGTCGTTTCAACTGCCGTCCTGATCACTTCAATTACCGCCATGGCCGTTTCAACTGCCGTCCAGGTCATTCCAACTATCAACCTGAGCGTTTCCGCTATGGAAATTTGTATTCCGCGGCCGTCTGGGTCATTTCAACTACCGTCATGGTCGTTTCAACTAGCATCCGGGTCGTTTCCACTACCGGCTTGAACGTTTCCGACAGATTAAGAAAGAAGCCTTGTGGATACCTGAATTCGGTGATCTGCGACGATTCCTTCCCTACCGTCACCGCTTCGGATCCGGCCAGTACCAATGGATGGGAATACTGCACGGACAGTCTGTTTGCGTGACCTCGATCGGGCGTCGGCTACCGCTTGACGGCAACAATAGGATGTCAAGTACCATCGCTCAAAACAGATCTTACTGAAATATAAGGTCTTAATTTTAGGCCTTACGATTGCTTTAAGAAATATGCAAGGCATTCTCAGTCGCCTTTCAAGTGTCAACGTTCGGAACGCACCTCAAATGTGACCGACGTTGTCAAAGGGCACCCAAAGGGTGCCCTTTCATTTTTTTAGTTCATATTATTTCGCGGTTGCCTGCTTAGCCACAGCTCCCTTCAAACGGTCTCCGATCCGCGTGTAACTTTCTTGCAGCCGAGGACGTAATTGAAGTGTCCCCCACGGTAGACGCTGTTTGGGTTAATCCCCCCCGGGTTCCCCCTTGAGCGCCGCCGTGGGGACATTCCCCACTCCTTTTCGCCATCCCATTCCTACCGAACGGCTTTCCAATAAATTGAGTAATGGTCACCTTCGTTTTGGTAACCTCAACCGGCATCCAAAACATCCAGGCTTGGAAAGGAACCCAACGGTGTCGACAGAACAACTGAAAAACACACATGTTCTGAAGAATTCCGCAAAACTTCGGTGGGGGTGGATTGTGACAGGCGCGGTCATTCTCGAAGTTGGCCTCATCATCCTCTTCATACCCATGCTGAGTTTCACGGACGTTTCCCGGATCGCTCCCTTTGCGGGAATTGGCACTTTCGGCCTCGGATTCCTGGTCAGCGGGTGGGTCGTTCGAAAAGTTCCCGGACGCCGGTTGCTGCATGGAGTCTGGATAGGAATTCTTGCAACGATAATCTACGTCGGATTGTGCATGACAAACCCAGCCGGAATCGGATCGGTCATCGCGATGTATGGACCAGTCTTGTTTGTAGTCGGTAACGGTCTCCGGATCGTCGGTACCACCGCGGGCGCGTGGTTCTACAGCTCACGTTGAAAAACCGCGAGCTCGCAGCAATGCACCGACGCGATCGCTGCTGATTTGGTCTGGCGTGACCCCCCAACGATTGACATATGTTGCAGGGTCTGTTCCCGCAACCATCAATGATTCGACAATTTCGCAGTAGTCCTCGTCTCGACCGGACTTCTTCGAAGCCCTGGCGGCCCATGCCAGCGGCGACGTCCCAAAAGTCGCGTCACAAACATTCACGGGCGCTCGCAATTCGAGCAGCAACTTCACCATTTCGACTTGTCCATTCCATGCCACAACGTGCAGCGCCGTGGCGCCATTTTCCCCGATGCCGCCGAGATCGAATCCAAGTGTCGCCATGAATCGAACATCGGCAGTTCGATTGGCGGCGGCGGCGTTCACCAGTAACCCGAATGCTTCCGGACTCGTTGCGGTGAGCACATCGGGATGTTGCCGCACGATTTCGACGGCCTTTTTTTTATCGCGATTACGACATGCGCCCATCAACTCATCCAGAGGCCCCACCGAATGAGGGTCGGCACCCTGAGCGCGCATCACTTCCGCTGCAGCGTTGTTTCCGCTTCGGACGGCCATCACGAAAGGAGTCTGCCCGTCGTCTCTCGGAACGTTCGGATCCGCGCCATGCGCGAGAAGCCATTCCACGGCTTCGGCTGAAACTTCAGGGTAGTCCCTCAATCGCGTGTATTCGTGAAGCAGCGTGCTGCCTTCCTTTTCGACAGCCAGGTTCGGGTCCGCGCCGTGTTCCAGAGCGAACTCCGCCAGTTCGATGGCGACCCTCCTGAGATCCGGCTCGGTCAGATAACGCGGCAACGCCGGCGGATCCTTACTCACGTCCTCCAGGGCGGATCGTGAAAAGAAGCGGTCTTTGACCGGCTCGAGTCGCCTTCTGATTTCTGCATTGAAACGCGGGTCCATTCGATTGATTTCGCTTAGCGCGTGAAATAGCGGCGGATCCCGATACAACGACCGCATTGCCCGCGACTTCTCTTTCGAGAGTTGCCCGTCATGCACAGTGGATGCGCGCTGCTGCAGCAACAACCTGACTTCTGAATTCATACTGGCCTCAGCGCGAAAACCTGCATCAATTCTGCTTTCAGGATCGGAGGGGTCGGCAAGAGTATATGAATCTGGATCTGCACCACGATCCAACAATAGTGCGACGCAATCGAGAATGCCCGCAGCGTGACGCGGATTCCGCTGATGAAAGCGAGAGGCGCAAGCGTAGATCAGTGGGGACCATTCGTTGTGTTTGGCATCGATAAGTTTGGAGTCCAATTCCAGATGGTGGCGAACCGCGTCCACATCACCGATACTGCAGGCGGCGTGAATGCTGATCGCTGCCAGATCCGAACAATGGTTCAGTTCGTCTTGCGCCGAATGGAAAGCTCCGCTTCGAACTGCAGCCAGGAATCGCTCCAACGGTGAGTCGCGACGTTTCAGTTCTTCCCAGTTCTCAAACCCGTGCTCGCGTGCCAGCGCATGATGGACATCGGCGCGCTGGATCTGCGACGCGAACTGAAGAGTATCGAGACTTGCAAGCGCTGGCAGTTTGGCGCGGACGCGTTCGATTGCACCAGCGTCTCCCGCACGAATTTCCTTCAGGAGTGCTTTCGCTTCTATTCGCAAACGTTCAGGGTTGAGAGGATTCGACATTCTACGACCTCAGAAGGGCGCCCGTTTCCGTCCAGCGGGACAGAAGGTTCGTAGACTTTGAAATTGATTTCGGCTCACGCGGGAAAAATCCCTGTCCGCGGAAGGGCTGCGCCCTGCAACGCGGCGACACTATATCACTGCGAGACTTTCAGCGGGATCCAAACACCTTCTTCAGGATTTCCGTCGTACGCGCCAGAGGGTTCGCGCGGATTTCGGCTTCCTGCTGCGCCACCTGGTCGAACAACGCGTCCACGGCCTTCCCCACAACGTAGGCGGTCAGGTCGGGGTTTGCCTTTTCAAACGTGGTGGGCAATCTGTTGTAGGTCGTTACGATATCGCCGTAGTACTTCGTCGCATACGTCTTGTCGAGCGACGCCTTCACCGACGGTGTAAACGCGGTGATCAGCTTTTCCGATGTCTTCTGCTTGAAGTACTGGGTCGCGGCATACTTGTTTCCTCGAACAATCCCAATGGCGTCCGTTACCGTCATTTCCCTGATCGCATCTATAAAAATGGGTTTGGCCGAACCCACAGCGTCCTCGGCTCCGCGATTGATCGCCAGGATCGCTTTGTCGACCTGACTGCCCATTCCAATCTTGCGAAATGTGGTTTCGACCTTCCTGGCGTCTGGCGGCAAAAGGACTTTGTAGACTTCGCTGCCGAAGAAGCCGTCTTTCTTATTCAGGTTCAGGACCGCAGTCGTCACGCCCTGCGTCAGGGCCTCCTTGATTCCCTGCCCGGCCTCGTCTTCTGTCACGACCGAAGGCGAAATTTTGTTGAGCAACTTCGACAGACTGAACTGGCTGGGTGATGCCCCGGAAATCAGGAAAAGAAAAATCAACGACATGACCCAAGGCGTATTCATGCACCCCACCTTAAAAGCGGGTCATTTCCCCTGCAAGCATCCAATGAATGAATCGCGAAAACCCAATTCCAAAGGACTTCGAATCGAGTACGATGAGAAGGGTCGCTCCAGCTTCTGGCTTTGTGCTTCGAACTGCGCCCGTGGACTTCAACCATGATCATCACACGCTCCCCGTTACGGGTTTCACTGGGTGGAGGAGGCACCGATCTCCCCTCGTACTCCCGCGAACACGGGGGCTTCCTTATCGCCGGCGCGATCGACAAGTACGTCTACATCAATATTCATCCGCGCTTCGTGGAGGGTTTCCTGTTGAAGTATTCGCGTACCGAGGAGGCTTCTTCGATTGATCAGATCCAGCACCCCATCATTCGCGAAGGGCTTCGCGCCGTTGGCATTCAGGCTCGAAATCTGGAAATCACAAGCATGGCTGACATACCGGCCGGAACCGGCCTGGGTTCATCGGGCAGTTTCACGACCGCTCTTCTGAAGGCCCTGCATACATTCAACAAACAAACGCTTCACCCGCACGAGCTCGCCGAACAGGCCTGTCACGTTGAAATCGACATCCTGCGGGAACCCATCGGGAAACAGGATCAGTACATTGCCGCATATGGCGGTATCACTTGTTTCGAATTCGGCAGAGATGGCACGGTAACCGCCGCCCCGCTGGCATTGACGGAAGAAACGCTCTTCAATCTTGAAGACAATCTGCTTTTGTTCTTCACCGGGTATTCGCGGTCCGCATCCACGATCCTCAAGGAGCAGGACGACAAATGCCGGCTCTCGGATTTTGAAATGACGCAGAATCTCCACTGCATCAAGGAAATTGGAATCCGCAGCAAGCTGGCTCTGGAAACGGGCGACGTCGCCGAGTTCGGCCGTCTGATGAATGTGCACTGGGAACACAAGAAACGGCGGAGCGCCGACATGTCGAACCCGTCGATCAACGCATGGTACGCGCATGCCATGGCCAATGGCGCACTGGGTGGCAAGCTTATCGGCGCCGGAGGCGGAGGCTTTCTGATGTTTTACGCCGCAGAAAAGACACGTCTACGCCATGCCATGCGGGAGAAGGGTCTTCTGGAAGTCCGATTCCGATTCGATTTTGAAGGCACCCGAATCGTTTCTCATGACTAACTCCTTGAAGACGGCGTCGAACGAACGGATCCCCGCTCTGATTCTCGCCGGCGGTTTGGCAACACGTCTTCGCCCCCTGACTGAAGAAATTCCGAAGTCGCTTGTGGAAGTCGCGGGGCATCCGATTCTCTGGCACCAACTTCATCTTCTCAAAAGGCATGGCATCCGCCAGGCCGTACTTGCCGTTGGCTATCTTGGAGAACAGATACAGGATCGTTACGGCGATGGGGCACAACTTGGGATCCAACTGGATTATTCATTCGATGGCCCAAAATTGCTGGGAACGGCCGGAGCCATTCGCAACGCGCTTAAGCTCTTGCCTGAGCGGTTCTTCGTGCTTTACGGCGATTCGTACCTCACATGCGATTACAGTGCGGTGGAAGATGCATTTCGACGAAGCAATCGCGGAGGATTGATGACCGTATATCGGAACGACGGCAAGTACGATCGCAGTAACGTCGTATACGACGGAACCAGCATCCTGCGATACGATAAGCGAGATTACTCTCCCGCCATGTGCTACATCGATTACGGTCTTAGCGTATTCCATCGCAGCGTTTTCGCGGATCTGCCGGCGGATAAATCTTTTGATCTTGCGACCATTATTCAGCGGCTTCTCCACGAAGGAAACCTCGCCGCCTTTGAAGTGCAGGAACGTTTCTATGAAATCGGATCCTTCGCGGGACTGCGCGAGACGGAACAGTTCCTGGGTACCCGAGCGCAAAGATGGCATGGAGACGAATTGTTATCTGAGTCAGGCGGGTAATTCTGCATTCACCGTCACTACAATCCTCTCGGGAACCAAAATAATGGCGCCGCTGCTTACGCCGCTGTAGACTCACGGTCTAACGCGGACACAATCTTCGATCGAGGAGTCCCCTATGACTCGTTTCAGCATGCTCGTTCTATTGGTATTGATGACGCTGGCAACCCAGATTTCCGCACCGCGGGCGGTGATCACCCAGGAGCCGGCAGCATCCTTTAATAAGGACGTCCTTCCAATACTGCAGAAAAACTGCCAGATGTGTCATCGGCCGGGTGAAGTGGCGCCGATGTCCTTCCTGACATATGAGAGCACGCGCCCCTGGGCAAAGGCGATCAAGGAAGCGACGGTCGGTAAGAAGATGCCCCCATGGTTCGCCGACCCGCAGTTCGGAGATTTTCGTAACGATCCCCGCCTGACGGAGAAAGAAATCAAGACTCTCGCGTCATGGGCGGACAATGGTGCGCAGGAAGGCGATGCTAAAGATAAGCCTGCTCCCATCAACTGGGCCGATGGCTGGCGCATCCACCCGGATGTCATCATTTCGATGCCTGAGGCTCACAACGTTGCCGCGAAAGGGTCCGGAGAAATAAAGACGTTTCTTGTTTCGAATCCATTCCAGGAAGATACCTGGGTGAACTCCATCGAGATTCGGCCCAGTAGTCCGTCCGTCGTCCATCACGCGATGCTTCAAGTCCCTGAAGAAACTCCCGGCCCCTCGTTCTCGTGGGGTGGAGTTTCCGGCGCAGCCTGCATTCCACCTGCAGGTTCGGCTTCTTTCATGGAGAGTCCTGTCGCAGTCGGCCAACCGAATCAGGGAGGCAAAACGGCAGTCAAGCCCCCCAAAAATTTCGCGATACTGGAAGCGGTCTACGTACCCGGCAGCCCTGTGACCGATTTTCGATTCGACGATTCCGCGAAACTAATTCGCGGCGGCGGCAATCTCCGCATTGAAGTGCATTACACGCCGAACGGCAAAGCCGTTTCGGATCGGACCCAGATCGGTTTCGTCCTCGCGAAACAAACTCCACGAAGTCGATTTGTCACACTGGCTCCAAAATCTCTCGCAAACGTGCAGAAGCGTATTCCAGCGGGAGTTTCGAACTGGGAAACTCGTGGGGAATTGGAATTCGGCCAGGACGCTCAATTGGTATGGCTCATGCCTCATATGCATCTGCGCGGCAAGGACATGACTTTCAGTCTCATTTATCCGAATGGCAAAACCGAAACGATACTGAGCGCAAATTTCAACTTCAACTGGCAGCTGGGATACGAACTGGAAGCGCCAATCCGAATTCGAAAGGGCACACGTTTGAGAGTGGTCGCGCACCACGACAACTCCGTAAACAATCGCTTCAATCCTGACCCGACCAAAGAAGTCGCGTGGGGCAATCTGACGTCCGAAGAAATGGTTCTGCCCTGGTTTGGCGTCATCGTCGATAAGAATGCCGACCCCGAGCGAATACTCGCCGTCCGGCAGGGTGGGTGCAGTTTCGCGGCCTCGGCTCTATCCAACTTTCCAGGTCGCACTCCGAGAAGTCCGTTGCCTCTTCCGAGTGCGCCTGTGCGGAAATGAATAGACACACGGGGCTGTCGCCTCTTCGGCGTCTGAGCTAAACTTCTCTGCATGCCGATGCATCCACTCAGGCAGACTGTGTCCCTGGACCGTGATGGGATACTCCACGAAGCCGTCATCCGAAATGGGAAACCATTTACACCGTCCGAGGTTCTGCTTTTGGAAATTTCGCATCAGCCGGATGTTTCCAGGGGCAACCGGAAGCGCGGTACCGTCGAAAAGATGAATCACCGAAAGCCTCAGTCCGGATTCCTGCTCCACGCCGCCGAACAATACCGAACAGACCTCCACCGCAGCTTCCTGGCCGGAGATCGATGGCCAGACACAGCCGACTGGATACATCGATACGTCATGGAGCAGGTTTGAAACAGATTTCCGATTTGAACGATGCGTGGATATCCACGCACGACCGCGAAGTGCGCCTCATGGTGCCCGCATTCGATATCGCGAATCCTGAATTTTCGATCGTGATTCCGGCTCTCAACGAAAAACTGACGATCGGACCGTTCGTGGACTGGTGTCATGAGGGTCTTCGCCGGGCCGGCGTTCGGGGAGAAATCCTGATCGTCGACAGTTCAACCGATGACACGGCGCAAATTGCAATTTCCAAAGGAGCACGCGTCCTCAAAACGCCGAGGCGCGGACTTGGCCGTGCCTACATTGATGCGCTGCCCTTCATTCGTGGAAAGTATGTACTGATGGGAGATGCAGACTGCACGTACGATTTTCGGGACATCGAACCATTCATCGAGGGATTTCAAAACGGTCACGAATTCGTCATGGGTTCACGATTCAGCGGCAGCATCGAGGCCGGCTCGATGCCCCCGCATCACCGCTATTTCGGAACGCCATTGACCACATGGGTGCTCAATTTTCTGTATGCGAGCGCGTTTTCAGATATCCATTGCGGCATGCGTGGAATTACCCGCGCCGCACTTCAGAACATGAGCCTTCAATCGCAGTCCTGGGAATACGCATCGGAAATGGTGTTGAAATCGGTACGCATGAACCTGCGAACCACGGAAGTGCCGGTGCATTTTCTGAAGGATCGTGAAGGGCGTTTAAGTCATCATAAACGCTCCGGCTGGCTATCTCCCTGGGCGGTGGGCTGGACGAGTATCAAGACCATGTTTATTTATGGAACGGACTATTTTCTGGTTCGGCCTGGGCTGCTGCTGCTCCTCGCCGGACTGCTGTTAACTCTGCCGCTGGCTCCTGGGCCAATGACCATTGGAACATGGACGCTTTCGTTGAACTGGATGCTTCTTGGACTCACGCTGTCGGTGCTTGGACTTCACGGTTTCTTCCTGGGCTCGCTCGCCCGAATATTCTTCGACTATAGCGGGGATGCGACCCGACGGTTGCTCACTTTGTTTTCATATACGCGCTCTGTCGCTGTGAGTGCGGCAGCAGGAGCCTGTGGAGCTGTGCTGACCATACCGTTGGTTCGTGAGTGCCTTCATTCCCGTAATGCGCTACCGATTGAAAACTTCTCTTCGACTCACCTGGCGGTGGCAGGTCTGCTTTTCCTGGTCGCCGGGCTCATGAATTTCACATTCACACTGGCGATTCATGCCGCAGCATTTTTTGTCAAGCGCAAGTAAGCGAGAAAGACGCGAAGGAGTGCGCACGCGCGCCTTCGGACAGGATTATCAGCCGACAATCGTCGACAGGTTCGGTGTCTGGTTGTCCTCGCGTCAAATCCGAAAATGCGCGGGACCGATCAACCAAAAAGCGATAGGTGATTTCGGATGTGGCTATCACGCCGCCTTTATTCGCACCGTCCTGCCGGAGGTGAAAAGGGCTGTGCTTGTCGATTGCGCGCTTGCGGACGATTTGAAAGAAGTCCCGAAGATCACGGTGATCGAAGGCATACTTCCCGCGGTTCTCAAACAATTGCGGGCCGACAGTCTGGACATAATCCTTTGTGTTTCCGTGCTCGAGCACCTTTGGGATCCGCAATCGACTCTTCACGAATGCTTCCGCATCATACGTCCCGGTGGAATCTGTATGTTCAACGTGCCGTCCTGGCGTGGTAAATGGTTTCTGGAATTCTCCGCATTTCGTCTAGGGCTCAGTCCCACCGATGAAGTCCTGGACCATAAGGCTTATTACGACGTGAAGGATTTCCGGCCAATGCTGATCCAGGCGGGGTTTTTCCCGAGCAATATTCGATGTTTTTCCCATAAGTTCGGGTTGAACACGTTCGCGATATGCACGAAATGACCAGCTCGAGACGTTACTTCCTGGTTGGCGGCGCGGGGTTTATCGGAAGCCATTTTACCGACAGACTGTTGTCGGATTCTTCGGTCGCCGGTGTAACCATTTACGATAATTTTTCCAAGGGACGGCATTGGCACTATGAAACGCACATGCGCGATGCACGATTCCGCGTGGTATGTGGAGATGTAAAGGATATCGGCAGTCTGGTTTCTTCAATGGCGGGCCACGATATCGTGATCCACCTCGCATCCAATCCGGATATTGCACGTGCGGCCAGCGAACCCGACATTGATTTTCGCGAAGGCACTCTGCTGACGAATAATGTCGTGGAAGCCATGCGCCGTTCCGGAGTAATGAAGATTCTCTACTCGTCCGGCAGCGGCGTTTATGGCGATCCGGGCATGCGGGAAATGTCGGAAAATGAACCGCTGAAGCCGGTGTCCACATACGGCGCAAGCAAGCTGGCGGGAGAAGCCTTGATCCGCTCCTACTGCCATATGTTCGAATTTACCGGCCGGGCTTTTCGCTTCGGTAATGTCGTGGGGCCGAGGCAGACGCACGGGGTTGGTTTCGATTTCCTGCACCAATTACTGAAGGATCCGAGGAAGCTTCGGATTCTTGGCGACGGCAACCAGAGCAAGTCTTATATCCACGTTCAGGACGTCGTGGACGCTGTTTTGCTTGCAGAGGCGCGCGCCACCACGCCATTTGAAGTCTACAACGTTGTGACAGATTACATCACAGTGAAGGAAATCGCTGTTCTGGCGGTCGAGTGCTCAGGACTGAATCCGGAGGACGTGGCGTTCGAATATGC
>Ga0068868_100001611_pt1 | contig 15395 bp, 11 predicted proteins | sample KBSMisM42_FD_64660 | JGI IMG/M metagenome (GOLD analysis project Ga0068868, IMG submission 64660) | Miscanthus rhizosphere microbial communities from Kellogg Biological Station, Michigan, USA - KBS Miscanthus M4-2 | ecosystem: Host-associated > Plants > Roots > Rhizosphere > Soil ...
CCGCGAATGTCCATGGTGTAAATCGCCATGTTGGCCCGTACGGCGGCATTGGTGGCGGAACGCAGCTGCGACTGGTTTTCGATTCCGGTGCGGTCCATGCCGCTGGAGAAATAAATCAGCGACTTCTTCTCATTGATCGTTGCCAGCTTCTCGGCGATTGAGCGCAGGGCCTGGAGACGACGATCGGTGTTGAAAATGTTGTACTCGGTATCGTCCACGGTGAAGGATCCGCCGGTCTCCGATGTGCCTTCGGTTGAGCCGGTGCTGCCTTCTTCGAAGCCCGCGCGGGCGCCCAGATTGAACCCCTGCAGCGCTTTCTTCAGCAATGCGCGATCGGAAGTGAAATCCTGGTTCACCGTGAGCGTGTTTCCCAGCGAGACCACGGCCACCAGGTCGGCAGGCACCATCTGCTTGTCCACATAGTTCTGCGCCGCCGTGGTCGCCTGGTCAATTTCATCCGGTTGCATGGAGCTGAGATCGAAAAACAGGATGATGAGCCGGCGGTCTTTCAAGGGCCGGTTGACGAGAGCCGGAGTTTCGCCGGCGCCCTGCGCCGGGGTGGCGCGAAGCAACGGCGCTTCGGCCGCCACGGTCGAGAGAACGGCGTCGGTATTCTCCAGGTCGAAGGAAACCACCTGCTGCGGCTTGTTATCTTCGAGCAGAGTGAAGTCTTCGCGTTTCAGGTCACGCACCGGATTGCCATTCCGGTCGCGCACGGTCACATTCACCAGCACCAGTTCGGTCTTGGAACGAAAGGTGTATTCGCTGGACGCTTGCTGCGAAGTAACGCCGGTGCACAGCATCACAATCACAAGCACGCAGGCCAGGATGGAGCGATAGGCGTCCTCACCCGCCCGCCGCGCGTCATGGTTAGCAAAGCTCATCAGAAGCGAAACCTCGCACTGAGTTGCAGGGAACGCATCCCTCCCACGGAAACCACGCGGCCGTAGGTCGGAGAGTTCACAATGGTGTCAATACCCACATATTGCGGCGTGTTGAAAATATTCGAGAACTGCGCCCTGAACTCCAGGAAGCGCGTTTCGCTGAGGGGGAAAATCTTGGTGAATGCCATATCGAACAACCGGCCCCCCGGGCCTTCAATGCTGTTGCGGCGGGCGTCGCCGAACTGGCCCGCGGGCGCGACGAACGCGCCCGTATTGAACCACTCCGCAATGGACGGGTTTGACACCGTGACCAACTGGCCGGGCACGACATCCGCCCGCACCGTGCCGTTGGTTCCGCGGTTCACATCGGCGGAGTCGCCGAGAATCCGGGGAGTGAAGGGCAGGCCGGAAGAGATGGTCCAGTCGCCGCTCCAGTTCCAGTCTCCGAAAACGGCCCGCAGCGGGCTGTTTCCCGCCAGCCAGCGCCGGTCGTGGCCGAAGGGAAGCTCCCACAGATAGTCCGCGGTGAAACTGTGCCGCTGATCAAAGCTCGACAAGCCCCGCTCGGCTGCAAGGTCGAAGGCATCCTGTGCGACGTTGGTGGTGCCGGAGAGAGCGGTGCGTCCGGAGCCCTGCGCAACCAGGGGTTCGCCGCTTCCGATCGTGGAAGCATTGTCGAGCGACTTCGAGAAAGTGTAACGACCGCCAATGGAAAACCCGGCCTGCAGTCGTTTGCGGACGCGCACCGACAGCGCATTGGCGGTGGAATCTCCCGCTGAGTCTTCCCAGTAAAACGGCTGCACGCCGGGGAAGAGCACTCCGGTCGCAGTGCGGTTGGGTGCCTCCAGAATATCGAGACGAGTGCCCTTGGTGCCGGTGTAGTCGAGGTTCAGGATGAGCGTGGGGAGAATCTGCTGTTGCACGTCAACGTTCCAGATCTGGACGTAACCCAGGCGGTAGTTGGGATCCACGCCAAAATTGTTGGTGATGGAACCGGGAGGGACCGGCGGAAATCCATTCTGCAAAGTGAGCTGGCCGGCCGCAGATTGAGTGTTGGTCGCGGTGGTCGAAAACGGCGGCTGGAATGCCATGTTCTGCACGATGCTCTGATACGCGCTGGTGTTGTAGTTGATGCCATATCCCGCGCGCACCACCGTGTTGCGTAGCGGCTTCCAGGCAAAGCCGAGCCGCGGAGCGAAATTGTTGCGGTCGGGACGCACCAGCGTTACGGGAAGCTGGCCGTTGTACGGCCCGGTCTCGCCCACCTGCACAGGGACTGGAGGCGAGGTAAAGCCCACCGGCAAATCCAGGTTCACGATGCGATCGTTCAGTTCCGAGAAGGGAGAGATGTATTCGTAGCGCAGGCCGAGATTCAACGTGAGATTGCCGCGCAGTCGCCATTCATCCTGTACGAACACGTCCCAGGAATTGCCCCGGAAGTGATAGGTATTGTTGCCAAACTGGACCGAGGTCAGCTGCGGAAGCCCCAGCAGGAAGTCGGCAAAGTCGTAACCGGAGTTCACGCCGGTAAAGGTGAAAGTTCCGCGGGCATTGCTGTCGGTTTCGGGATTGACCTGAATTCGGCGAAAATCTCCACCCCAGCGCCAGGTGTGCTTGCCGCGGCGGTAGATCAGGCTGTCGGAAAACGTCCAGGTCTGGTTGCGCAGCAATTGCGGGTTGATGTCGTTGAGGCTGCCAAAATGCGTGAACGACAGGTTGGGCAGGCCCCAGTCAAAGGGATTGGTGGAAACGCCGGCTATGCCAAGGTTTCCTGTAATGTCCTGGTTAAAGGCGTAAAGGTTTTGCGTGCTGATGCGGGAGCGATTGAAATCGAGGCGGGCGTTGTTGATCACCTTGCCAAAAGTCCGCACATATCCAATGGGAATGTCGAAGCTGCGAGTGCTGGTGTGGCCGCCCACGCTGGGAAAGGGATTGGTCAGGTTCGCGCTGGCGGCGTGATAGTGAAAGCCGAAGTTCAAATTATTTCGCGGGCGCTGTCCCCGCCCACCGCGGCCGGCGCTGGCTCCGCCCAGGGCGTGGTTCAATCGAATATTAAAGTCGTCGCTGTCGTTGAGGGTCGAGGTCACAAAATGGAAATTCGGCTGGTCGGGAGCCGCGTTCGTGACGTTGGGCACGGGGATGAAAGGCAAAAGCCCTAGCGCGGCAGGATCGATAGCCAGGCCGGAGTTTTGAAAGTTGTTGCCCGGAATGGGTTGTCCGTTACTGGGATTGACCAGTTGAACGCCCGTTACTGCGGAAAAGTCGCCGCTGCGCTCAGCCGCGGTCGGCACAAAGGAAAAAGCATCATAGGGCGAATTGCCGCGCGAGCCGTTGTAGTGCGCAAAGAAAAAAGTCTTGCTTCCGCCCTGGTAAATTCCGGGGATATTCAGCGGCCCGCCCAGGGCGACGCCGAAGCGCTGCCTCCGGTAGCTGGCCTTGTCGGAAGAACTGTCATTGAGAGCATAGGGCGCAGCATCCAGGGCAGAATCGCCGACCGAGTAATAGATCGACCCGTGCGGTCGGTTGATGTCAAACCTTCCGCGTCCGCCGCCCAGCATCATGGGGCCGCCCCGTCCTCCTCCGCCGAAGCCTCCGAAACCGCCGCCGAAGCCGCCACCGCCGCCCGGTGGACCGCCTGGTCCTCCACCACCTGGTCCGCCTCCGAAGCCGCCGGCCTGTTCGCGGCCCTCGCGCATTCTCTGCTCCAGTTCGTCCGTGCTCATGCCGAACATCCCCACGTTTGAATTGTTACTGGAGAATGAAACCGATTCTGTCGCCGCGTCCGCAGCCACGCCGGGGATCGGCATTCCGGCAGGCACGATCTGATCTGTTCCATTGCTGTTGCTGGCTTCGGAGGCGGCCAGTCCCTGCAGGACTGACAGGCTTTGAAATCCGCGGCCGGTCCTGGCGGTTGCGGGCCGTTGCTGGGTGCGTTCCGCCTGTTGCGTCCGCGAGAGTAAAGTTAATTCCAGGTCGGCACGACTGCTTGTCTCTCCCACGACAATTTCCCTCGTGCTCGGCGCGAATGCCGGCATCTCAACCCGCAGCTGATATTTTCCCGCGGCGGCGACTTGAAGCGTGTAGCCACCATTGATGTCGGTGGAAGTTGTAGTCTTCGCTTCCGTAGAAGAGTTGGTCGCGATAACAGTTGCGCCTGGAATCGGCGTGTTACCCGATTTCACCATGCCGGTGATCGAAAAACTGGAAGGCGCCGAGGGCGCGGAGGGCGCGTCCTGCCCTGACGCGCTGATCGCGACCAGCAGCAGGAGGACGACCGGCCGCATGGCGATCCCCCATGTCTTTGAACCAGAAGACTGGGGGACACCGCACCTGGAATCGGCGCAGCATGTCATGCCCGGAAGTTCCTGTAAATTTCGCGAACCATCAATACATTCAACACCGCGCCGCCCGCTCATCAGGTAAAAACTCAGTCAACAACCGTAAAGTTTCGTAAACCCGCAGTCTTCAGCTGCAGAGCGATAGTGAAATTAGACGCCAGTAAACCGCCAACGTCCAGACATCCCTTTGCGCAGCGAAGAAACACAACGCACGCGGCCTTCAACGACACTGAGCAAACTTGCGTAATGAATGGAGAGATTGTTCCAGCGCAGGTCCGCCACATACACCACAACCGCATCGCCGTTCTCGGCGACGCAGTCGAGATACCACTTCGTAAGCAGAAAGGAGGATTCTTTAGTCAAACGTGTGGATTCCACCTTCAGAAACGGCGATTGTGAAGGCGTGACGTGGCAGCCCGTCAGTTAATGCTCCAAACTTCCCCGCCCTGTCTCTCCCAAAGAGCGGGAGAGACGAGGATGGGGCACCCTCGCTACTTCCACACAGAATTCAATTCCCACATGGTAAACGAGACGACTCTCGCACCATTCCCCCTTGCATAGAGTTCGATCCCGTCGCTGTCCGGCGGAGGATAAATGCGGTCGGAGAGAACACGTTCGCCGTCATTCACAAACACCTCGACACTCGAACGGTCCACGAACACATGCAGCGTGATCCTGGAGCTTTGCTCTACCCTGGCGGAGAAGCGTCCGGGAAAGTCCTTGCTGAACGAAACCTCGCCGGAGTGAGTGCGATCAAAGTAAACCTCGCGGTGATCGGCGTCAAAACCAACCAGGGTTTCGGCCTCTTTGCTCTTGCGCAGGCGAAACCCGATCTCGCCGGCGTGCCCAGGCTCTAGCTCGGCCTCGAACTCGTAAATGTTGCTTTTCGTCCCACTCAGTTTCTGGTTCGCCTCTGCGACGCTGACATTGACCATGCGGACCCTCTCCCGCCGCAAGCTCTCGAGTTCCCGAACCGGCCGCTGCACCAATCGCAGCCCATCCGTGTAGCGGTGCAGCATCAAAGTGCGCGGAATGGATTGCGCACCGCGCCAGAGCACCGTCGGTTCGGCATTGGCATATTGCCAGTTGCTGAACCAGCCAATCCACAAATGCCGCCCGTCGCTCGCCGGCATGTCCTTCCAGGTGTTGGTGGCGTAGAAGTCCTTGCCCCAATCGGCCCACAGCGCGGGAGTGTCCGGAATTTCGCTGGTAAAGTTCGTGCCATCAAACTTGCCGATCAGGTAGCGGACTCCGGTGCCGCCGGCCGGAGCCCCCGGATTACGGTTGATAATCAGCACCCATTTCTTTTCGGCGGTGCCCTCAATCGTAAGTTCAATCAGGTCGGGACACTCCCACTGTCCCGCTGTATCTCCTGCCGGACCGAACGTCGAACGCTTGGTCCAGTGCTTAAGATCGGGCGAATCGAGAATCACCAGCGTTCTTTCGTCCGCCAGCACCGCGACCATCACCCACTTGCGCTGCGGCGCATACCAGAACACATTGGGATCGCGGAAGTCGGGGGCATCGAGGTCGGCCACGGGATTGCCGGAGTAATTCGTCCAGGTCCGGCCGCGATCGTTGCTGAACGCGATGTGCTGTTTCTGCCGGTCTTTATAGGCAGCGGTGTAAATGGCCACCAGGCAGGAATGGTCTTGCGGGTCGGGATTCTGGCACAGACCGCTGCTGTTGTTCCAGTCCACCACCGCGCTTCCGGAATAGGCCATGTACTGGCCGGGGACTTCGTGCAGCGCGACCGGCAGGTTCTGCCAGTGCACCAGGTCGCTGCTGACGGCGTGTCCCCAGCTCATGTGTCCCCACACGTTGCCTTCGGGGTTGTACTGGTAGAACAGGTGATATTCGCCTTTGTAGAAGACCGTCCCGTTGGGATCGTTCATGAAATTCCGCGGCGGAGTGAAGTGGTACTGCGGCCGCCAGGGCTGATCGTACGAGGGCGTCTCGGCGTATGCACGCGACAGCAGCATGCACAAAATCACCAGGCCCAAAGACAGCGACGACATGATTTTCTTCATGGTCGTTGCGGAGTAGCGGTTCAGGGTTTGTGCTGGCTCTGCTTTTGAGACTCTTCGACGGCTTTACGGAATTCCTCGACCGCCTTGTCCTGTGGAGCATTCAGCGAGTCTTTCGCGATATAGCGCCAGACCGGCGACGCATCCAGCGGGTATTCCATTCTCCCCCGATACACCTCAAAAGTATCGTCGGACGAAAAGACCTGAGTGCCGAGTTGCGGGCCACGGCTCCCCATGTCGCCCGGAAGAGGCTGAGAAAGATCAGGAGGACGGCCCTGTTGCTGGCCGATGCGGGCGTCTCCGACGCCGGGCTGGAAGATGACCGACCGGTTGTCTGCCGGCGAATGAGCGATGATGGGTCCGCTCTTGTTTCCTTTTCGAACGGCAATGATCAAATCCGCGGTGTATGCATCCATCACCAGGTCAAATCTGCCCCATTTTGTAAGCGCTCTCTCCACTTCATCCTGGGCATTGCGATTAGCCAGCGGGGCGGTCACAGTCTCCCCCGCATCCGGATGAATCACCACCATGACAGTCTGCGCCCGCAGCACGTCATCCGGCAGCAACTGCTTTTTCTTGTTTTTGGCCTGGAGTTGGAGAACTGACAGAAGCAGGATGATAAGAACGGCAATTGAAATGCGGCCGGACATGACTCGACGGCACATGATCGCCTCCGGAGACCGTGGCTGCGCGGTTCCGATTATACGGCTTGGCGGAGTTTGTGTAGCGCCGGCATCCCTTCGACCTCGCTCAGGGCAGGCTCTGCCGGCTGTGGTGGAGGCGTCCCGCCTCCATTCCGCCTTTACCTGGTGGACGCCTTCGATTCGGCGCGAATGGCGCTCCATCAGCCCAGAAGAAAAGGGCGCCTATCCTCGGGGCCAACTCCGCGCGATTGCTTCTAAGCCGGTGAAGCGCGCCACGCCGAACGGTGCGGGGCTTACCCGGCCGACAGCCTCAAACGAAAATAACCTGCACCGCGCAGCAAGGCACGGAGTTCTTGCCCCCGACTTCAATGCGCGAATGAGATGTTCAGCCCGGTGGTGAGCAGAATATCGTTCTGCTTGCTGCCGGCCGGGGGATTGGTTACATAAATATCTCCGAACGCGTTTTGCCATCCCAGCCACTTGTTGATCTTGGTCACGGTTCCGAAATTAAAGGTGGCGCGATACTCGCCGGTATCATTCAAGTTGGGGAAGAAATACAGCTTCTGGATCAGCACCGTATTCATCCCCAGTTTGTGATTCAGTTCCTCGCCCGCCGAAGCGGCCGCAAAGCTGCGGCTGGGGAGGAAAGTGTATTTCTCACGGGTGTAGTTGACCCCGCCGAGCAGGTCCAGTGTGGTGGAAGGGTTCTGGATGACGTGCCAGCCCAGGCCGCCGCCAAAGACGGAGCGCAGGTCGAGGGTCTGCAGCGCATCGGTCTGAAAATCGGCGCCCACGTAGGCAAACAGCCGGGGCGTTAGGTCGTGGTCGTAGCGCATCCCGCCCTGCACCGAGTTGGCGGTAGTGGCGGGAGTTGCACCGGGCGCATCATTGGTTGCGTACACGCTGTTGGTGTACAGGCCCAGGTGATCGTGCAGGGTCTTGCGGTCGGCGGTGAAGGCCAGGGCCAGATTTTTGCTCTGGCTGTTGCCGCGGGTCAGGGCAAACCCCACGTTGGCCCCTCCCTTCCATCCTTCCAGAAGGCCCGGGTGGAGTGATTTCTCATACGCCGCCTGCTCGGCTTCGCCGAACAGTTTGGTGACCGACGCTTTCGGTTCGGTGACCGTGCCCGCGTTGGCCGTGGCCACGGACAGGTTGCCATCTGAGGTGGTCACTCGCCCGACCACTGTCTTTCCGTCGCTCAGGCTCACGGTCAGGGCCTGCGTCGAATTGATCTCCTGCACCGCAGGCCACTCTACCGTCACTTCGCCGGCGAATTCTGTTTTGATGATCAGAATCTTGTCATCGGACTTCTCGATGGTTCCGCTCAGGCGATCGCCATTTTTGAGCACGATCTGATCAGCGAAGAGCGCTGCGGGACATAGAAAAATAACGATTAGGGCCAGCACTTGTAATTTCGACACTTTTGCCTCCGAAATGAATTGCGAAATGTGGGCTATTTCATGGCTAATGGTAAGGACGCCAAATGCTAAAGAAAAAGCGGATCAACAGCGGAAACTGCCAACCGCGTGAGTCTCTTATTCTTAGTTACAGTCCCGAGCGTGGGTGCGAAGACCAGCGAATCATATGGCAGGGACAAGAACAAAACCCGGCCGCAGATAGGGAAGACTACTATACCCGGTCCCGGAGTTAACGCGGGCCGGAAAGTCAGATGGAGCGGTTGGAAGGATCTTCAGGCGTCGCGCTCTTGACTTCCGTATGTGCGATGGTTGACGGTTCCGCGGAGTGCTCCTTCATTCCATCCTTCAGAGCGCGAATACCTTCGCCAATACCCTTGCCCAGTTCGGGAAGTTTCTTGGGACCAAACACCAACAACGCGATCGCGAAAATCACCAGCAAATGCATTGGTTGGAACAGGCCTTCAAACATGGAAACACCTCCGCCGCCTGCGGCTGGCAGCAAGCCCAACAGTATCGAAAGCGGCCATTTACGTCAACTTGCCCGCACTCCGGCCAGAGGCCAGTTACCTTGGTGACTGCAGCCGTACCAACCCGTTTAGCACCTCTATCGCGCGGTACCCAGCCCCTCCACACCGGCAGGCCGGATCCGAAGAATGCTCGAATCAACTGGATTTGAAGTGCCGGAATGGGACTCGACGAAACAAAACTCGCGCCTTATTGCCTCGTCCGGTCCAGGCCCCACATCTCTTATGCACTATAGGGCAATGGTGCACATGAACTGTCGTGCATCGGTGAACCAGGCAGCCAGACCTAGAATGGCCTTGTAATCAGGGCTCGAAAACGCATTTTCGTTCCGGGAGCAATGCGATGAACTCCGCCACATCGACCCAGTCTGTCAACAGCACTTCGATTCCGTCGGCAATTATTCCCAGCGAGGCCACTTTCCAACGGGCCACGGCTGCAGTGGAGAATCTGCCGTCGGCGCTCGGGCCCAGGCGGACCGGATACGGCCTGCCTTGCGTGAAATGCAAGACCTATTACGCCGCCGATTTGGCGATGTGCCCGGTGTGCAAAACCGAAGAAAGAGTTTCGCCGATGTTGGCCGCTTCAGCCGGCGCCAGCCTTCCGGAAAGCGCCCTGCCCGTGCCCGACGAAGCTGCCCTGGAAGAAGAACGCGAGCGCTTTTTGCGCGAGTTCAAGTCCCAGGTTTATGCAGCCCATGTGCAAATCGATCCAGCCGAAATTGCTCCGCTTGGGAGTATGGGCTGCAGCGTGGAAGAAAACCATCAGGGCGGATCGGAGCCAGCCACGGTATGCCAGCATTGCTACGTCCGCCTGCAGGAGCGGGTTGACCTGCTGGAAGCGGCCCTGCACATGGATCTGGTGGAAGCCACACGGGTGGTTTACGAAGCAGTTTGGGCGGACCCGTCGGATCCCAGTAAGACGTATCAGAATGCAGCGCGCGCCATTCTAGCTGAGCTGCGCAAGCGTGCCGGCATCTCGGCTGTCTTAGGGACGCATCAACCACTGACTCACTAAGGCCTCGACTACTCGGGCTTCATGCTGACCCACTTGCGGCCGGCGTACAGCCGGTAGGCGCTTCCGTCTTCGACGATTTTCAGGGGCACGGGATGCGCCAGCTTTTCGTCCAATTGAGAAGCGACGCTGAACAGATCGTTGGCCCCCACGTCCATGACCAGAAACTTTCCGTCCTGAGAGAATCCAAAGCCGTACTCGCCTGGCCGGAGCTCCGTTCCTGCGATGTTCAGTTTCACTTCCGTGATCAGAAATCCCTGATACTTTGCCTGCACATCGGAGGCATAGCCCGACGTATCCACCAGGCCGGCCAGGACCAGTTTGCCCTGCGGCACGCTGAATCCCCCGGAATTTCGCAGCTGCACCGAGGCCGACTGCCCGCGGAAAAAATAAACCGCGGGAACGGCTTTCCTGACCTCCTCAGCGCTGAGCACCCCGGATTTCTGCTGCGCGGAAAGCATCACACAGCAGATCACTACCACCAAAGCCATGCATCGCTTCATGAAATATTCCTCCATCGGAAATGACAAACTGGGAACTGAAAACCAGAAACTGACAACCGAGTGTTTCCCTCCGTCCGCCTCAGAAACGAGGCAGCCGTGACTCGAGCTGACCGCATTCTGTTCTGCACAAAAAACAGCCTGTCTCTCCAAAAGACGGAGAGGCGAGGGTCGGGCAATCTGCTACTTTGCAGCCTCGAAGCGCAGCGAACCGAAAGCAGACGGCACGTGGAAATTCGGCTGCGGCGTGCCCGTAGCCTGCCAGGCCATGTAGGTCCGCGGCTCCTTTGTTCCCTCAATACGATAAAAGTTCGCCCGCCAGACTGCCTTCGGATCAAAATTCGGAGTCAAGGCTTTGATTGGAATGGCCAGCTCCGCCGCCCAGCGCAGACCCTTCTCGTCCAGAAACACAGATTTCTTCATGCCACTTTTGAGGTCCGCAAGGCCTCCCGGAAAAATATCCAGATCGATCCACATTCCGTTGGGACTTACTTCGAACTCCCGGTAGTAGCGAGGTCGCGATGGATCAGGCTGAAGGAAGGCCTCGGCCACATCGCGGTCCCACAGGTGGTCCCGGCGGCCGTTACTGTCGGAGTCTTCAAAGACGAAAAGCTCCCGATAGCGGCATTCAAACCTCAAATAAAGAGTTTGTGAGGACCACAGAGCACGGACCGCAGTCTCTCGCTGCTGGTCAGGATTGTTCCCCTGCCAGTCGGAACAAAAGGCGACGGGCTTTGCGCTCCGCCACTCCGGCGCGGGATGTTCGGCGTCAACTACGATCTCGCCGGCAACGAATGAGGCAACGATCTCGGCAGAGGTCGTAGCGCACTCCGGCAGTGGCGCAGTCTGGCTCATCATGGCAACAGGGAGAAGCACGATTCCGATTGCAACAGTCAGTATATGTCTCAACCGACGCATAGGCATCACCAGGAAAATTGCTTTGACCGCAAGATTCGGATAGTCCACGCCTTCCCTCCGGCTTAGGCTTGGGTCATTATGACAGCCAATGCGATACTCAACCTGACCGGAGTTCGAGACATCGGAGCTCGTAACATGGCACGCAGCATCGAAAATCGTCCGTCTGAGAATCTTCCTGCGGAGAATCAATGGCAGTCCGTTCTGGCCCGTGACGCCAGTCAGGACGGCAGCTTCGTTTTCGCCGTCTCCTCGACCGGGGTGTATTGCCGCCCATCCTGCCCCTCGCGGCGTCCGCGCAGGGAGAATGTTACTTTCTTTCATCAGCCCGATGAAGCCGAAAAGGCCGGTTACCGAGCCTGCCTGCGCTGCCGCCCGAAAGCCATCGGCGGCAACAAGCAGGCGGAAATGGTCAAGGCCGTCTGCCGCTACATCGAGCGCCACCTGGATGAACCGGTCACGCTGAGCCGCCTGGGAGCGGAATTCCGCCAGAGTCCCTTTCATCTGCAGCGCTCATTCAAGGCAGTGCTCGGCATCTCGCCCCGGGCCTACGCCGATTCCTGCCGCATGAACCAGCTCAAGCGCAATCTACAGGCTGGCCACTCCGTCACCCGGGCGATGTACGATGCCGGCTACAGTTCGAGCAGCCGCTTGTACGAGCGCACCGCGTCGCAGCTGGGCATGACTCCCGACAAATACCGTCGCGGCGCCATCGCCGCCCCTATCCGTTATACATGCACCGCTTCGCCTCTGGGGCGCATGTTGATTGCCGCCACGGAAAAAGGAATCTGCACCATCCAGTTCGCCGATACGGATGATGAACTGGAGCACGGCCTCAGGCACGAGTTTCCCTTCGCCGTCCGCCGCCGCGATGACGCCGCCATGCAAACCTGGAAAGAGAACCTTCTCCGCCAGATGCATGGCTACAAACTGCGTTCATCGCTCCCGCTCGACATTCAGGCCACCGCTTTCCAGCGCCGGGTGTGGACGCAACTGCAATCCATTCCGTTCGGCGCCACCCGCTCCTACGCCCAGGTCGCGAAGGCCATCGGACAGCCCGCCGCCACCCGCGCCGTGGCCCGCGCCTGCGCCACCAACCCGGTCGCCGTAGCGATTCCCTGTCACCGCGTGGTCCGCAAAGACGGCGACATGGGAGGCTACCGCTGGGGAGTTGAGCGCAAGGAAGCGCTGTTGGAGTTGGAGCGCGCCCAAGCAGTTGCCAGATGAAGGTATCCGACCTCGATTGCAGAGTCGGAGGGCGGGACACTATAAGGGCTAACCTAACGAGCCGTTGTTTCCGGGTAGCCCGTTATACAACAGAAATTCGGCTCGTATTCCCCCGGAACGGTTAGGCCAACAAGCACTGGAGCCTCGCTCCCGGTCTGGCCCAACCGGAATATCGGGCTCCGATGGTTTTGTCGCTTCGGCGATCTAGCCGCGCCCCTCGAGTATCGTGATTTCCGCGATCAGCATGGCACCAGCGGGGATAACTCCCGGAACCCCTCGATCTCCGTAAGCCAGAAGGGGTGAAATTTCCAGCCGGCGTGTTCCTCCGACTCTCATGCCTTCGACGCCGTAAAACAGGCCGTTGACAAGTGAACGCCGGTCAATTCGGATTTCGGTTATCAACGTTTCACCGTTGTCCTCGAGCCGCGCGATATCCGCAGGCCCCCAGGCAGTCTGCCACCGAACTGCTTCTCCCCGGTTCAGCCACAGACGAAGGCGGATTCGGTAGTTCTTCTGTCGGCGCACCAAATCCCCGGAACCGGGTATGTCAACCAGCAGCTTCAAACCGGATTTCAGGCGCCGGCGAAGCGGTTCACCCTTGCGCGCAAGAATCTCCGCAACGGCCGTCATGCCGGCCCCTGTCGCCATTTCGAGCGGCGTCTCGCATTCGTCGATCCGCGTACGTAATTCAGAATTCGCACCGCCTTCGAGAAGAATTTGGACCGCAAGAGCGTCACGCGCAGCCACGGCCATGTGAAGCGGCGTGCAGTCATTGACGCCCCGTTGGTTCGGATCCGCGCCAAACCGCAACAGCAGTCTCAGGATGTCGTCCACGTCTGTGCGTCTTTTCGAGCCTGGCACGTCACGCGCGCAGCTCAGCGCTGCAATGAGCGGGGGGAATCCGTCATCCACCGGAGCATTCGGGTCAGCTCCCATCTCCAGCAGCGTGCGGATAAATGAAAGGGGGCTGTGATAGATTGCGTAAACCAGGCACGCCCCGATGGTGTCGGGCATCCGGCCGTTTGGTATCACCGTGGGATCGTTGACTGCCGCGCGCAGGGCATCCAGATCACCCGTGCGGAAGGCCTCATCGATCCGTTGAAACTCTTTCGCCTTCGCGCAGCGTTCTTCTTCTGTTGCCATCCCTTAGTTGCTCATCGGTATCAGGACGCACACCGATGCTCCTTCCACCGTGGGGGCTAGTGTAATGTGCGCCCCGCGGCTACTGCAGGCAATCGCGGCTGACCAGGCGCGGTACCTGGCCCACTGAGCCAATGGTCGGCAATCCGGAAGAAACCCCACGTCGGCGCTTATGGGCGGATCCCTCGCCCATGATCACTTCTCCGCATAGACTTTCCGCGCCGATGACAGCATCTCCAGCACCGCAGTCTTCTCCGCCTCCGTGTTCCAGTCCTGGTTCGACTTCGCGGCGTCGATCATGCGATCGATCCAGGCGATGAAATACGCTGCGTCTTCCGTGGGCCTGGGGTGCGAACCCGCAACCGTGATGTAGATGGGACTGGTTGTTGCGTAGGGATACATGTCCAGCACGGGGTGCTCGGCCTTGTCGCTCCAGGCTCGCAGCAGGCACCAGCCGCTGCGTGAAATTGGAATTGTGTCTTTCACGTCGGCCGCTTCGCGATCGGCGTTCAGCTTCATATCGCGTACCACCCCGCCATTGCAGATCACCTGCAGATGATCGATGGGCACGAACGAGCGCAGCCAGGCAGTGAACTTCACTTTGTTCTCTCCAGCCGGCAGTGACAGATCGTCACCCAGCTGCTTGTCTCCCAACGAAAATCCGAGCAAAGGTCCGTTGGTGGCGAAGGTACGGCCGTGCTTGATCGAATTCAGCCAGACTCCAATATTGAGCGGACCGGCAGGAACCTTGGCGTACACCCGGTTGAGTCCAACGGGTCCGCGCAGCGACGCGAAGTTGGCCATGGCATCGGTGCCGGCCGCGGTCGGCAGGCGGAACCCGCAGTTGAGCAGCCGGTACCAGACGTTCGCAGTCGATTTGTGCTCCGCGAAGCCGAGCACTTCGATGTAATCCACTTTGCCCAGCGCCAGATCCACCGGCAGTTCGTGGGTCAGCGAAGCATCCTTTGCGGGATCGGGCACTGCATCATAGGGATGAACATATCCCACCAGCGCGTGCTGTTCATGCGCCATGTCAGCCACATTTGCGTTGGCGGGAAACAGGCTGGCCGCGGCAGTGTTGGGATAAGCGGCATAGCCGGGCAGCAGAAAATTCCGCGTCAGATTCAGCAGGCCCAGGTGCCCCCAATAGCTGGTATGAAATTCCTGGCCATGCAGCAGAAGATTGGTCGCAGTCGAGGCCGGATCAGGTTTGGGGCTGAAGTAAGCGATATCCGGGATGCGTTGTTCCTTGTTTACCACCAGGTCTTCCACGATCGGCAGGTTCTCGGCCGCGGCCTGCTCCACCAGATGCCTCGGCGTGTTACGGTACGCGCCTCCATAATTCATGTGCACGTGAACATCGCCGCTGACCCATTGCGAGCCTGATTCTTGGGGAAGGTCAAGCGGCTGCAGCTTAACCGTCAGATTGGATTTACGCCCGGCGGCGATGGTTACCGTGTGTCGCTCGAATTGGTATTCGAAGCCCTTCATGACCTCAACTTCCGCGCGCCCGGCAGGCAATGTCATTTCCGCGATGCCAGGAGTGTGAGAGTAGTGCGCCTCGAAGGGGCGCTCGGAGCGCACGAAATTGTCGTCAGCATTCATCCATGCGTTATCCGGGGCGTAGGCCCGGCCATCCGCACCCACGACAAAAATTCGCGCCGGGGTGGAGTGCCCGGCCGCGTCCAGCACTGCAACGGTCAACTGGCCCACCGGCTTCAGGTAGTGCTTCTCCTTCGCGTCCAATTGGACCTGCTCGCCGCCGG